>Ga0308159_1000263_pt1 | contig 156349 bp, 156 predicted proteins | sample PhyCR1_FD_201040 | JGI IMG/M metagenome (GOLD analysis project Ga0308159, IMG submission 201040) | Phyllosphere microbial communities from UC Gill Tract Community Farm, Albany, California, United States - DLSLC.R1 | ecosystem: Host-associated > Plants > Phyllosphere > Unclassified | place...
AAAGGAAGCAGGGTCTTCATCAGGGTATGAGGTGTTAACTCGGAGCCTAAGTCATAGTTCACCCTGCTTCTTCTCAATTTAAATATCCAATAAATATAATTATGCTAATCTAAAGGAGCTTGTCGAAACGTCTAATAGGCTTCGACAAGCTCAGCCTGACAACGTTTTTAAAACCTGTAAGGTTTCTATTATCTTTTCAATGGCTGCAATAAATATTCTAAGCCATTAAGCTTAATTTCATACAGCGTAGCCAACAACATTCCTAATTTCCCAGCTGGAAATCCCTTGCTGTGATACCATACCAAGTAGTGTTCAGGTATGTCGCACAAAACCCAACCTTTATATTTGCCATAAGGCATTCTCATCGTTACAAGTTCTTTCAAAAGCTCTGGATTCATTTTTTAAAGGTAGTCAATTAGTTCATTTGCTCATTAGTTCAATTGTTCATTGGTGATTGTGCCAACTATAAAACGCCAACTGCTAACTGAAAACTGTCGCCTGATACCTAGCTCCTAATACCTGACCACTGACTCCTGACCACTGACTCCTGACCACTGAATACTGATCCCTGACTCCTGATCACTCCAACTCCCAAACCATCACCTTCTTGTCATCGCCAGTAGATAATAATTTAGTTCCATCATGGCTCCAAGCTAATTTATTAATAGAGTGACTGTGCCCAATCCCCATCTTCTCTATACTGGCAATCTTATAGAGTTTGAAGTTATCTGCATCCCAAAGTTTAATACTCTTATCCTGACTTGATGTAGCGAAGTAGGGCAGGCTGGGGTGAAAAGCAATGTCGTAAATGCCAAACAGGTGTGCTGGGATATTCTTGCTCAATTCGTAAAAAGGTAGATCCCAAATCTTCAATTGGGCATCTCTACTTCCAGAGATTAAATATCTACCCATAGGATGGTAAGCTAAAGAGGTGATTCCTAAAGTATGCTCGGTTAATTTTTGTTTTATCGTGTAGTCGTCTGAGTGGTAAATATGTATGGTGCTGTCTTTGCAGCCAAAAGCAATTTCTTTTTCATCAGGAGAAATCGCAATGCACCTCACTGTATCAGCAGAAATAGGTAAGCGGTACAATTCCTTAAAATTGTCCAACGACCAAATGGCTACAGTACCGTCTTCGCTGCTGGTGAGCAATTCATTTTTAAAAGCAATGGTCTGCATCCCGAAAATGGGCTTTGGATGTGCATTCACTCTCGCTACTATTTCTTGTTTAATAAAATCGAACACCGAAAATGCGCCACTTCTCTCAGCAATAAAAAGCTGATCGTTGTGATTATGCAGGTAGTATACAGAGCTTTGAACTGGAAGTTTTACCATGACAAATGCCATCTTCTTTAACGACCATTCTACCACACCTTTATCATTTCCAGCAGTAAAGAAAATTCCTTCTTTATCAGATTTTACTAAAGCATAAACAGGATTTTGATGTCCTGTAAAGGTATGTAGGTGTTTCAGCATATCACAAAAGTAAGGATAATTAATTGGCGCCGAATTTTATAATTGTCATCATTTAATACAGAAAATCAACAATAGCCAGGTCATTAACTTCGTATTCTTTGTGCTTGGTGGTTAGTCTTAACAAGCCCATTACAGATGGCGAATAGAAAATCATCAACCTAAAAACAATTTTTGTTTAGATTTGTAGTCTAATAACTTAAACAAAATGCATTGGTACTATGGGTATCGTCGCTAAATATTCGATTAAAGAACTTGAAATCCTTACCGGAATTCGCGCAGCGACGTTACGGATATGGGAGAAGCGATATCAGATCATCACACCGCTACGTACCCAAACCAACATTCGTTATTATGGCAACGAACATCTCAAATTGTTGTTGAATGTGAATGTGCTTAATCGAAATGGGATAAAAATATCGCACATTGCCAAGATGAGTTTAGGCGAGATCACCGAGAAGGTGAAAAATCTGAGCTTTGTTAAAACTGGTGATGAAGACCTTTTTGATGGTTTAATGTTGAGTATGATTGACTTGGATGAAAACCTATTCCATCAAGCATTTTATAAAGCAGTAGCCAGGTTGGGTTTTGAAGATACTATCAATCGTATTATATTTCCTTTTTTTTCTAGAATAGGGATTTTATGGCAAGTAGATGCCATTAATCCAGCACAGGAGCATTTCATTAGCAATATGGTTAGACAAAAGTTAATTGCTGCTATAGATAATGCTACTACCAAGACAAATGGGAATGCCAAAAAAGTATTAATGTTTTTACCTGAAAGTGAACTTCATGAGCTCGGTATGCTATTCCTTAATTACCTGCTGAAGAACAAGGGCTATCGTACCATCTATTTAGGCCAAGCGGTACCGTTAGACGACTTGCCTCGTATCTTAACGATCAGCGATCCAGATATTTTAGTAACTAGTGTATCTAATTCAATTTCTTTGGGCGATACCACGTCGTTCATCAATAAGCTTTCGGTAGTACCTGCTGATAAAAGGCTTTTTATCGCTAGCGCTAGCATTTATGAGGATCGATCTAACCTTCCGTCACATTTTAAAGTATTCGAGAATCTTAGGCAGTTAGCTACAGAATTTTAAGATTATAAATTGTACCTTACTAGCTGAATAAATGATCTGTATCATTATCAAGCTTTTTTAAACGTTTACTTTTTGTTTAGTTTTTTTAATCAAAAGTTAAACAAAATAAATGTATGTTTGTTGTACACCCAAAGATGAATCAAGAAACTTCCCCAAACACTGTTGTTATTGGCGCTGGCTTTGCTGGCTTAAGTGCAGCCATTACTTTGGCAGATAAAGGTCATCGCGTAACTGTATTAGAAAAAAATGCAGTGGTAGGAGGTAGGGCGAGAGTTTTCCAAAAAGACGGCTTTACTTTTGATATGGGGCCCAGCTGGTATTGGATGCCGGAGGTAATGGAGAAATTCTTCAATCAGTTTGGTAAATCAACCGTAGATTATTTTGAACTTAAACGTCTAGATCCTTCTTACCAAGTAATTTATGGTAAAGATGATGTATTGGCTGTGCCCGCGGATTATCAGGCCTTAAAAGATGCATTTGAAGAAATTGAGAAAGGAAGTTCGGTTCAGTTAGATAAGTTTTTAGCCGAGGCCGAATATAAATATGAAGTAGGAATCAACGAATTTGTGCATAAACCTGGATTAAGTATCCTAGAGTTTATGGATTTAAAAGTGATGAAAGCAGCATCAAAACTAGATCTGTTACAGTCATTTGCCAAGCACGTCCGTCGTTATTTCAAGTCACCGAAGTTGTTGCAATTATTAGAGTTCCCCGTGCTGTTTCTGGGTGCTATTCCTAAAAACATCCCTGCGTTGTATAGCATGATGAACTATGCTGATATCAAGTTAGGTACTTGGTATCCGATGGGAGGTTTTGGCAAGCTTGCGGAAGCCATGCGTCTCTTGGCTGTAGAAAAGGGTGTGGAGTTTAAAACTGGAACTACTGTAGAGGCTATAGAAGTGCTCAATGGAAAAGCTAAAAAAGTAATCACCAGTAAAGGAGAGGTTGAAGCAGATGTGATCATTGGAGCGGGAGATTATCATCACATCGACCAACATTTGTTGCCAAAATCTTTAAGTAATTACTCGGAGAAATATTGGGATAAAAGGGTGATGGCACCATCGTGCCTACTGTATTATGTAGGCGTAAATAAGAAACTACCTAAATTACAACATCACAATCTATTTTTCGAAACTGATTTTGATGCACATGCTAAAGCGATCTATGAGACGCAGGAATGGCCAGAAAATCCATTGTATTATGTATGTTGCCCTTCTAAAACAGATGCAACAGTGGCGCCAGAAGGGATGGAAAATCTATTTATGCTTATTCCGGTAGCGCCTGGATTGCAAGATACCGAAGAAATAAGAACTAGATACTTTGATGAATTGGTAGAAAGGCTAGAAGGTTTTTGCGATGAAAAATTCAAAGACAACATCATTAGTAAAACCACTTACGCTTATTCCGATTTTGTGAAAGATTACAATGCTTTCAAAGGAAATGCCTATGGATTGGCAAATACTTTGGGGCAAACGGCTGTTTTAAAGCCTTCTATCAAAAATAAGAAAGTAAAGAATTTGTACTATACAGGTCAATTAACTGTTCCAGGTCCAGGTGTTCCCCCTGCTATCATCTCTGGACAGTTGGTCGCCGATTACATTGTAAAGCATCAAAAATAATTATGAAAGCACTGTTCGATCAGGTTTCTGCCAAATGCAGTCAAATCACCACCCAAAAGTATAGTACTTCTTTTTCGTTAGGTATTAAATTTTTATCACCTACTATTCGGCCCGCTATTTTTGCCATTTATGGATTTGTAAGGCTGGCAGATGAAGTGGTTGATTCTTTTCATGAGTATGACAGAAAAGGTCTTTTGGTGCAATTAAGAGCAGAAACGAATGCGGCTTTAGAAAATAAGATCAGTTTAAATCCGATTATCAATAGTTTTCAGCAAACAGTACATCGATATCAAATAGATGTAGAATTGATTGAAGCTTTTCTAGATAGTATGGAGATGGATTTGGATAAACAGGTTTACACTAAACAACTGTACGATAAGTATATTTTTGGGTCGGCAGAAGTAGTTGGATTAATGTGCCTGAAAGTATTTTGTAATGGTGATGAGCACGAATATAATCAATTACGCCACTCCGCGATGAAATTAGGCTCTGCTTTTCAGAAAGTTAATTTCTTGAGAGATATCAAAGCGGATCATTTTGAGTTGGGTAGAATGTACTTCCCAAACATGGATTTCAATTGCTTTACCGAAGAAGATAAAGCGCTGATAGAGCAGGAAATAAAAGCTGAATTTGATGAAGCGCTGGATGGAATTGTAAAATTGCCGAGATGCGCTAAAAAGGGAGTATATTTGGCTTATATTTATTACAAATCACTATTCAGGAAAATACAGGAAATTCCTGCCAAGCACATTATGGAAAAAAGGGTCAGAGTTCCAGACTTCCAAAAGGCATTGTTAATGTTAAATACCTTTTTTGTGCCGCAGGCTCCAGAAAGATTATCAGCAAATGTGGGCTAAACCAGTTTTAATATTTATTTCGACATTATTTTTTATCTCCACCGACAGTACTAAGCAAAACATTAGAACAATGTACGCGAAATCAGTGGAAAGTAAACAGACTGCTCAAAATCTATTAGCGGTGCTAGAAAAACAGGAGCAAAGTGCTTTTGTAATAGGTTATGCCGGAGCAACTAAGATGGTTTTGGCTAAGCATGTATTTAACCCATTCACTAAACTGAATTACTTTAATACTGGAAAAAGGATGTTAAATAAAGCTATCGCAAAAGATAACAATAATGTAGAGTTAGTGTTCCTAAGATATGCTACGCAGGTTTCTGCTCCTTCAATATTAGGTTATAACAGTGATATCGATGCAGATAAAAAGCAAATCTTAAAAGGATTGAATAATAATAAATTAGATGAGGCGCTATCGAAAACGATCATATCCTTTATGATACGACAAGAACTAACACCTGAGGAAAAACAACAATTAACTGGCTTAGCCAATGATAGAAGAAGTAATTTTAGTAGACACGGAAGATAGGGAGATGGGATTGATGGAGAAGATGCAGGCGCATCGTGAGGCAAAACTTCATCGTGCTTTTTCTGTTTTTTTATTGAATGATAAAGGCGAAGTGTTGTTGCAGCAACGTGCTATAGAAAAATACCATTGTGGTGGTATGTGGACTAACGCTTGTTGTAGTCACCCTAGAGCCGGAGAGACATTGCAAGCTGCGGTTGACAGGCGTTTGCAGGAGGAGATGGGCATTACTTGCCATACCAATTGGATATACAGTTTCATTTATAAGGCTGATGTTGGTGGTGGTTTATTTGAGCACGAGTTTGATCATGTGTTTTTAGGGAGATTTTCTGAAGAGCCGAAGCCTGATAAAAATGAAGTGTCTGATTGGAAGTATGTTTCATTGCAAGAATTGAAAGAAGATGTTAAAGTGAACCCCGCAAAGTACACGCCATGGTTCAAAATCATTTTGGCAGAAGCGTTAGATAAAAGTATTTTGAATAATTAATTTGATGAAGAAGTACGAATTATATCGAGAAACTGTTCTGCCCATTACCATGTTAACCGCTTGGGATTTCTTTAGCAATCCTGCTAATCTTTCTAAAATTACTCCAAAAGAAATGGATTTTAAGGTGGTGAGCAAAGACCTACCTCGTCATATCCATGATGGTTTATTGATTGATTATATTGTTAGGCCTTTGGCTGGTATTCCCTTAAAATGGAAAACTCTAATAGGTGCTGTAAATGCACCACATTCATTCGTAGATGAGCAGCTAAAAGGCCCCTATGCTTACTGGCACCATGAGCATACCTTCGAAGAACAAGACGGGAAAGTACTCATGAAAGATAAAGTAACCTATGCGGTACCTTTTGGAGTGTTTGGTCGTTTAGCTAATACCTTAATTGTACGCAAGAAACTGGAACAGATTTTCGATTATAGAACGAAGATCATACTGGAGTTTTTTAAAAAAGATGAACAATGATTTGGATAATTATAGCTTGTGTTTTAGGGACATTCATCATAATGGAATCAGTGGCTTGGTTAGCGCATAGGTATTTGATGCATGGTTTTTTATGGTTTTTGCATAAAGATCATCACAAAAAAGATGATGGACAGGTCTTGGAAAAGAATGATTTCTTTTTCGTGCTTTTTGCTACGCCAGCCATTATTTTGTTTCTTGTTGGCTCTATATATGGCAATGTAGTTATGATGTCTATTGCTGGCGGAATTACGCTATACGGTTTCTGCTATTTTCTGGTACATGATATCTTCATTCACCAACGGTTTAAATGGTTTAGAAATACCAATAATATCTATCTAAAGGCCATTAGAAGGGCACATAAAATGCATCACAAACATTTGGGTAAACACGATGGTGAATGCTTCGGCATGCTTTGGGTACCGTTTAAGTACTTCCGTGAAGCTTACCGTCAACAAAAAATGCAGGAGCAAAAATCATGAAGCAATACACCTACCTACTGGTAGATTTTTTTACGGTCATTGTCCCGTTTTTAGCTTCTTTTCACCCGAAGCTACAATTTTGGAAAAACTTCAAAGCTTTTTTTCCGGCAAATTTTATCATCTCTGCTGCTTATATTTTGTGGGATGTTTGGTTTACCGATAAAGGGGTTTGGGGTTTTAATCCAGACTATTTAGTAGGGATATATTTGTTTAACCTGCCAATAGAAGAGGTGCTATTTTTTATTTGCATACCTTACTCTTGTATCTTTTCATACCATTGCTTTGGCGTTTTCAAAGAACTAGGCTTAAGGAGCTATAAAACACAGCTCATATCTATTCTGCTCATTTTATTAAGTGTGATTTTAGCAGCGATGTTCTATGACCGCATGTATCCTTTGGTAAGTTTCAGTGTTTTTGGATTGTTGATCGCTTACTTAGCTTTCATAAGAAAACCCAGTTGGCTGGGCCAGTTCTATTTCACTTACCTGGTTATGATTATCCCATTTTTAATTGTAAACGGGATACTTACAGGTACCGGCCTAGATGCACCAATTGTCTGGTACAATGCTGAAGAAATTATGGGTATCCGTATCCGAACCATTCCATTTGAAGACGTTTTTTATGGAATGGGCCTCATTGGATTTAATCTACTATTGTATGAATTTTTACTCGTTAAGCTAAAATATAGTAGGGGAGTTTAAGGTGCTGCTTTCCTTATCATTTAGAACATTGTTAGGTATCTAAAAGATTACTTTCGCTAATTGAGATTTGTAATCTCGACTTAATTTAGCCGTGGATTTGCAATCCGCAATTAGAAAGTTCCGGATTGCAAATGCGGAACAGCTATAATTATTTATGCCTCTTTTCCAAGTTTTCTGCAATATCCTTCAAACTCAAGCCTTTTTCCTTCAATAAGAACGTCAAATGAAACAATAAGTCAGAAGCTTCGCCAATTAGATCTTCTCGGGTCTCTGCTAAAGCAGCAATTACCGTTTCAACGCCTTCTTCACCAACTTTCTGAGCAATTTTATTTAACCCTTTTTTGCGCATCTTATTGATATAAGAGCCTTCCACAGGATTTTCGTATCTGTCGTTAATGATGTTCTCTAATTCGAAGATGAAGTTCTGGTTGTAATCTGTTTTAAAGCAGCTGCGAGAACCTGTATGGCAAGTTGGCCCAACTGGGTTAGCTTTAATCAAGATGGTGTCGTTGTCGCAATCTATAGCGATAGATTGTACAAACAGGAAGTTGCCACTTTCTTCGCCTTTGGTCCATAAACGGTTTTTAGAACGAGAAAAGAAGGTAACTTTGCCCTCTTGCTGTGTTTTCTCGAAAGCTTCCACATTCATGTAACCCAGCATTAAAACTTCTAAAGTTTGGTTGTCTTGAACTATAACGGGAACTAAACCATCAGTTTTGGTGAAGTCTATTTCGTTGGTATTAATATTGTTCATTTGTTTGTTTTTTGCATTTAATTATGGATGACATTCATGTTATCGTCATTGCGAGCTTTGCGAAGCAATCTTCTTTCTTGCTGTCATTCCTACGTTAGAAGGAATCTGTCTGTCGTGTACTCAACTTACAGATTTACTCCGTAGCTGCTTCGCGGTCTTCGCTATGCTCAGAATAACAAATGGGTAAAATGATGAATTGACTACAGCCTAACCGGAATTTGATTTCTGCTCAATTCTTGTTTTAAATCTGGTATTAAAATCTCACCGTAGTGAAATACAGAAGCCGCCAAGGCCGCATCTACATTTGCCTTTTGGAAGACTTCGGTAAAGTGCTCCATGCTACCAGCACCACCAGATGCGATAATGGGGATATTGATGCTATCGTTAATTTTCTTCAATAAGTCGCAATCAAAGCCAGCTTTAGTACCGTCATGGTCCATAGAAGTCAGTAGGATTTCTCCTGCGCCCAGTTCCTCCGCTTGCTTGATCCAGTTTTCTGTTTGTAATTCGGTAATCAAGCGACCGCCGTTTAAATGCACCCAGTTGCTACCATCTACGTGTTTAGTGTCTACCGCCACCACTACAAATTGCACCCCAAAGTTTTTCGCTAATTCTTCAATTAGTTTGGGGTTGCGCACTGCCGCCGAATTGATACTGATTTTATCGGCGCCGGCATTGAGTAAAGCTTCAGCATCTGCAATTTCAGTAATGCCGCCACCAATAGTAAAGGGGATATTCAATTGTCTCGCTACTGATTTCACCATTTCTATCATCGTTTTACGACGTTCGTGGGTAGCAGTGATATCTAGGAAAACCAGCTCATCAGCACCTTGTTGCGCATATTGAGCCGCTAGTTCTACAGGGTCGCCTGCATCACGTAAATCAACAAAGTTTACACCTTTAACCGTGCGACCGTCTTTTACATCAAGGCAGGGGATAATTCTTTTAGATAATCCCCCCCCGCCCCGTAAAGGGGAGGCTATATGGCTTTGACCCTGGATATTTTTTTTTATTTCTTCCAAAACTTTATTTGTGTTTTTATACAGTTCGCTGTTTGTATATCTTAAAACCGTTAAACCTAGTTCTTCAAGATATTTTTGGCGTTCAATATCATTTGCCATATTTCAGGCTGATTATGTATGCTGCCGTCTAATTCGACAACCAGCTTTGCCTCATGACAATAAAAGTCAGCTATATAATATGCAATTGGATGTTGTCGTCTGAATTTAAATCCGAGCTGTTTACCCTTAATGTGGTTCCAAAGCAGCGCTTCGCTGTCAGTAAGCGTATTCCTTAATATTTTTGCTTTTTCAAAAATCAAATTTGAAGCGCCATAAAACATATTAGGTTCGTTCAACCAAAGTGAATTGTAGTCTTCATCATCTAATTCTTTATAAATCATTCTTTGAAACTATCTATAAAAGTCCCCTTTAGGGGATTTAGGGGTTGAAATCCCCCTTTAGGGGGCTATGGGGTTAAATCGAACTCAGCTGCAGTAAATTCCAGTTTTTAACCTCTTCAATCGAAATGCGGTCTTCGTAAATTGCTTTACCTACTACCACGCTTCTAATTGGCAATTGTGCTAATTCTTCTATATCAGCCATAGAACTTACGCCGCCAGATGCAATGAGCTTAATCATGGGAGAGTGGTCAAGTAGCTTTTTATAAAGGTCTACAGCAGCGCCACCTAGTTTACCATCCTTATTAATGTCTGTACATAAGAATCGAAAGAAGCCTAAGGCCAGGCATTTATCAACGTAATCCATCAATTTAATTGGCGAACTTTCCATCCATCCAGAATATTTAATTACCTCGTCCAATACGTCGATAGCGATAACGATACGGTTGGCATAATCATCTTTTTTGGCAAACGCCTCGCTCAGTTGCGGTAGAAAATCAGGATTGCTGATCGCTTGGGTACCTACAATCACACGGTGGATCCCCGCATCAAGTAGGTTAGTTACCTGCTCAATGGTACGGATACCGCCGCCATATTGCACCTTCATATCCGTTTTCTGAATGATTTCGAACAGTGCTTTTTGATTGCTGAAATCACCTTTGGCGCCATTTAAATCTATGATATGGATAAAGTCTGTACCGTTAGAACGATATTGCTCGATCATGTCTACGATAGAAACGTTGTATTCCGTTTTCTGATTATAATCGCCTTCACGTAGGCGAACTACCTTGCCATCTAGAATATCTATTGCAGGAATAATGTACATTTTTTATAGAGTTAAAAGTTTAAAGTAAAAAGTTATAAGTTTTAGGTTGTAAGTTATAAGTATTTGTAGCTAATTCGCTAATTATCATATCATTGAAAAATTCTTCAATAACTGTTCTCCGGCTTCTCCAGATTTCTCTGGGTGGAACTGAACACCGTAGAAATTATCTTTCTGTATAGCCGCCGAGAACCTGTTGCCATAAGTTACCGAGGCAATGTCAAAAATAGGGTTATATTCAATAAAATAAGAATGAACAAAATAAAATTGTGCACTAGGTTTAACATCGTTAAACAAGGGATTGTTTGTAAAATTTACATTGTTCCAACCCATGTGCGGAATTTTGATGCCCAACGCCTTGTCAAATAACTTTGTCTTTAAAGGCGCAATATCCAAGAGAGCTGCGTTGCCCTCTTCAGAGTGAGTCGTTAATAGCTGCATACCTACACAAATGCCCAATACAGGTTTGGTTAATTCCTTGATAGCTTTTACCAAGCCCGTTTGTTGCAATTTTTGCATCGCCGCTCCAGCGTGCCCAACACCAGGAATGATGATGTGGCTATGCTTTTCCAAGTCTGCTTCGGTGTTGACCATACCGTAAATAATGCCCTGTCTATCCAGTGCTGCTGTAAGCGAAAAGATGTTGCCAGCGCCGTAGTTTACTATGCCGATGGTATTATTTGTTGTGTTTTCGTTCATTTTTTTCTTTTGAAAATGAATGTTGGTTTTAGTTTGTTCCGTCATTGCGAGCTTTGCTAAGCAATATAGTTATCGTTGTAAGATTGCTTCGTCGTTCCTCCTCGCAATGACGATGAGTTTAATTGAGTAAGCCTATTTACTCCCCTCTGCCTGCCGCATCTATTGAGAGTTTTATATGCTGTTTTAGTGTCAATGAGCTCGTTCACTCGGTTCTGCTCAGAGAGGAGAGACAAGCATTTCACAAAAGCAGCGGATAGTAATCCTTGTTCTTTGCTCTTTGTTCCTTGCTCTTTGTTCCTTGCTCTTTGTTCCTTGCTCTTTGTTCCTTGCTCTTTGTTCCTTGCTCTTTGTTCCTTGCTCCTTACAAAACTCCCTTGGTACTCGGTAAAACCATTTTTTCTGCATCACGTTTAACCGCCATTTTTATCGCCTTTGCAAAAGCTTTAAATATCGCTTCTATCTTGTGATGTTCGTTTTCACCTGCTGCTTTAATGTTCAAATTACACTTCGCCGCATCGCTAAACGATTTAAAGAAGTGGAAAAACATTTCTGTAGGTACGTCGCCTACACGTTCACGTTTAAATTCTGCATCCCAAACAATCCAGTTACGACCGCCGAAGTCGATGGCCACTTGTGCTAAGCAATCGTCCATAGGTAGGCAGAAGCCGTAACGCTCTATGCCTAGTTTATTGCCAATAGCCTTTGCAAAAGCTTCACCTAAGGCTAGGCCCGTATCTTCAACAGTATGGTGCTCGTCAATATGCAAATCACCTTTGGTAATCACCTCTAAATCCATGCCGCCATGCCGAGCAATTTGGTCTAGCATATGGTCGAAAAAGTTCAAACCGGTTTCGATATGCGCTTTGCCCGTACCATCCAAATCCAGCTTAACGCTGATGTTGGTTTCGTTGGTTTTGCGTTCGTGTTTTACCGTTCTGGCACCACCACGTAAGAACGTATAAATGTCCTCCCAGTTTTTAGTTTCTAAAGCGATGATGTCGCTTAGTGTTTCGTATTTATCTAAATTCTCTAAAGAGCCTAGGCTATCATTATTGCGTACATAAATTCCTTTTGCACCTAAATTCTTTGCCAGCACAATATCGTTGAGCCTATCCCCAATGACGAAAGAGTTCTTTAAATCATATTCCTCTCCGAAGTATTTAGTGAGTAGGGCAGTGCCCGGCTTGCGGGTTGGCGCATTATCTCTAGCAAAGGTTTTGTCAATGATGATCTCATCAAATACTACACCTTCTGCCGCATAAGTGTCTACAATAAAGTTTTGTATAGGCCAAAAGCTTTCTTCGGGATGTGAAGCTGTACCTAAACCATCCTGATTGGTCACCATCACCAGCTTGTAATCTAGTTCCTTCGCTATCTTTGAAAGATAGTACAAAGCACGAGGGTAAAATCTCAGCTTTGCGAAGCTGTCTACCTGCTCGTCATCGGGCTCAATGTTTAGGGTGCCGTCACGGTCTATAAATAAAACCCCCCAACCCCCTAAAGGGGGAGTTGAATTGCCTAAATCCTTTTCTGTGTTGTTATTCGACATCATATTTTGTTCTTTAGATAGGTTAAGCCCCTTTAGGGGTTTGGGGTTTAAAGTTGTGCTAATGCGGTTAAAAGTTCGTTGTTTTCGGCTACGGTTCCCACGGTAATTCTTAGGCAATCTTCACAAAGCACTACTTTGGAACGATCTCTCACAATAATTCCTTGGTCTACCAACTGGTGGTAAATGTCGTGGGCATCCTCAATTTTTACTAAGATAAAATTGGCATCAGATGGGTACACTTTTTCAACTTTTGTCAATTTTCCTAAAGCATCAGCTAGTCTTTCTCTTTCGCTTACCGTCAATCTGATCCAATCATTCACTTGTTGGATGTTTTCTAGTGCTGCCAAAGCCAAATCTTGCGTAGCTTGATTAATGTTGTAGGGTGGTTTAACCTTATTCAGGATGTCAATGACATGAGTTGATGAAAAAGCCATGCCCAAACGTAAGGCTGCCAACCCCCAAGCTTTTGAGAAGGTTTGTAATACGACCAGATTGGCATATTCTGTTAATTCTTGAATAAACGTCTTCTGCTTCGCGAAATTAATGTAAGCCTCATCGATCACCACTAGGCCGTTAAAGTTCGCTAAGATCGTCTCTATGTCCGTTCTATTTAAAGAATTTCCGGTAGGATTGTTTGGCGAGCAAATGAAAATGAGCTTAGTATTCGCGTCTATGGTTTCTGCAATCTTCTCTAGGTCCAGTTGGAAATCTGCTGTAAGGTTTACTTTACGAACTTCCACATCATTGATGTTGGCAGATACTTCATACATGCCATAAGTAGGTGGAAGGATAATCACATTGTCTTTGCCGGGGTTGCAGAACGCCCTAAAAAGCAAGTCGATAGCTTCATCGCTACCATTGCCAAGAAAGGTGTTTTCCATTGGTACACCCTTGATTTTACTTATCGCATCTTTTACATCCAATTGTAGAGGGTCCGGATAGCGGTTGTAGTTTGCTGGCAGTGGAGAGCCAAAACTGTTTTCGTTGGCATCTAAATAAACACTTGCCTGCCCCTTAAATTCATCCCTAGCAGTAGAGTAGGGGCTAAGGTTTTTTATATTTTCTCTTTGTAAGTCTCTTACGTCCATTTTTGGTTGTTTCGTTTTTGTTGGATTAAAGAGCAAGGAACAAAGATAAAAGATGGGGAGTTTAAATGATTTGCCTGGCGTCTATCTCTTTGTTCTTTGCTCATTATTCTTTGTTCTTCAATCTAATACTCACTGCATTCTTGTGCGCCTGCAAGCCCTCCGCCTCAGCAAGCACTTCTACAGTCTGTCCTATGTTTTTTAAGCCATTGTTATCCAGGTGTTGGAAAGTGATTTTCTTGATAAAAGTATCAACTGAAACCCCTGAATAAGCTTTTGCAAAGGCACTTGTAGGTAAAGTGTGGTTAGTTCCTGAGGCATAATCGCCAGCACTTTCTGGAGTCAAGTTGCCTAAAAATACCGAGCCTGCATTGATAATCAACGGGATAAGAGGCTGATAGTTTTCAGTAGCTAAAATCAAATGCTCAGGAGCATAAAAGTTGCTAAATTGCATGCCTTCGGCTAGCTGATCTACTATCACTACATAAGAATTTGCCATCGCTGCAGCTGCAATATCTTTTCTAGGTAACTCGGTTAACTGTTGTTCAACTTCCTTAATTACTTTTGCTGCAGTTGTATTTGAAGTAACTACTAAAATCGACTGACTATCAGTGCCATGTTCTGCTTGCGCAAGTAGGTCTGCAGCTACGTATGACGGAATGGCAGTTTCGTCTGCTAGCACTAAAACCTCCGATGGACCCGCAGGCATATCTATCGCAACGCTATCTTGTACCTGCTTCTTGGCTTCAGTAACATAGCGGTTGCCTGGTCCAAAAATTTTGTAAACTTGAGGGACAGTTTCAGTGCCGTAAGCCATTGCTGCTACAGCTTGTGCGCCGCCAACCAGGTACACTTTTTCAATGTCAAGTAACGTGGCTACGTAAGCCACATAAGTATTCACTTTGCCGTCGCTTTGTGGAGGCGAGCAAACAATAATCTCTTTGCAGCCGGCAATCTTTGCCGGGATACCTAGCATAAGAAAGGTGCTAGGTAATACCGCGGTGCCTCCGGGAATATACAAGCCTACGCGTTCAATAGCTCTCGCTTCGCGCCAACAAGTAACACCCGGCATGGTCTCTATTTGATCTTCAGTCTTCAGTTGCGAAGCATGGAACGTATAGATGTTTTGATATGCAGTGTCTATAGCCGTTTTAACTTGTGCTGGAATTTGTTTAGCCAATTCCGCCAATTCTTCCTTCCCTATAAAAAGCGATGAAAGTGCAATGTTATCGAACTGTTGGGCATAACTGAGCAAAGCATGATCGCCATTGCTTTTGACATTGTTAATGATCTCTTCGGTCCGCGATTTAACTAAATTATCATCAGCGATGCTACGCGAGCATAGTGATTTTAGTTCTTCTTTATTTAAATCTTTAAAGTTATAGATTTTCAATGTTTTAAAATTTTAAATTAACTAATAGTTAATAGTAAAAGTTAAATTTTTTGAGCATTTTTGTACTTGAAATATGTATTTTTTTGTTCGGTTCGTCATTCTGATCTTAGCCGAGAATTGCATAAAAAGCGGAGTTAGATCTTTTAGCTGTGAAAGTGAAAAATGCATTTTCAAAAGTTTAACTTCGTTGAGCTTCGGTTCTCCACTCGCTTCGCTGTGGTCGAAATGACGAGATGTAATACTTATTTCTCCATTCATTTTTTTATCAGTGATTACCGACTAAGTAATGATTTTCTCGATTGGCATGACCACGATGCCTTGCGCACCCGCTGCTTTTAGACTGTTGATCTTCACCCAAAAATCTTGCTCTTCAATTACCGAGTGAACGGCAACCCAGTCCTCTTCAAACAATGGCACAACCGTCGGACTTTTTACTCCAGGTAATAAATCGACTACTGCTTTCAAGTTTTCTTTAGCCACGTTGAGTACAACATATTTGGTCGTTCTAGCTCTTAATACAGATTGTATTCTTTGTACCAATTCTACTACTTCGGTATTGAATTCTAAACCTGGGGTAGCAACCAAAACTGCTTCCGAATTCATCACGCTAGTGAAAGGCTTTAGGCCATTATTTTTTAAAGTTCCGCCAGTAGATACGATATCGAAAATGGCGTCGCTCAAACCTAAACCTGGACCAATTTCTACCGAACCAGAAATGTTTCTGATTTGCGCATTCACTTGGTTTGCCTTTAAGTATTTTTCTAAGATCACAGGGTAGGAAGTGGCAATTACTTTTCCGTCAAGTTTCGCAACGGTATCAATATCGCTATCATTCTTCACTGCAATTTTTAAGGAACATTTGCCGAAGCCTAACTTTTGGAGGTAAGATACATTCGCACCCGTTTCCACAATTACGTTTTCGCCAACAATACCTAGATCGGCAATGCCATCTTGTACGTATTCTGGGATATCATCATCTCTAAGGAAAAGAATTTCTAAAGGGAAGTTGGTTACTGTAGAGATCAACGAGCTTTTGTAGTTTTCGAAAGACAAACCACAATTTTTAAGAATTTCTACTGATTTTTCGTTTAATCTACCCGATTTCTGGATAGCTATTTTAAGTGTTTTCACTTTGTTAAATTAGAGGATAAGAAAAAATAAATCTATTTAAAAACCATTCTGAAGTACAGAACACTACATTACATATCGCCACAATGGCGATGGTGTAGATGTAAATGATGGTTTAAAAATTGAGTCATTAAACTTGTTTCTTTTCCTTAATTTCGCAGGATCGTAAAGCAAATATATATTAGTTAGGTGTACAATCCAAAAAATAATGGCATTTAATTTGCATAAAGTTGCTTGTCTAAATAAAATCAATGTTAAAACTCCGCCTACCCAGCTTAAAAAAAGCGCTACTTTTTATCATCATATGTGCCTCTTTTAGTTCTTGCAATTGGTTTAAAGAAAAACCAGAAATAGCAGAAGTGTTAGCCAAACATTTTGATAATAAGCTCTACAATAAATTCGACACAGCAGTCTATCTGCCTATTTTTAAGGCTAAATTAGAAGAGCAGCGGAAAACATTCCTGAATCCTAAATTGATCACGGCATTTTATCAAAAGAATGAATACCTACCTAAGTTGGTGACTAAATTTTATGCCAATGGGCAGTTGGATACACTTAATAGTTTTTTAGGGCGAAGTAAGGACGACGGCTTTAACCCAGAGATTTTTAACTATGCTGCCTATGAGAAGCAGCTGCAGGCACTTAACCGAAATCAAATTAAAACCATTGATGAGGTCTATGAAGTGATTGCAGATTTAGAATTGAATACAGCTTACGCGCTTAATAAGTATACTAATTTTATGGGCTATGGCAGTATTAATCCTCGTAATTTCTTTAATAGATTTTACATCAAAGTACTTCGTCCAGATAGTTTAAAGATGGATGCTGTATTAAATACCGACGATTTAGTAGCAGAACTAAAAAAGGTGCAGCCAGTTACGCGTTCGTATGTTGAATTGAAAAAAGCTTTAGCAAACTATCGAGCTAGCGCAGGCGATGAAGAAACCCAAGAGCTAAAGGCAATTAAGATGAATCTGGAGCGCATGCGTTGGCGTTTGCCTCAACAAACGGAAGAATTGGTTGTAGTTAATATTCCAGATTTTACGCTCACCTGGTTTAAAAAAGACGATACCTTGGCTCACATGAATGTCTGCGTAGGCGGAAAGCGAGAAGCTACTTATGCAGAAAAAATGAAAGCTTTCTTGAAATCTGGTAAGCTTGATGATAAGCCTAAAAATCATGAGACACCGCAGTTATTTAGTGTCTTCAATGCCATACAGGTTAATCCGATTTGGAACATTCCAGTAAGCATTGCGAAGAGCGAAATTTATTGGATGGCCAGGAAAGATGCTTATTATCTTTCTAATAACAACATCAAAGTTTACTATAAAGGAAAGCTAGTGTCCGACCCAGATACCATTAACTGGGATAAATACCCACGAGAGAAATTACCTTTTACTTTTAAACAGGGATCTGGTGAGGGGAATGCGCTGGGCAAATTTAAGTTTGTGTTCGATAACAGTTCAAGTATCTACTTACACGACACCAACAATAAATATGGATTTAAATTAGCAAACAGAGCCATTAGCCATGGTTGTGTGCGTATTGAGCAGCCTTTAAAGTTTGCGGAATTGATGGTTAAAGACAAATATCAGTATGATAGGCTGCGTATGGATGTGGATTTGCCTCCAATTGATACTACTAAAAACGATATCTACAGAAAAAAACTAGCAAAAAAGGCCGACACCTTAAATAGCTATCAGCTAAAACCTACTTGGTATGCTCCTAGGAAAAGTATAGGTGTATTCATCGCTTACTATACCGCATGGGCAGATCAGGGTAAAGTACAGTTCAGACCGGATGTATACAACTACGATCCTATTTTGTGGGATGCGTTAAAGAGGTATATGTAGGAATAGGAACTAGGGGATAGGTATCAGTGGTCAGGTATCAGTAGCTAGGTATTAGTGGTTAGGTGTTAGGGATTAGTAGTTAGTATTTAGATATCAGCTTTAAGCCTTCCGCCTTCCAGCCCTCCTCCTTTAGCTTTATGCTTATAGCCTCGCAACACGTAACTCATAACTCAAATCGCCAATAGATTTCTCTCTATGTTCGAAATGACAACGTTAGCGTTTAGGTATCAGTGGTCAGGGATCAGTAGCTAGTTATTAGTGGTTAGGTCTTAGGGATTAGTAGTTAGTTATTTAGATATCAGCTTTAAGCCCTCCGCCTTCCAGCCCTCCTCCTTTAGCTTTATGCTTATAGCCTCGCAACACGTAACTCATAACTCAAATCGCCAATAGATTTCTCTCTATGTTCGAAATGACAACGTTAGCGTTTAGGTATCAGTGGTCAGGGATCAGTAGCTAGGTATTAGTGGTTAGGTGTTAGGGATTAGTAGTTAGTATTTAGATATCAGCTTTAAGCCTTCCGCCTTCCAGCCCTCCTCCTTTAGCTTTATGCTTATAGCCCCGCAACCTGTAACTCTTAACACGTAACCCAAACCTCTGAACTTTCAGCCTTAAGCTTTAGATTTTGATCGATACTTTCAAACTTATTGACCAAAGGTGCGTTTCTAGTATTATGAAGCTATCGTCAAAACTCAGTATCCTCATTTTTGCAGGATTAACCCTATTGCTGCTTGCCTGTAAAAACAAAAAGGCAATGGAGTTCAAGCTTGCGTTAGATATGCAGGAGCGTAAAGTAACTGATATGCTCATTGGTAAAAATGCCTCAGAATCTCGTAAGCTGGAGTATCTCATTGACGATGATTTTGATAAAGCACTGTTAGTTGCAAATGAGCAGGCACAGGCATTCGATAAAGTCATCGACACTGTTAAAGGTTTAAGCACTGATGGTCTTGAAAAAGGCTTAGAATTAAAGCAATCCAAACTGGCTTACTATAAAAGTCTAAAGGATCTTCATGGTTATGCTAAAAAAGAAATAATGCAGCAAAAGCTTATTCAAGAAACTGAAGGAAAGGAGAGAAGCAAAGCCCAAAATGAACTCATTAACATGGCCAAAGCAAAGCAAACCCTTTACGATAAAGTATATAAAGCAGAGGAAGAGTTAGATCAAACCTCGGTAGATTTTGATAAAGCAAATGGTTTGTAGTCATGCTGCTTTATGTTGCATTTTAATCTACATGTTAATCTGGATCCGACATCATACTCCCGTTGTGATGACCATTACCAATCCTCTTAAATATCTATCGAAAGGATGCGTTTTTTATTGTTAAGTAAACCTGTTGGTATTCAATGCTACGATTAGCTATATAATGCGACAAGTATTTATTGAAGATGAATAGCGGCATATTTTTTGGATAAAATTTATCTTCAAAAGCTAGAATTATGAAACATGTAACCGTAGCCATCGTCTTAATGACCTTTTTTGCTTCTTGCCAAAGCTATAAAGAAGTGGGTAGTGGCAAGCTAAAGTATGAAATAGAAAGCGTGACAGTAGATAAGTCCCCTTGTTTTGGTGCTTGCCCGATGTATAAATTAACGGTCACCAAAGAGGGTATAGCCAATTTGGATGCGCAAAATTTTCTGAAAAATAAGCTAAAAGGTACCTACTCAACGAAGTTGACAGAAAAAAGTACTATGGGCTTACTAAAGGAACTCGAAGCGCTCGACTTTCCAAAATTGGCAGATCGCTATGGGAACAATCAGATCACTGATTTACCTGCCACGGATTTAGAAATTCGTTATAATAGAAATGCCGTAAAGAAAATACATGATTATGGTAATAACGGCACGGCAGCTTTAACTAAATTCTATCTTTATGTAGATAGTTTAATTTACGCACAGCAATGGGAGCGAGTAGAATAGCTTACTCTTCATTTTCTTGAGCAAAGATGAATGAAACTTTTTCTGCATCCTAAAGTATCTAATGTAGAATTCAACATTAGTTTAATAGCTTTTTACCAGCAGTAGTTTAAAATACATTTCACGTTTTTCATCCTTATCGAATAAATAAAATTCGCAGAAAATGAACTTTAACGGCCTACGATAGGCTATACTATTCGTTTTACCAGCGTTATGATCTAAAATTCTTTTTTCGAGGTTAGATGAGCATCCAACATGGCGTCCTTCTTTTCACTAAAAAGGATACATACACAATAGAGTAGAGCTTGTTAAATAAATAGCCGGACAGCAGTTGTTGTACCTCCAACGCCGTCGCCCAATACAAAGCGAAACGCCCATTCTGTTAGGAATGGGCGTTTCGCTTTTTTGGTGGAGCTGAAGGGTCCGACACCTATGCGGTTTTTGATATCTTCAGCCCTGTTTTATAAGATTTTTTCAACATGTGCCACGAATGTGCCACGTGAAATTTGAATATTTTATCTATGCAAAGGCTCCTGCACGAAGCCATCTGATTTGAAAGAACGATATTATCCTATTAGTTGATTCAAAGATAGTTATAATTCACATGATTAATGTAATGTATTCCAAATAATTTTAAAATATAAATAACCTTTACAATTGTTAGTTTAAATTTTTACTTGTTAGTTTAAAGTGCTGTAAGGATGAATTTTGTCTTACCTTTTTATGGTAAAAATGTTGCAACTCCAATGTGAAAAAAGAGAGAAATTTTTATTTCTTACTTTTATCATTGCTATTTCTCTAAAAGTCGTTGAAGCATGGCAAATTTTTCTATAGAAGTAAACAAATCGGATAAAGGTGTGCCTATTATTCTGCGTAGGCTGCAAGGCATCGAAGGTTTTATAGTTAAGGCATGGGATGAATTATCAGATGACTTCACAGATGCGCTTCATCCTCACAGGCATGACCATTATACCTGTATGCTGATCGAAGATGGTGCGCTTGAAGTGCTTTTAGATTTTGAGCATTTTATAATGCCAGCCAAAACACTTTTCATTTCGCCTCCTTGGCAGGTCCATCAAGTACTTAGTGTTTCAAAAGGCAGCGGGTGGTATATTTCCTTTGAAAATAATCTGATCGAAGCATCTGTACGAGCTACGCTTGACAAATGTTTGGAGGAGATGATATCTGTAGGGCTTACAGATTTAGAATTTGATTGGTTCAAATCTGTCATACAATCCATTATGGCACTCGAAGAGATCAATAGTACAACATATAAGGATGTTTCCCATCCTTTGCTATCCGCGTTTGTTGCCCAGGCGGGGCTAAGCTACCAAAGCAAACCGATGGGGAGTACGGCGAACTTTGCGTCCCGTTCGGTAATGATTACGAAGAAATTTATGAATCTTGTCAGGCATAATTACCATCACCTTAAAAGACCTGCAGATTATGCCGAAAAACTTCATATCAGCGTTAGCTACTTAAATGATACCGTAAAAAAAACAACCAACTCATCAGCATCTTTGCTTATTCAAAAGGAGATTTTAAGGGAAGCGCAGCGAATGCTCTATTACACCGATCACAGCGTCAAGGAAATATCTGATCTGCTGGGCTACGAAGATGAAAAGTATTTCATGCGGCTTTTTAGAAAGAAAACTGGGTTTTCTCCTACGGAATATAGAAAACACAATGCTCCGCCCAGCGATTTCCTTTTATAAGTGTTGCGGATTATTTTCTAAGTTAATGCCATTTGTCCACCTTCTGCTGTGGTTTGTGTGTTTTCTCGTGTATGCAAATGATTCAACTTTGCATTAACGAATTCCATATTAAAATTTTAACTCACATCACACATAAAAAAATGAAAATACTAGTAGTAGGCGGGACAGGATTAATAGGGGCCAATGTTGCTGGCAAATTAAATAACCAAGGGCACGAAGTCGTAATAGGCTCACCTTCACATGGAATTAACATCATCACTGGAGAAGGACTTTCTGAAGCGTTAAGAGGTACCGATATTGTGATTGATCTTTCAAATTCTTCATCCCCTGAAGAAGAAAACGCCCTTAATTTTTTTGAGACGGCTGGAAAGAACCTAGTAGCAGCTGAAAAATTGGCAGGAATTAGGCATCATGTCGTTTTATCGATTGTGGGTATAGACCGCGTACAGTATATTGGATACATGCGTGCGAAAAAAAATCAGGAGGATATTGTCAAGAACGCTGGTATTCCTTATACCATCATTCGCTCGACGCAATTTCATGAGCATGTCTCTACAATTATAGCAGTGCAGGGAAAAGAGGATGTTGTTAATGTTTCTACACTTGATTTCCAGCCTATAGCAGCTGAAGATGTCGCCAATTTTGTCTTGAAGTTTGCTTTAGAAACAGCTAAAAACGGAACCATTGAAATTGCTGGTCCTGAGCTTGCCCCTATGGATCAATTTGTTTCAAGGTATATAAAAGTTACTGGGCAGCATAAAACCGTAATTTCGGACAACGAGCATAAATATATGTTTTATGATTTTCCTAAATCAGGTTTGGTACCCGAAGGAGATCACCAAAAGGGTAAGATTCATTTTGATGAATGGACTCAAAATCTAAAATGAATTACAGAATCATTGTTACGTTTGAAATATTTTAGCTTCTAAAGGCCAGAGCTGCTATAGAAAGATGGCTACGAATTATCGGTTAGAAATATTTAATAATTAGTTTCATAAAAAAAAATCCTCATCAATTTGATGAGGATTTTTTTGTGGGCTTCGAGGTAATGAAGTGCAACCCTTATTGCCTTTTTTAAGCCTTCTGAATGATTTTGAATATCAGAATAGTCAAGTTGTGTATTTCGGAAATACTATCCTTCCCTGTACGTTCCAAACTGTTCAGTAGACACTATGGATTTGTAGTCTGACGCTTACCTCTCATAGAACACCGGATTCTTGTTGCCCCTTTATTACCCCTTCATCAGTAACCCTGAAGAAAGGCTCCTTTTGCTTCGCAAAAGCACTTAGGAGCTACCAAAAGCACTCTAAGAATAGTACTTGGAAAATAGATAAGCTGTCCAATTTTGATTTTCTTTTAAAGCGGTTTTCCCTCCACCAAGAATCGATTTCGTTCATCAAACAGCACACCTATCCAGAACACATCTAGATGAACTAGAGGGGAGGAATATTGCCTTAGCTTTTTGTAGCAAATTAGGTAGCAACTCCAATATGCAAAGGCCCCTGCACGAAGCCATCTGATTTGAAAGAACGATATTGTCCGTTTAGTATAGTAAATATACAAAAATGTGTGTGAAAATGAAATTATGGTGTTGAATTTTAAATGTTTGCTTGCTGTAGAATATTTGGGCTTATCGTGCTTTTTGTGGTATAATTTATGGAAAATATCTATTTTAAGATTGTTACTCATCTCTTAAAGTCATATGGTTATGTATGATATCATTTTTGCAAATGATCTTGGTAATATTTTGAAGACTTTAAAACGTAGATTTTACCATTTACTACAAAACCATCTAACTTATGCTGAATTGTATATAATGAAAGGTCGTCAAGCTTATTTATAAAACCTCTACCATTAAAATTCAACGATGTATTACATAAAACTCCATAACCTGTTAGCTTCTTAAAAGCCTCAAGCAGGTTATATAGATTTTGATTTGATAAAGGCGAAACTGTTTGGATTCTTGCTGTTTTATTAACATGAGTAACTGCTGCTAATGCATCAGTTTTTGCAATATATGTATAAAGCATATATGGACTTGGATCATCACATCCAAACCAACGAGTAGCATCTTCTTCTAAACAAACTGGTGCAATTGGTCTAAATTGCTCACGCTGCTTGATTTCATTCAATCTTGTCTTAGTAGACTCATTAAATGGTGCTGCAATAATAGAGCGATTCCCCAAGGCTCTCGGGCCTATTTCATATTTGCCATTAATCCATGCTAAAATCAAATCATCAGCTAACATTTTGGCTACTTTTTCATTAGTGGCCTCAAGGATATCATACTCATCTAAATTTATACTACAATCAACATCAAAGTGCTGTCCTGAATACACATCCCAATCAATTTTTGGGTTGCCGGTAAAATAGAATTGAGCATCTATAGCTGTTCCAATTGCAGAACCTGAATCATTTGCGACTGGAGGCACAAAAATCTCAGAAAAAAGCCCTGTCTGCTTCCATTTACTATTCCAGTCACAATTTAATCCACAACCTCCAGCAATAACAAGTGGAAGTTTTTTCTTCAAATTTTCTTTAGCAAACCGATAAAAAATATCGAAAACTCTGTCACTGAAAATACCTGCAAAATTTCGGAACTCAGAATTATCGACACCTGCATGATAATGTGTTAGTGTAGAAATATTTTCATAATCACTTAGTTTTCGATAAGAACCATTTAATAAAAATTCTAATAATTTTCTTTCTTCATCTGATGGAGTGGAACGATTTGAAAATGATGCGAGTGCCATCAATTTTCCAGCGTCCTGATTACGAGGATACTCTCCATCTATAGGAAATGTTGGATCTGCTAAACCATAAAATAGTCCATACCTATTTCCAACTTGATTGAGAACATCAGCAATGCGAAATATATTCAATTCTGAATCTATTTCATAAAAAGCTCCGATTTCACCTTCCCATATTAATGCATAACAAGGTGTTCCTTTTGGCAATTCTGACATACCAATAGCACAAAGCAAATGCGATCGTTCATGGGAGGAAGAAAAATACTGAATTTTTTTTCCTAACAAACCTCTTTCCTCAATAATAATATCTTTTAAAGTTTCTCCACGATAGCCTACATGTATATTTGAACCATGTAAATATTCATGATGATCACGAGGCCACCATCCACCCACGCATACTATATCTGGAATCTCATCTAGTTCTCCCATAGCTCTAAATACATCGGGAGTAGATATCGGAGAATATCTATAATTTGAATTCTTTTCTGCTTCGATAGAAAAAATCAGTTTTCCATCTTTTAGATAAACAATAGAACCATCATGTCCTGGATTATAAGAGAGTATTTTCATAATTTAACTTTTGTGCATTAATTAAAACTTTTTTAAAACCAGTAGTCGTGGGAAGTGATCTATTATTCAATAGTCCCGCGAACTCTTTTGACCGACATGGCCAAATATTTAAGTGAAGTGACATTGGAAGATGCGGAATAGGTGTTGGATTCCATTCTACACGTCTGTGCACTAAGTAATCATCTACGAACCATCGTATCTCAAATTCATCCCATTCAATCGTATATTTATGAAAGGATTTTGAAGCATCAAACCCGAGATCAATATAAGTAGGTGTGCCTCGATAACCATAATCAAATTTATCACCTCCATCACCAGGATTGTAAAATACATTCACCAGTAGACGATTAGTGTTTTTACCAGCAATCTCAATATCAATCTCTTGACGAGGGGAGTCTCTATGCAAAAAGAAACCTGTTATAACTCCGGGGACATTAGATGCTTTCAAGACAGCTTCAAATCGACCATACAGATATTGATGGTTACTCGTTATAGCTCCTGCACTATATTTTCTGACACCAAGATTGTTTTTTTTGACAACTAACTTAAGACCTTCTTTTACATCAAGCTCTATATTTTCGTCTCTAAACAATGCAAGATTATCAGTAAAAGTATCATTCCTGGGTACCCAGAATTTATTATCTAAAACAGTGAAATTTTCTTTTATTATTGTATAATTTGCCTTTAATCGTCGGTTATCACAAATTATATCAATCCCTTTCCATTTATAATCAATTTCTACCACCCATGGAGAAGAGTCATGCTTTAATTTTCCTAATTCTACAATTTTATTGTTTTGCTCCTGTTGAGTTTTAAATCTTCTAATTCCTCTATCTATTAAATCTGGATAAGGACAATCTGGGGGTGCAGTTCTGAGGAGCTGGCATATAATCTGCCATTTATGTGAATCTGTTGAATTTAAAACTACAAAATTATTTTTATCAAGATTTTCAATTAATCCTAAATAACTTTCGTCCATCAATTTGTTTTTATCGAATGTAAAAATGAATTTAGCATTGGGATAAGCCTTCTTTAAGTCGCTGATATGTTGTTTTAAGAAACTAATATTAACGTAAGCGTTGAAAAGTTGTTGGTTCTTTCCTTCTATAAGATTATCAAATTCAGTTTCTGGGATAGTTTCCAAATCGCTACAACATCTATAACCAAGCATTGACAATGCCATTGCTAGAGAGGTAAGCCCCGAATCTTTGGGACCAAACGCAAATACTGGAAGTTCTCTTGGAGTATTGTGAAATAAGGCTGCTCCTTCACTTGTAATAGCTCCAATTTTGGTAAGTGTGGGCAATATTGAATAAGAATTAGTAGAGACTAAATCAAGTCTTTGACTGATTATAGACTTGTGTGTAGCGAGAACATTCAAAAATTTAAATTTATGATTTATCCATAAATCTATTGGTCCTTTACACGGAAGAAGTTTAAGAAGTTTTTCTGCACCTTGTTTTGAAATGACATAACCTGAGAGATTCCATAAACCACGGACTGGACGAAATACTTTATTGGATATAAAAGTTTTTGGGGCTCCGTTCTTTACCTCTTCAAAGGATAAATAAAGTATATCAAATTTACTTTGTCCATTTTCTTTTATTTCTGACCAAGCTTTATTGAGTTCTTTAGTAAAACCTGGTTTAAACCAAATATCATCTTCCAAAATAAGAGTATATTCATTATTGTTAGAAGCTATACTTTTCCATAATGCTATGTGTGAATATGCAACAGCTATCTCAGGTCTGCTCATTCGGATTTGGGAATGAAGATCTAAATGAGTTGGCATCGCAAGAGGTTGAGGCTCTACGAAAAGTTGATCTTCAAGTGTATAATTTGGATCTAAATCATTATTCTTAATAGGGTCTTTTAAAAAATCCTTTGCATCTATAGCATTATACCGTTCTACCAAGCTATTGAGCTTAGCTCCTGTGACGTCTAGTATTTGCTTTAATTCCGCATCAATCTCTTTCCAACGAGAAGGTTGACGCTTCAAATTAATCACATAAATATGGCTAATTAGGAAGCTTGAGTTATTATTTTTAACCCCAAATGCTTGACATTTTTTATTGGGGAGCAATCGCCTATATTTTATTCCTGTACGAAACAAATATTTTAGAGGCGATGACCAATTGGATTTTTTCCTCATAAATAGTTATTCAATTGATTCCTTTAAAATTTTGACCATTTGACAAACGCCAATTTCTTGCATCATTTCGATAGCTCAATGGCCACTTACTTTCAACAATATCCTCCCAATTCGTTAATACTAAAATTAACTGTTCCTTTGTATTCGTTTCAGCTATAGTATCAATTACTGATTTCGTAAGGTTACCTGGGCCAGTTGTGGATTGTATCTCAGGTAAACTATCAATTGTATCTGTTTCTAATAATGAGATAGCAAGAGAAAGGGCTTGCTCAATTATCGGATGCCTACTTTTAGCAATAAGAGGATTATTATTGAAATAGAAAATCCAATTTTCCGAATTTGCTCCAAACTTGGTAAAAACTGAGGGAGAAACCATAGAATGTGTAGACATGTCATAACATAGTGGCTGAATCTTTAATCTTCCATCATCAAAGAGATGATCAATATCTGCACCATTATAAACATCATCTGCATCTATATAGCAACCTCCTTCAATAAAAATATAACAAAGGCGAAAAAAGTCAGATTGCATTGCCGGATGATAACATTTATCATAAGCATTTTTATATTTCTGACCCAATTTTTCGAGAATAAATTCTCCTGATTTTTTACTATCAAAAAGTAATCTTTCATAACCTAAGGTTTCGAGTTGATGCCAACTTTGAATACACTCGTTTACATCTTCAGGTAATCTTTCAAGATTATCCCAAAATTGTACAATTTTCTTTGGAATTTTATTATTGTCCAATAATCTATCATTATTAGCATTTGTGTTTTGGACGAGCGCTTTAACAAAATTAGAACGAGCGTGATTATCTTCTTCTTTAGATGCATTCATTTTCGAAAATATATTTAGTTAAACTTAGATTGTTAATTCATAGTTATTAATCATTTCGATAAGATTGCATGATTCCTCAACAATCCATTGATTGAGTTTTATTAATTCCTTTATGATATCTAATTGATTGGATGTTAATAGAGAATCTATATTCTTATCCTTTATATTGTCCCATTTACTAGCATGCTCAGTTTCTTCAATACCTTTTGCAATCCCATTCGGTGTAAGTAATTGAATACTTTGAATTTTTTCCTTTACCAAAGGGTAAATGATAAATAAACCATCATAGTCCCAATCACAAGAATAATAAATGGGTAGTCCTCTTGTATCTGCAAAATCTAGTTTAGTAACATTCTTACCTCCAGCATACCATAATTCTATATGATTAGTTCTGGCCAATGTCGGACGCTTTAAGAAATCTATATTTTCACAGAGTACAATACATTTTGGATTGTTGCATTCAAGCACGTATTTGTATTGCAAGTCTTTATCATCAGCTAATTCATCAATCTGCAAAAGCAATTTTACAGCATTGATTAAAGCCTCTTTTCCCAATAAATACTTCTCATTTTTGAAAAACATTAAAGATACTACTCTAAGAGTTGCTTCGTTTTTTATAATCTGCTCCCGCAATGGCTCTAAATTTCCATTTTCCATATCCTCTTTTATCCCTATTAGGATTTTAATATCAGATTCTTCAAATCGAAGCTGAGGTTTTAATAATCCATTATCTAATAAAAAAGCTTCAAAACGGTGATATTTTTCCAAATAATCTTTTTCATACAGCTCTGCAAAGCCTTCTAAAACAAAAAGCTTATCGTGCGTTCTGTCAAGTATTCTGAGAGAATTAATAAGGTAATTAATTTCACCACTTTTCGCTAATGTATCATTTATCTTTACCTCACCGTTTGAATATAAATTATTTAGCGCCCTTAACTCAATCCAATTCATTTTTCTATTCTGTTTATATAGATATTCAAATCTTCGTTGTTGTCCTTTGTTTTAAAATAGGAAGCTGAAGGGCAATAGTTGATATTGTCATCCTCTTTTCCTTTAATCAAGTGATGGGCATACCATTCATCAGACAATCCGATATTGAATGTATGAGGAGCCATTGTTATTATCTGATATTGGAATTCTTCTGCGATAGCAGGAAAGGTATTAAAATTGGTATTATCAAGACTTCCTAATTCTTCCAAAATGATAAATCTTAAACCATTACGTTTTTCCTTTTGTACGGCAGAAAGTCTTGCAATACCCAGTAACGCGATAGCTGAATAAGTTTCTCCAGTACTACCAGGAACTTCTGTTCCAAACTGATCTGTGAGCTTAGCTGACAGTTCAAAGTATGTTTTGGGGTTTAGTAATTTATCAATCGGAACTTTGTTTTTGATTTTTGCTTGTTTTCTGAAAAAATCTTCAATGAAATCTACTATAGATTGTCCAAACTGTAATTCTCCTTTTGTCGCTGTATTACGAACCTCGTAGGCTATCTGCTTGATATAATCAATCTTTATTTCTTTATTACCATCAAATTCAAGTTTGAAATAAAACTTGTTACTAATCTTTCGATCAACAAAGAATGCGTTTATTCTTTTTACCTGGTCATCATATTTTTCGTATCGCTCAGTAGTTTTACTGAATATCTTAATCATATTATCCCTGATGCCATTGGCTATGGTTGTTCGGGTTTGATTAGCTTCATCTAAAGCAGTAGTGATATCATCAGTAGATTTGATTTTGTTGCCCAATAATGCTTCTTCCAAAACCCTGAATGAAAAATCCTGGTCTTTAATCGTTAATTGTACTGCCGAATTCTTCTCATTACTCGTTTCTTCAAATGAATTCGAAATGCCAATAAATGCTCTTTTATATTCTTCCCACAGCGTATTATAGGCTTGCTCCAATTCCTCAGTGTTTATAGGTGTTAAAGGAAAGTTTGTTACGTTCTTCTGGAAATGTTGGTAATAAGCATCATTGAGCATAGTGAATTCTGTTTGCTTCTTAGTCAGATAACCAATGATTATCTGCAAAGCTTGTTTGTCGGTCTTTATTTTATTTTCCAGAGATTGGAACTTAATTTGTTTAGCTCCTTTTTGTTCATAAAATTGGTCTTTCTTATCACTCCATTCTTTACGAACCCTCAACAATTCCTTTTTTACGACTTCTGGCTCATCATATTCAACTTTAAATAGACTTTTGATTTCCAATATTTCTTCTTCCTCTCTTTTCTTTTGTGATTGCAATAGAGAGGTCTTTTCATCAATCTGTAAAATACAGGCTACAGAATTTTTTAATTTTTCAATATTGCTAAAAACAGCAATAGAGACATCAAAGAAATAGTCAAATAGACTTACATCGTAAGGCTTTCCATCGACAATGTTCTCCAATGCTTCCAGTTTGGTATTTATTGAGCTGGTTTCGGTGTTCAATTTTTGAATTAACTGCTGTACAGATTTTTCCAAATTTGCTTTGTCTCCCAATAGCGTTGCATCTGGATTAAATTGTATAAATTGGTTTAATGCCCCCAGTTTTAACCAAAAACCTTCTTTAGATGGGATTGTTTTAAAATTATTAATCAGCTCATCAGGATTGATATATTGAGATGAATTGTTAGGATTAGAAATTTCAGAAATAGGTTTGGTTGCGTAATACAAAACCGTCTGTAACTGTTCATTATCTAACGAGGGTAGATTCTTAATATACCAGTGTAAAAGTCCATTTTCATTATTGTCTTGCAATAATTCTAATAGTTTTTCTTTAGTTGTTTTATCATTTTTTAATGATGATTTTAATTCATCCAAAATCTCCAATTGTTCTTTTCGGGTTTGGATAATTTTTTCAATTGTTTTGTACTTTTCCAGATAAGGTTTTGCAAAAGTGATTTCTTCTTTAATAATTTCATTGTTTCTGCTTAAAATATCAATTCTTTGTATCTCATTCGCCCAGCTATCATCTATTTCAGGTCGAATAAACATTTTAAGTTCATTGATGCCTTTACCCAACTTTTCTAGGCTGTTAGATAAGTCTTGATAACGGTTGAACATATTAAAATTTTCATCTGCTTCTTCGTAACTCTTTTTTATTATTGCTTCTTCTGCTGGAAGATTTTCAATAGCCGTTTTTAGTTCAGTAAATTCAGTTTCTTGGTTCGTTATTAGCGTCTTTTCTTCTGATTCTCTTTGCTCTAACTGCTTTAGTTCTATATAAGCATTTTGTAATTCAGCGTCTTTAAAAAAATTGAATTTTACTTTGTGGGACTGTTCCAATTCTCGTAGACTGATCAACCTTTTTTGTTTGTTGGATAGATTTTGAATATCCTTATTCAAGCTTTCATATTCTCGCAAAATCTTTTCGAGCTCGGATTGCTCTTTTTGAAAATTGGCAAGTATATCTTCATCGGATTCTTCAAAGAGAAATTCTTTTAAGTTTCTGGAAGCCTGATTACCACTTAAATTTAGCGTCTTAGCTTTTGAAAAGGACTGTATGACCTTAGCAAAGGCTTTTAAGTTTTTGTCTTGGCTGAGATTTAGAGGTAATATATTTTTATCATAAAGGAATTTGTAATAGTTATTGACAGTTTCATTGTTACTGAAGAAGTTCAATCGGAGACTATACTTTTCATAAAGGACTGTAGCTAAATCCTGTATGTCCACTATTTCTTTCTCTCCAGTCTCTTTTACTTTTAATAAATCTTTGGCGAAAATAAGCTCTTCTTTTTCAAGAGCCAGTTCATTTATTTTTAGGTTTATATCTGCCTGTTTCGTAATTACAAAAGGGACGATACGTTTTCCCTTCTGGTTATTTATTTGTATTCCGATGGTAATAAACTTGCCAGCATTTACCTCAATATTCAAGAAACAATAGGCAGATTTAGTTTTATAGGGAAGGGTATTGATTTGTCGTTCCTCTTTCTTTACCCCATCAGTGCCGAATTTGATAAGGTCTTTATCATACACAAAGATCATTTGGAGCAAATCGGCAATAATGGATTTCCCGACACCGTTTGCCCCAACAAAATCTGTTCTTGCTGGATGAAAGAGGTAGTCGTGTATATAGTGTTTCAGAATACCGACGGTGGAAAGGGAGTAAATTCTTGGATAACTCATAGCACTTCATCATTTTTAAGTTGTTGGCTAAATGACTCAAAATTCTGAAGCTCCTCCTGATACAATTTGGTTAAACGGTGAATAGCAGGTCTTATTTCAAAGACTAATTCTTCATTCCTCCCTGATTGCTTTTCTACCCAGCCTAATTTATCAAAGCTGTCTATCGTTTTGCCAAATTTGTTTTCTACTGTATTCCATTCTTTTTCATCATAAGAATCCCTTATATCACTGAACAAGATACGTTTATATGCTTCCTGATGGTCACTCTCCATTATTTGTGTTTTAATGTCGTTCCAGTGAATTATTTTTTCCTCGTCAAAATATTTTTGGTAATACATATCCAAAAGCGTTAATCCAATAAGTGTTTGTAATTCAGTAAGCTCTTTATTACGGCTTGTGTCACTTAATTTTCCTTTCCCGTTTTCCGTAAAATCGAGATAATAATATCGACTGCTATCAGAGATATCAGCAACAAGATTAAGCCTGTATAAGTTACTATAAAAATTTCTCCACTGTAATTCATAGCTTTCCAATACGGTATACTCTACGTAATACTTGTGGTCAATATGTTTACCAGACAACAACAGAATATTGACGTCAGCAAAATGCTTTTCGACACTTTCCTCTGACAGAAAAGAATAATCGCTTATTTCATGATTTTCGTTTTCCATAGGGATAGGTTTTGTTGAGATAAGGAAATAATTTCTTGTTTTACATCTATCAATAAATTGTTGTTCTCCGAAGTGTAAGCTGTCATACGGGATGCTACCTGATAAGCAATAGACAGGTCTTTTTCTTCATCTACAATACTATTCATAAGCTCATCTACAGCCAACTGACCTTTATTTTCTAGAATATCTTTGGCTTTATCAACCCATTGATTGATGATTTGTTGACGGTTGATTTCTTTTACTATTTTCTGCTTTTCATTATGTTCATAAGTTTCATCAACCTCAATGTTTACAATTAAATTGGGCTTTGGTCGTTCAAATTCAAGATATCTTGGGTACAGCATTCGGACAGGCTCATATACCAATTGCTTTAGTGGAAAATTGTTACTAAAGCTGACACCTTCGGAAGTATATTGCGAACTTTCCAAGACTGTTCGATGTAGCTTTTTTATTTGTAATCTAAAAAATGCTCGTGCTGAAAATTGCTCCTGTAACTCTGTTAATTTTTCACTTGCGTGATTAATTTGTCTACGGATAATGTAAACTTTACTATCTACCGAAGTGAAAAATTCCCTGATATCTCTATATATATCCTGTGCTTTTTCCCAATCACTTTTACTTTTCTTTATATTTTCCGTGTCAAATTTCCCATCGTTTTCCATTTTTCTATAAAAATGATCGACAACATTTAGTAAATTACTAAGAAATTGGTCTTTGGAAATAATGGCTTCCGTAATATCTTCTGCTCTTTCTCCGAATTTCCTGAAGACAACTGTAAACTCTCGTACTAAAGAAGTTGCACTTTGTTCGTCTTCTTTTCGAAGAATATTGTTTAATTCTTTATAGGCCTCTCTCAATTCATCTTCTAATGCTTCTAAATGATCCGTAATGATTTTCTTTGAGCCTTGAATAAATATTCTCCCGAATTTTCTTTCAAGCTCTTCAATAGTATTGATTTCACCATGCCGTATGGTAAATGAGTCTTGCACACTTTTTTTGAGGGGATGATTCTTATATGGATTTTCTAATTTACTTACCATTAAATCCACTACATTTTTAGCGTAGTCTGTCAGATAATATCTCCAAGGTTCATCAGGATGGCTTCGTAGGAAATAATGGAAGAGATTGTCTTTAATGTTATTCCATGGACGAATTGAATCCAAATTAAAATCAGTTTTTATATCCGCTAGAATTTCGTTAATCTCTTTTTGGGTGAAGTATTCTTCGATTTCACGGTTTTTGATTTTTTCATAAAGAGCAATAACCAAATAGCCTCCATCAAATTTTGAGGGAAGAAGAAGGTCATATTTGAGATATAATGCTTTTGTACTCATATTATAAACCGACTCTTTTAAATAATAACTACTACTTCATCATTGTTAAACCACCCATTACTAATGACATTTTTCTTTAGTTCTTCTGGTAGATCCGTGTAGGCAATTATAGCCAAACTTTCTTTAGCTCTACTACAAGCTACGTAAAATAGCCGCATCGTTCTATCTATTCCTGTTTCTTTACCTTCACCTATATTTTTCTTATCAGTGGGAGTAAGTGGCTTTAATCCAAATAATTTATCGTAGCTAAACATAAATCCTTTTGACTCTTCATCATCAATAATAACCATTACCCGCTCGAATTCGAGTCCTTTAACACCTTGATGCGTTCCAAATTTCGACTCTTCATTGATATATTCATTATACTTTACGATCTCGGTAAAATTGGCTTTTAATGCTTCTTCCCAGGCTATGAAAACTTCATCTTCTTCATCTATTTCATCATTGTCAACACTATTTTCGGTATCAATGCCTCCTCTCTGTAAAACAACTTTTAGCACGGGCGGAATTTTAAACAAATTAGTTTCCTGTATTTTCTTTAATATCTCATTTAGTGTAGGATTGTTACCTTCATTCCACAAAGACAGTAATTCAATGACCTTATCATTTGTAGTATGCAATAATTCTAATTTATTGGCATCATTTTCTAATCTATGCTTATCTATTAAATGTGAATGTTGCTTTATGACATTGGCAATCTCAAATTTATTCTTCTTAATATGAGCTTTATATAAGGGTAAAACTATTTTCGCAAATAAGTTAATTGAAGATGAAGTGCCGTCTAATAAATCCGTTTTTAGCTTGTCAATAGTATAAAGAGGATTAAAGAAAGTGGAAAATCCCATTCTTGTTGCAGCCATGTGATGCTCTAATGTTAAAGTCATGATTTCAGCAGTATCTCCAGTCCATTTATCATCTTTTGCTGCTTCCTGCATTTTCTGGCGAATCTGTTCTTCTGTCTCAGATTTATTTTTTGTGCGGGAAACAGCATAGAACCTGACAATTCCACCTTTATTTTCAATACGTGGAAATTGTTCCTGACCATCTATATCTTCTCTAATTTTATTTATAAGGTCAATTATTCTTGATTTTGAACGATGATTCATTTTTTTCACAGGCTTAACCCATTTCTCTGGTAATCCGATTCCCAGATTTTCTTTTCCATCTGAATAAATTCTTTGCATTGTATCTCCAAACAACCCCAACGAAAGTCTTTTTTCATATTGACCTTGAAGTTCAAATAATGCATCAATTAACTCCTTTTTAGTATCCTGACTTTCATCTATAAGGATAACAGGGTATTTGTTTATCAGGATTTGTTTGAATAGGTCTTTTGATTTAATAAAATCAGCAGTAATGGAAATTACCTCGGTATGATTTAAGGAGTCTTTTGTTAGGTTATCCCCATTGGGGTTGTAAATAAACTTTTGAATTGTTTCAAGCGATGCAAGTCTTTTATTTTTTGACTCTATTTTTTTTGCCCTACCAATAGAAGTCTTATTATTAAGATCTCTACTTTTAGATTGTTCTACTTCTAATTCTGCTATTTCAACAATTAAATTACTCTTTATCCAGGCTTTGATGTCGGGCGTAAAGCTCTTTATTAATTCCCAACAGAAACTATGAATTGTGCTAACATTAAATATTGAACTATATTCTAGCCTATGAGTAATTTCATTAGCAGCCGCGTTAGTATAGGTAATGATTGCAATTTTTTTATTTCTTAATTTATATTCCTGTCCAAATTCCTCTTTAAAGCGCGCCAACACATTTACAAGCGTTCTTGTTTTTCCTGAACCTGCACCTGCAAAAAGGAAAAAGCTTTGAGGTGATGAGGGTTTAATACTTTCATAAATCACATCATCAACTGGAGCATCTATTTCATTAGTATATTCAGCCATTAGATTTATGTTTAGTTGATTAATCCTTGTTTGTTACTTTTTAATTGTTCTTCAATCCAGTTTAAACCTTCTTTTATATAAGAAGGAGTTTTTATCTTTTTGGGGTCTTCAAAATATAAAACATCTAAGGCAAATTCTGCTTTTTTTGCTTGTTTGTCGTTAATGATTGTATATGTTTCTTGCACTAACTCTTTTAAATCCTCTTTTTTAGAAGCTTCTACCATCTTTTTCAAAAGACCTGTAGCATCAGCAATAGCTTTAAAGTTATCCTTGTTTTCAATGACCAATGCGTCTTCAAATGTGTAGGGATAAACAATGATTTTGTCACCGCCATTGTCAAATTCGATTGCTTTTTGATAAGCTACCCTAATTGGCAAATCTTTTTTTATTTTATCATCCGAGTTTAAATTCAACAATTCATCTAAGAGTTCTTTTTGCGGATGCCAGCTTTTGAGGGTGTCATTATTTGTTTTATAATTATTCCCTAATTCTGGCTGACATTTCTTCCCATTGTCATTTGGGTTGATAGAATCAACATCGGTAATAACCAAACAGATCAAACCTAATTTTTCAATGAGGGGCTTTAATCTGTGGGCATGACTCCCACCAATTTCTAAAATTGTTACATAGCAGCTATCTAACAAACAATTTTCATTCTTTATAAAATGTGGTAGTAGAATTCTTTCGGCAGGGCCTTCTACTAAAATAACTGCGTCGGCAAAAAACAAATCATTATGAGTAGTATTCAGGTATCGAATCACAAATTTTTCGGTCTCTTTTTCTTCTATGCCAAAAACTGATTTCAAACTAATCACTTCTGATGTAGGAAGAGCTAAAGAATTATTTCTTTTAAAATAACGTAAACTTTCAAATTTTTGGTGAGCGATGTAGCTGGAATGCGTACTAATGACTAATTGTGTTGTAAAATCTTTCTTATCTTTTAAATTTATATTGTTACGCAGCACATCATAAGCTTTCTTAATGAAAACCTGTTGAACTTGCGCATGCAGATGAGCCTCAGGTTCTTCAATTAAAACTAGATGCAACGGTTCAATAACTTCATCGTCAGTGATTGCATTTTTGCCGACTCTCATCCATTTATCTCTATATCCAATTAATTTGAAGATGATTGATATAAGATTTTGATAACCTAATCCATTATATTTTTCTGGTAACGATAAATCTTTATCCAGATAATACTTTACAGCTGAATCATGCTTAAGTCCATCAGAAGTCGATAATTCAGCCACTAATTGAATTTGTGGGTTGCCAAATCCAGGATAGTTTAAGCCTTCAAGTTCTAATATAGACGGTTCAAATCTCTTATTTATATTTTTGTTGAAGTATTCTTTGGCCGAACTAATTGATTCTAGGGCATCAAAATCCTTTTCTGTCGGTTCAATTTCGGGATCTAAATGTGTGTCATAATATTTTCGTAATTGTGACGATAGATTTCTACTACCATTATTCTCGACAGTTTCTGAATTGGCATCACTGAATCCGCGTTGAGCATTAATAATATCTATTTTTATTAGTCCTTTTAAAACATCTCCTTCTAACGCTATATTATTGTCTGACAATTCTTGCTGTTCATCATATTTATCGGGGTCAAGTAAATAGGTTTTGATTGTAAAATGAGCATTAAGTTTACGTTCACAGAAATCCCAAAATGTTTTTGGCCATAGTTTGAAGTCTTTTCCCTTTTCTTGTGATAGCTTGTTCGATTTATTATAAAGGGTTATGAATTCTTTTATTAATTCATCTATATCTTTAGGTTCAAATCGTAGTCTTATGCCTAATAAACCACCTTTCCAATCCAAAGTGGGTATTATATGGCTTATATAGTGAAGCTCTGAATTCTCAACTTCAATCCATAAGTCCAATATTGGCAGATATTGTTCCAATAGTTTTACAGATTTATCTTCTTCTTTTAGCTCATCTGTTTTAATCCAATTTTCTCCAACTTCATTTAAACTTTTCCAATGACTGAGTGTAAAATCCTGGGTTTTGAAATTTTTTGTTTTAAGGAAAATCATCAATGCATCCATAGCGGTTGTTTTACCACTATTATTTGCTCCTACAAAAATTGTCTCCTTTTCTGAAAACTCGATTTTACAGGATTGTAACTTTCTGAAATTTTGTATGTGGATAGAATTTATTTTCATTTTATATCTTCAATAGTAAAGTGTTGTTTTTAAAGAAATTGATGTTTCTATTTCGTTGATTTTGAGGTTTTCATCTTTTAATTAGTATATGCTGGATAGAAAAATAATCTTAAGCCTCAAGACGAAAAGTTAATGTAGGGACAGCTGTCTTTATTTTGAAATAAAGAAACTGAGAGCATTTGCTTTTACAGTATATCTAGTAGGGAGATATACCCTGTGGGGATTTATGTTCGGTTCTAGCTTGTTAATTTATAGCAATTTAACAATTAAAATTAAAAGTTATAAAGTGTTCCAAAAAGATTTTTTATAATATTCTTTACATAGCTATTTGACACGTTAAAGAATATTAAATTTCGAAAGTAGGTTAAATAATTGCTAGATAATTACGGGAAACCGTAATTTGGGTTTTCCGATGTCAATTTTCTAGTAGATACTTAAATAAGATACCTTTTTTAACAACCTATAAAACCTCAGAAAATATATCATCAGTGGCATCATCTAAAATCTCTTCCTGTCTAAGGTCCTTTAGATACTGCTGATGTATGGCTAGGGAAGTATGCCCAAGAAGTTCCATTGTGATCATGGGGTTATTGATTTTATCGATAGCCATCCTAGCAAAGGTGTGCCTTGCCACATGGGAGGAAAGGGGCTTGGTGATGCCCGTCATTCCTGCTATGACCTTGAGGTGCTTGTTGATAATTGTGGTACAGCTTTCCTTATGCTTTAACCTTAATCGTTCATTCTCGAATGCCGTCAGTTTTTCATTTGGTTTCCAAAAAAAGAAAGGAAAAAGCCGTTGATGTTTCCCCTTGTACTTGTCTATGATTGGTTTGGCTGCATCGATGATTTTTAAAGAGAACCTTTTGTTCGTCTTGTCATCGAAATAAAAGAAACGGTCATTTTCAAAATCGCTAGAATAGGCCTGAAGGATGTCGCCGATACGGATTCCGCGAAGATATATCTGTAGGATGAAAAGGTCCCTAGCTGCAGTGATGAGGTCGCCACGGGGAAGCTGTAGGTTTTCGATGAGGTGTATTTCCCGACGTGTCAGTTTGACTTTTATAGACTTCTGTACAGGGATGCGAATGTTTCTGTGTTCACTGGTTACACCTTTTTCCGAATAGCGGGCGATGACGCTCCGGAGTAGCTTCACTTTTTTCTGTATGGTGGAACCTATATTCCCTTTTTCCCTAAATTCATCGATTAGCGCCAGTAACCATTCCCTGTCAATATCCCGGATATCAATATTGAGGTCCCTTATCTGTCGTTTTAGACCAAGTACCTTATCGTACTGCCCAGACTTATATTCAAGCTGCATCCTGATGAGCTCCCTATCCAGTGCTTTTCCGATCGAAAGCAAGGGCTTCGGTTTGAATATTTCCGATCTCGGTTTCTGGCCGGACCTGATTTCGTAGAGGTCCCTTTCTGCGTTCAGGAATTCTGTATCGATATACTGGTTGATGGCATTTGCATTTGGCATGTTTGTTCTGATCCTTCCGGTACCGGGGTCCCAATCTTTTTCCTGACATCTTGCAAGTACCTTCCGTTTTACTTTCCTATTGATGGTATACTGTAATAGGATAGGATGGGAGCCGTCCGAATATGTCTTGTGTACATAGTAGATGAGGTTGAGGCTGATATGCATGTTGTGCTGGGAAACTGGGATTTCCCTGAGCAGAAACGTTATCACAGGCCAGATTGTTTGGGGTCTCTCTATGTAGGTTTATTCCTTATTTATCAATGTATTACTGGTGTAAACAAGTTTTTTTATCCGGTGTAAGCAGGGTGTAAACAGTGCCACAATTTCGGGACGATTTTTGGGGTATTTTGGAGATACAAAAAAAAGAAAGTGCCTTTTTGATGGTATAAAGGAGGTTTTTGAGATAGTGTTCGGGATTTTTTGGGTCAAAAAATAAACGTGCAACTTATTGATTTTCAATCAGTTGCACGTTTAGTGGAGCTGAAGGGATTTGAACCTATTTAAATTCTGTATAATGTATTTTAATAAAATACCCTTTTAAAGCGTATAAATAAGTCTTTAATTAAAATGAGTTAAACTTGATATAATGTAGTTAATAAAATATTTGCTACCTTTTTTGCTACCTATTTTTAAATGTATAACTTTGGTTAAGATTTAATATGATAGCATGATAAATACTATTGGAACAATACGTTTTAATTTAAGGACCGATAAATTACTTAAATCAGGTGTAGCGCCTATAGAATTGATTTACTCGCTTTCACAGCAGAGAAAATATTTTAATACAGGTTTAAAAGTAATGCCGGACTATTGGGATGCTTTGGAGCAGCGTATTTTGTTTATTAATTCTAAAAGCATTAAAAAACTTTCGATTGAAAAGCAATTTGTTTTGACTGAAGTAGAAGTGAACGAGCTTAATAATAAGTTAAACACTTTGAGCTATAAGATTGCAGAAATAGAAGCTAAATTTAAAGCAAACAAAGAGCCCTTTAATTCTGAAATGGTCGTTAATCAATTAAAGGTTGATAATTCTGCATTGGTTAAAGTTGAGGAAGCTAAGGGTTTAGTCTATTCATATATAGATAGGTACATTGAAAGTCACAGAGAAATTAGAGAGCTTGCAAGTTTAAAAATATATGGGACACTGCGGAATTATCTTAGGGAGTATGAAAGTAATCAAAAAATCAAAGTAGCTTTTGAAAATATTGATTATCAATTCTTCAGCAAGTTTCAGAAATACCTTTTGAGTTTAAAGAAAACAGATAAAGAGGGTGCTATTAGTCATAGGCTTAACAACGTTACTATTGCGAAGCTTTTAAAAACGCTAAAAACTTTTATTGGTTATGCAAAAAAGGAGGGAGTTTTGATAAATCCTAACTATAAAGATTTTACTATCAGTTCTGAAAAACTTGAAGTAATCGCTTTGACGCAAAGTGAGCTAGATGCTATCATCAATCTTGAATTGGTAAAAGATGGCCGTTTAGATAGAGTTAGAGATATATTTCTTTTTAGTTGTGCTACTGGTTTGAGATATAGCGATATGCAGCAGCTTAGGCGTGAGCATATAAAAGATGATACTATTGAGTTGCGTGTTATGAAAACGAAAGAGCTGCATTTAATTCCCTTAAATGCTTTATCTGCGAGGATATTAGCAAAATATTCCGACGTTATAAACCCCCTTCCGATGATTAGTAGCCAAAAATTAAATAAATATATTAAAGAGCTTTGCGAGCTTTCGGGCATTAATGAGCAGATAGAAATTTCTAGGTTTCACGGCTCGAAGAAAATTGTATCAATAATGCCGAAGTATGAACTAATACATATACACACCGGTCGCAAAACTTTTTGTACGCTATCGTTAGAAAAGGGCATGAGTGCTGAAGAAGTGATGGAGATTAGCGGCCATTCTGATTATCGTAGTTTTAAACGTTATGTAAAAGTAACGGAACAGCGTAAAAAGGCTGTGATGTTAAAAGCTTGGGGTAGTTATGAACCAAAAATGAAAGTAGTGTAATGGAGAATTGGAGTGAAGATTTTTTAGATAGTTTTTTGTTAACTTCATTTTTTCAAGTTGACAAAGGTAGGGCAATTCATTTTGAGGACAAAGATTATCCTCAATTAGATGCAGCAGATAAATCCGATTTTGAAACGATTTTTAAAAGAGAGCTTGATAAGAGAGGTTACAATAAAGATGATTTTGAGTTTTCGACTTTCAATAAGATGCTTGAAGTTTACGTAGAGAAGTTAATTAAATTACATACAAATCAACGTGGCGTTAAGAACTTAGACGATAATAGTATCAAACTTGCTTATCAGTTTATAGATTTTATTAAGGCCAAAAATGAAATTAGTAAGAAAAAAGATAAAGATGGTGTGTCAGTTAAAGATGTGACATTGTGGGACTTATTTAGAGATGAAAAAAAAGCAGATTTGATTAAGAAAAAGCTGTTAAAAAGTGGTAAAATTATAATAAGAGTAGATAATAAGTTAGAATTTAAAGGTTTTAAATATGAGGTAAGCTCATTGTGGTGTGCATTGGAAAACCTTAGTTTAATTAATACTAAAGCCGTCCCCAAAGAACGGGATAGGTTAAAAATGTTTAGGGATACTTTTGAAGGGTTTGATTGTGATGAGAGAACTTTTAGATATAAGTTCTCTCATAAAAAAATAGATTATTACGAAACGTTATTTAAGTTGGATTAAGGTTATATCCATTTCTTTCCGCAAACCTTTCCTTAAACCTTTCCGTTCTTTCCGGAAAGGTTTTTTTTATGTTTAATGTGCTTTAAAATTGTTCAAAAGAATGAAAATTATGAGTATTGAGCAATTAATTAGAGAAGCTGTAAGAGATGAATTTGAAACAGTTTTACTTAAACAAGGAGATTTTCTAAATAAGCCGCAAAAGCCCGAAGCTGTTATCAAAAGCCAAATAGAAATGTGTTCATTTTTGGGTATCACCGAGCCGACAATAATAAGGTGGCGTAAAAAAGGCAAAATTCCATTTCTGCAAATAGGTAGTTCTATAAGGTATGATTTGAATGCAGTTATCGACGCTTTGACAGTAGGTAAAAAGAAAGGAGCAAGGTAATGGATTTATTTAACTCAAAAGCTGCAATTCAAAAGCTTAAAGAGCTTGAAGTTGAAAATAGGGCCGCAGCGAGCCCTTCAATGCCTGTCAGGTATATCATTCCGACAAAATATACTGATAAGACGGCTAACGGGCTTACAAAATGTATAATTGATTGGCTTAGGCTCTGTAATTGGCAAGCCGAACGTATTAACAATACCGGTCGTCAATTGCATAATAAATGGATTAAAGGTGCTGGCACAAATGGAACTGCTGATATTAGTGCTACGGTCAAAGGTCGAAGTGTGAAAATTGAGGTTAAAATAGGTGCTGACAGGCAAAGCGAAGCGCAAAAAGCTTATCAGTCGTCTATAGAGAAATCCGGGGGTGTTTATCTAATAGCAAAGGATTTTTCTTCCTTCATGCAATGGTATAGCAAGTTTGTAGATGCTTAAGGTCAAATCCGATTACATCATTTTTCCAATAATTGCACTTCGTGGTATGCTTGACGATAAGGCGGCAGCGCTTAAGCGAATAATAGATTTTGGAGCTGTTAATTTGGCTAAGTCTTATCCCTTACCCTTTGAAGATTGCTGCGGATGGGTTTTGTATCATTATGAGAATAACTCTAAAGCATTGCCAAATGATATACGAGTATTAGTGAGTGATTGGGGCGGTCAAATTGATGATGGCGTTTTATTCGATAGTAAAGCAAATATATCTATCGAGTATCATAAAGGCTTTGCGGACTTTGTGTTGAAATCAGATTATCAAGAAGAAGTTTTGCTTTTTGGTGGTCTAATGTATGCAAAGAAAAAGTTCGGAATAAGCACAGATGTTAAGACTTTGATACGCTTAATGTATGCACAGGAAAAATCTGCAAATGCAATGGTTAAAATGAGTTCAGTAATGAACCTTTTGCAAACCGATGCTACAGAAAATGACTTGATTACTTTTTGTGGCTTCGCTGCGGTTAAATCCTTATTAGGGAAAAAGTCCTATGTAAAGGCTGCAAAGGCACAAATTCATAGCCGTATGTTTGGATTTATGTCTCTACACAGACCTTTTACTGAAAGGCAAATGCATTATGCTAAAAGGTGGCAGATTGATAAGTTATTATTCACGTTGGAGGAAAGTTTTGGTATTAGAATATATTCTAAAAAGGGTCTTATGAGGGGTATGCTTATCAGTACAAAATTAGACTATCCACAACTTAAAAAGATAGCTGAAGAAAGCAACTTGAAATATAGGATGAACCAATTAAAGAAACTAAAGCATAGGGAATAATTTGTCAGGTAAAAAGCGACAATTTAGATGATAGAATAAAAAATTGTAACAATATCTTTTTAGACATTTTCGAGATGTGGGTTGATTTAAAAGTTACAAGCTTACAACATAGCAACGACAACTATAAATTAATATCTTCTATTAATGCTTTTTATTAATGTTTTAAATATAAACCCGGCAATTAATTTGAAAGGTAGAGAGCAAAATTTTTGTGGTAAAAAATGCTTCTGAAAAGGAAAAAAAATTGCGCCAAAAAAAGAAAAATGAAAAATCAACAAAATAGTTTATTGCCCGAAGAAGTGCGTAAAGCTATCAATGAATGGGCCGGTAAATCAGACGTAAGTAAACAACCTGAAATAAATATGAACAGCTTAATAGATAATTGGGCTTCGGGAAATTCTCATTTAAATAGTGATATTCTAAAAGATATTGAAGATTGGGGTAAAATGAATGACAATAAATAAATTTAGATAAGATGAAACAAAAAAGAACATTGCTTTTTGAAGATAGCAAGGCTATCGAAAAGTATGAAGTAAGAATTAATCAGTTTTTGCCAATTTTTACAAAAATAAAAACGTGTTATGAAGGGCTTGAAATTGGCGAGTTCACGGATGAGGTTTATAAGGATTTGCTGAATAACGGTGTTAATAATATTAGAAGCAAGTATTCAAAAGCTTTTGATGATAAAATAGGCGGTTTGCCGTTAGTTATCAGGCAGTCAATTGAACGAGAAAGAGATGTTCCAATGGACGCACTAAAAATGGCATTTGACAATTTGAAAAGTCATAATACTTCAGGTTTAGGAAGTATCGTGTTTCCTTTAGACTGTATAACAATATTTGAAGGAGTGCCGACAATTAACAAATTAGATAAAGAGAAAATCTTAGAAAGATACCACCGTGTTTATATTGAAGGAGATATTGAGCATGATGTTTATGCAAAATTAAAGGCTCTTGAAAAAGGCTTTAATGACTGCCTCGAGGTTTTCGATAAAGCAAACTTTACGCAATACTTTACGCTGCAAAATTTAGAAAATCTTTTTTATCAAAAAGACAATCGCATAGTTGTACGAACCGATGCTGTTCATTATATAACTAATCTTGATAAAGATATAGTGCGTAGTAAAAGCTTTGTCTTCAATTAATAACAAAAATTTACAAAAATGGGATTACCAAAGGGTAAAACTAATAATAGGAGCGGTAGACCGAAAGGCAGCAAAACTAAAGTTACATTAACGTTGAGAGCGAGAATTAATGATTTTCTAGGCGGAAACTTTAGCAAATTTGAAGATGATTTTGCCATGCTCGAACCGAAGGATAGGGTAGGCATTTATATTAAATTACTTTCTTTCGGTCTACCAACACTTCAAAGTATTGATAGTAAAGCAGAAATCACAACTAAACTAGAAAAGCTAAGTATTCCGCAGCTTGAAAAGATGATTGACCAAATTTTAGAAAATGGATAAAAGGGAAATAAAGCAGGCGTTAATAAAAGCGTTGGCTAGTGGCGATATTGTAGAGCTCAAAAGAATGAAAGAATTATTGAACCCGAAAGAAATAGATATATTCTACTACTTTGGAATTTATCAGGATGGAGAGCCTACAGGAGAATATTTTACTACGGATGGAGAGCCTATAATAAATAATTTTAAAGAGGAAGATTTTAGCGAAGTTTTAGATGATGTGTTGCCAAAAATAGGCGCTATTTGTACGTGTTTTTTCTCTGTTGAGCAAATGAAAGAGTTTATTTATAAGCGTGATTTTGCTTAATATTAATCAATCGGGAGCGAGCTAATAATTTCAATTGGGTTCACTTTCAATGCTTTTGCCAACTTTACTATCGTTAAAAGCTTAGGATTTATTTTAGCTGTTTCAATTCGGTAAACTTGACTAAGCTCAATTTCTGCCATATTCGCCAAAGTCTGCATACTTAACCCTTTTTCTTTTCTAAGGGCTCGAAGCTTTTCGCCAAATTTTTTAAGTATTTCCGCTTCATTCATTGCTAAATCAAAGGTTAGCAATCGTTATAATTAAAATTTAGGCATATTTGCCTAAATTTATATTTTAGCTTTTTAAATATTGATAATATGGAGCAGGTTCAATGTGCTAAGTGCAATAGTTTTAAGATTAAAATCGGCAGTCATCAAACAAGGTTGGGTAATTTGCTAGTAGGGGCGCTATTAGTTGTTGTATCGGTGTTGCTGTTGAATACTAATTTTGTGCCTTTAATGTTTTTAGGATTCTTTTTAATTCTTGCCTGCATAATTATAATTCTAGCGAACGCATATTTGCTAATTACTAAAAAGAAAAGTTCTTTTAAATGTAAGAACTGCGGTTATAAATGGCACTAAAAAGTTGCCTGAGGGATATGTCTAAAATTAATAACCTAGAGCAGTAGTGAAACTTTATTGTAAGGGCATGTTAGAATTGATTAGTAACGTAATATAATTGCGTCCCAAAACAAACTTTTGTAGGATGTCTAGGAATTAGATTCCTTGTTGAAATCTAATAAAATTGTTAAAACTAATAAAACAGCAATCACCACGTCTATCTTTTGCCACTCACTTTTTTTAATAGCAAATTTGTAAAACGGTATAAATAATATTGCTATAGAAGCATATAGAAGGCTAATTAAATTTCTATAGCTAAAAGCCAAGAACGTACAGCCAATAAATAATGCCCATTTCGTAAATTGATAATAAGCATAAGGCATTTTTGCTAAGCACAATAATAACAATATTGCCATTACGCATTTGACAGAAACCTCTGTCCTATTCATTATAGTCGAATTCATCATTTTCATATTTGTCTTGACTTTCGTTTTGTATTGAATCCGGTATAACTTTTAGAATTTTGAATTTAATTATATACAAGCTATCACCAGCCCTGATCGTGTCTAGCCCATTCATATCTCTAGGTGTAAGAGGTTTATATTCTTCTATATAATTAGGTTGATTTTCTCCTCGTTTATTACATTGCGAAATGAATATGCTCATAAATATTATTATAGGCAGCATTAGGAAACTTATCCATGTGATAACCCTATCATTCTTCATAATGAATAATATTTATTGGCATGATGATGTTAATTTATTGTCTTAGTTATTTCTTGAAAACAATCTCTGCCTATTTGAGAACCGTATTTCTTTGCAATATTTTCTGCTTCCGATAAAGTTATACCGTTAGGGTATTTTAGCTTTATTCCACTTACAATACACTCCGCAAATGCTATTCTGTACTCTTCAGCGAATATTTTCATCTCTTTTGCAGATAATATGACTTCCAACATTTTGTTTTCGACAGCCTTTGACCAACCTATTTTCATGCTTAATCCGCATTCATAGGCAATCCTTTTGACAAACTCTTCGGGCATTGACTTTATGTTAGGATACTTTGAAGAAGCCTTCAGAAACACACAGTCTGCAAACACCATTGCATCTTCTTCAGAAAGTTTCATACTAGCTACTCCCGCTTTTGAAGCTTCAGCCTTAATTTTCGTGACTTCGTAGCTGCTCCATCTATATTGAGCTTTGATTGAACAGATTAAAGAAATGGTTAAGATAATTGATAGTAGAATTGCTTTCATTATTTGTTTTTGAGGAGGTTGAATAAAGACCATGATTGTATTTCGTGTAAATTTTTAATTAATACATAAATTTTATAATTCAATTATAACCTTCCGTTAAGTTTTATCGATAACATTTTGAATTAATTCCCACATGTACAAGCCCGTAAAAGATGCCTCTTCGAAATCTAAGAGAACAATTACATTAAATTCCTTATGACCCAATAGTAGATGACTATAATCACTATTCATTATTATTAGCTGAAATATCTTGTTTAACTCAACATTTGCAGGGACAATTATAATATCAGAAATATAATTATCCTTATACCGTTTCCCTATCAAGTGAAGATTTCTTTTTCTTAAAGATTTGGCGTCGTTTAATCTCATTAATTATATATAATCAAGTAAAGTATTTAAATATAGATACTTTATTCGATTAAAGAAGAATGTTCGAAGTTTGACGCATCTACAAAACCAATTTATATTCGGAAGTAGTATAATTTACTACCTAATTTGCTACCTTTTACAAATTAAAAAAGCCAATTCATTGTTTTGCAATTGATTGGCTTTTTTAGTTGTGGAGCTGAAGGGAGTCGAACCCTTGTCCAGTTGTGTGATAAATTATGCTTTCTACGTGCTTATTTTCCAATTGGTTTTCGAGATGCGTCGGGCTGGAAACCGACCTTGACTACATCCTTATGTACTTGATTTCGCAATTGCATCGTACCTCTACAAAAGCTAGCATGGTTATTTCGATGCCTCTGATGCTAACCTAACTATGCGGCAGTTAGCGAGACAAAAGCTTTCTTAATTCTAAATTAAGCAGCTAAGGCGTAGTTATTTTCGCCAATTATTGTTTTGAACGTTCTCTTTAAAGTGCTCTCCGTACAACGCACTGCATGCTTACATACTCAGCGCCACCCTGTCAAATCCAGGAACAGCCCCATACTAGGTATCAGTTACTAGTGGTCAGGTGTCAGTAATTTCTCCCTAATCGTAACTGAACTACAAAAATACAAAAAAAATGCCAGAAAAGGAAGTGGTCAGTCTATAGTGTGCAGTTGTCAGGAATTAGTTGTACTTATTATTTTCAGAATAAGTGAGCGGTTTATCGTCGTTGATGCACTAAGCACTCTTAAAATTTGATAGTTAAGTGTAAAATTTCACCAAATAGCTACTAACTTATTCTTATTCCTAATCCTTGACAACTAATGCCTGATCCCAGCCTACTGATCTGAATACTGAACACTAACCCCTAAAACAGCCTAGCAACCGCATTAAGATTCCAGAATAAATCTGGAATGACGACTGGTGGAGGGAAGTTGGAAGATCTAAGGAAGAAGGTTAAAAGCTTGTTTGAGTTACGGGTTATGAGTTACGGGTTGCGGGGCTGTAAATAGAACAAAACTGAGGGCTGGAAGGCGGAAGGTCTAAAGCTTAAAGCTGAAAGTCATTGAGTTAAAAATCGAAAGCACAAATTTCGGCGATTATTAAGAATAAAGTTAGGTGTTTTGCTGACTACTGAACACTGACCCCTGACCACTAATACCTAACCGCTAATACCTAACACCTGATCACATGCTTTAACGATTTAATGCAAGTTGGAAAGATGGACGACCGAGTTAAAGCGTAAAGCCTAAAGCTTGATTGAGTTGCATGTTACGGGTTACGGGTTATGAGTTACGGGTTGCGGGGCTGTAAGCTAAAGGCTTGAAGCTGAAGACTGATGCCTAAATACTAATTACTAGCACTAATACTGATCCCTGCTTACTGACAATTGACGACTGATACCTGACCACTGACCCCTGCCTACTGATACCTATATCTTTCTACCCGTATTAATTACACTTACGCCATTGAAACGTGTCGTCGGACTGCCGTGTGATACTGCACTTGCTTGGCTCGGTTGTCCTTTTCCATCAGAAAAAGTACCACCCAATCGGTAATCATTTTGGTCACAGCGCTGTACACATGAGTTCCAGAATTCCTGTGTATTGGCTTGGTAGGCGGCATCTTTTAACATGCCTATAATTTTGCCATCTTTAATTTCGTAGGCTAATTGTGCACTAAATTGAAAGTTGTATCGCTGTTGATCGATAGAGTAGGAGTTCCTTCCGAACATGTAGATGCCACGTTCCACATTCTTAACCATATCCGCTGCCGACAATGCTGCCTTCCCAGGAGTCAATGAAACGTTTGGCATTCGTTGAAATTGGATGCTATCCCAGCTGTCAGCGTAGCAACAACCTTGAGATGCTTTCTCGCCAATGATATGTGCTTGATCTCTTATGGTTTGATAGTTTACTAAAATGCCATCTTTAATAATATTCCATTGACCACATTTTACACCCTCGTCATCATAGCCAACCGCACCTAAGGAGCCTTTTTCAAGTTTGTCTGCAACGATATTAACTTCTTTGCTTCCAAAGTTGAATTTCTTGCTTTCCCATTTGTCTAAAGTTAAAAAGCTGGTTCCAGCGTAATTGGCTTCATAACCTAACACTCTATCTAGCTCTGTGGGGTGTCCTACAGATTCGTGGATGGTTAAAAATAGGTGCGACGGATCAAGTACTAGATCATATTTGCCAGGAACTATTGGTTTGGCCTTCAGTTTTTCATCTACGTGGACTGCCGCCTCACGCACATCTTCCAAAATGTCGTATCGCTTTTTATACAAGGTAACGGGACCGCCCTTGATTTTTTCGCTATCTAAAGGTTTCAGGTATTCGTAGCCCATTCCCATTGGTGCGCTTAAAGCATTCCTAGTTTCAAATTTTCCTGCTGCGGCGTCAATCTTAGTCAAGGTAAATGTTGGCCATATCCTATGGATATCTTGATCGATGTAAGAACCATCTGTGGACGCGAAATATTTCTGCTCGTTTACCATGAACAGGTTAGAGCTAATGTACTTGGCACCACCTTTAATGGCTTCGTTATTTACGTTGAGCAATAAATCCACCTTTTCTGCAATAGGTACTTCGAAAGCATTGCTTTCAATTGGCGTTTTCCAGCTCACTTCGCCAAAACCTTTTTGTGTTGCCAATTGCACCGGCTCGGTCATGATTTTAGCATTTCCCTTTGCAATGGCTACGGCCAACTTCGTCGCCTTGGCGATGCTGTCGTTATCCAAGTTATTGGTCGCAGCAAAACCCCATGCCCCATTAGCAATTACTCTGATGCCCATGCCATAAGATTCGCCGTTGGCAATATTATCCACTCGTTTCTCCCTAGTAGCAATTACCTGGTTCAAATAGCGCCCAATTCTTACATCAGCATAGCTCGCGCCATTGGCCTTCGCCGTGTTTAGCGCCACATCAGCCATTTTCTTCTTTAATGCCACTTCTACCGGCGTCAATGCTTCTTCTACTGAAATCAGTTTGCCAAAGGCTAAGTTAGGTAACATAGTTGCGCCTGCACCTATGCCAGTAAGGTATAAAAAGTCTCTTCTTTTCAAGATGTTGGTTTTTATAAGCGAGAGTGGCGCTGATGAGGCGCCACTTTATCATTAAAAATTATTTGAAATTGATATAAGCCCTATATTGCTTTAAGCTTTCCGCTTTAAGCTTTAAACTTTCAGCCTTCAGCTTTCCACCTTAAATCGCATCAGATAATGATGAGAACGTGAAATCACGTATTTTCATTGGTGGAATTAAACCACTTCCCGTACGGACCGGTTTACCTAAGGCCTCCACATTGTTCAACATGATTACCGGACTTTCGTTAAACCTGAAGTTTTTGATCGGAAACTTAATTTCGCCATTTTCAATGTAAAAAGTACCATCACGAGTAAGGCCGGTAAGTAATAGCGTTTGAGGGTCTACCATACGGATATACCAAAAACGGGTCACTAAAATCCCTTTTTCAGTGCTTTTGATCAAGTCTTCGAGCGATTGGTTACCGCCTTCTAATACAATGCTTCTGCTAAAAGGTAGGGGTTGCGCATTCTTTTGTGATGCCCAGTATCTAGAATAAGAAAGGTTTTTGACCACACCATTTTGAACCCATTGCGTTTTGGTGATTGGTAAACCATCGCCACTCCAAGTAGAACCTGGTACTTCCGTGTTTAATGGATCTGAATAGATATTTACATTTTCAGAAAAGAGCTGTTCACCTAAGCGGGTTCCGCCACCTTTTTTGCTCATAAAACTCCGACCTTCATCGGCACTACGTGCATCAAAGCCTCTAAATAGATTGCTTAACATGTCACTAGCAGCTAACGGCTCTAAGATCACCGTGTATTTGCCTGGTTCTATTGCTTTAGCGCCAGCTGAGCCATTTGCCTTTGAAGCGGCAATTTTGCTTAGCACTAGTGTATCCATTTTATCCAGATTGTTAAAATCTTGCTCCACATAACCAGAACCCGTTCCTTGCTGGTTACGCATGGTCACAGAGAAAGAAACGTTAGTATTCTTATTATAGGCAAACAAACCTTTCGAGTTCATGATCGCACTAAAGCGATTCGCATTGACTAAGAAACCCGCAGCTTCCAAGTTCGCACCTTTAGAGACGCTTAAGCTTTTAGCTACCATGTCTGCTCTGGTCTCAGGAGTCATGGCTGCTGTATTGGCATTGTAGGTTAGCGATTCTGCAAAAGTTTGTGGGCCTAAAGGTGGCATGTACTCCGGATTTTCTGGTGCCAGTTTCGCCAACTCTTCCGCTCGCTCTACCACCTTTTTTAGTGAGGCATCGTCAAATTCATTGATAGTGGCCGTTCCTGTTTTTTTGCCGAAAGTAGCACTTACGCCTAAACTCATCACATCGATTTGTCCAGCCGTAGAAACAGCATTACGGGCATATCTAATATTTCCTTCATCAGAACCATTTAAACTTACTTCGCATGCATCTGCTTTGGAATAGCTCAGTACCTTTTTTAGAATTGCCTGCGCTTCTTCTTTACTTAATATGGCCATAATTATATTTTTCTTGCTGTATTAATCACATTAACTCCATTAAATCGGGTGGTAGCACTTCCGTGAGATACGGCGCTACTTTGAGATGGTTGCCCTTTTCCATCATTGAATGAACCTCCTAAACGATAATCGCTTTCATCACAGACCGCCGTACAAGAATTCCAGAACTCTTGCGTATTAGCCTGGTAAGCTACATCGTTTAACATGCCAACGATTTTTCCTTGTTTGATTTCATAGAAGATCTGTCCGCCAAATTGGAAATTGTAACGCTGTTGGTCAATAGAAAAACTGCCATCTCCAACAATGTAGATTCCTTTTTCTACATCTTTAATCATGTCATCAACACTCAGCTTATTTTTGCCCGGTTCCAATGATACATTGGGCATACGTTGGAACTGTACGTCATCCCAACCTTGGGCATAGCAGCAACCTTGAGATTCTTTTTCGCCGATGATGTGTGCTTGGTCTCTGATGGTCTGGTAGTTCACTAAAACACCATCTTTGATCAAATCCCATTTCTTACATTTTACGCCTTCATCATCATAACCTACAGCACCTAATGAACCTACTTGAGTTTTGTCGGCCACTAAGTTCACTTTATCGCTACCGAATTTGAAGTTTTTTGATTGCCATTTATCTAAAGTCAGGAAGCTGGTTCCTGCATAGTTCGCTTCGTAACCTAATACGCGGTCTAGCTCCGTTGGATGTCCAACAGATTCGTGAATCGTTAGCCATAAGTGCGATGGATCTAATACTAAATCGTATTTGCCCGGCTCTACCGATTTGGCAGTGATTTTTTCTGACGCCACTTTCGCTGCTTCTTTCACATCCTCCAGCATATCGTAACGCCCTTTATAGCGGGTCACAATCCCAGAAACCTTGTCTTCCGGACGGGCATGCATATACTCGTAACCTTTACCCATAGGAGAACTCAGGGAGTTTCTAGTTTTGAATTGACCAGAAGTTCTGTCTATTCTCGTTACATTGAAAGTTGGGTAAATACGATGAACGTCCTGGTCTATATATGAACCATCTGTAGAGGCAAAATACTTTTGTTCGTTAACGGCAAAAATTACGGAATTGACAAATGTAGCTCCGTTTTGCATGGCGATATCGTTAACATTCAACAAGAGGTCTACCTTTTCTTTTACTGGTACTTCGAAGGAGTTAATTTCAATTGGCGTTTTCCAGGATACTTCTCCATATCCTTTTTGAGGCGCCAACTGTACAGGTTCGCCTTGTATTTTAGCATTGGCCTTGGCTACCGCAACAGCTTGCTCTGCGGCTTTGGCAATTCCATCTTTTGTTACTTGATTGGTTGCTGCGAAGCCCCAACATCCGTTGACGATTACTCGGATACCTACGCCATAAGATTCCGTATTGGCAACACCCTGTACTCTCTTTTCTCTAGTGGCAACAAATTGGTTCAAGTAACGCCCAATGCGTACATCGGCGTAGGTGGCGCCCTTAGATTTGGCAGCATTTAAAGCGACATCAGCCAGCTCTTTTTTAATTTTTGGGTCTACACGGTCGAGTGCTTGCAAGGGATCTATCGGCGTGGCATAAGCCGATAAGTCTGGCAAAAGTAAAGCACTCATTCCCATTCCGGATAGATAAAGGAAGTCTTTTCTTTTCAAAGCGGTTGGTTTAGGTTAGTTAATAAGACAAATTAGTTAAAGATTTAGATAAATGCGTTAAGAGTTTTATAACATTTTAGTTTCAATATGAAATATTTAGATGGGCGGAGAAAATTAGCTGTAATAAAGTGTGATTTTATCTAAAAATTATATTTAATAACTTCAGTTCGACAATTAGCTTTGCTTGATGATATTTAGGCGAGCTTTTTTGGATCTCGCTAGCGTTAACGATGGAAGCGACATCCTTTTTGGATGCTTTCATCCAAAAAGATACAGCGGACAGCGTGTTAAAACGCCCAAATCAATCAAATTATCAATTTTATTAATCGAACTCAGATTAATATGTAATTATTGAGTTCGCCATCGCTAGGTGCTTACTTTTTTCAGTAATGAGTATAAGCTTGTTTGGTCTTTGTGCCTTTATAGTCGCTTTTTATACTTACAATGACATCTTTACACCGTCAAAATAATTAGCTGAGTGGAGACAACCAACTATAGGAGTTATTCGATACTAATTTTATTAAAAGCTTAAAGGAAAGGATACAAGAAAAACTTTGTGGCCTTTGTGTCTTTGTGGTGAATCTAATCTTCTAAACACCTTTTTTACCCTCAGCAAATCACAATAAACATAGCTTTTACCATAAAATTTATACTATTTGCGGGTGTCGTCACTCGCCTTTTTTTGAGTTTTTCAATGGCTTCGAATCTCAGGGTTAAAGTAGAGAATACAAGAAAAACTTTGTGGTCTTAGTGTCTTTGTGGTGAATCTAATTTTCTAAACACCTTTTTACCCTCAGCAAATCACAATAAACAGAGCTTTTGTCATAAAATTTATACTATTGGCGGGTGTCTTCACTCGCCTTTTTTTGAGTTTTTCAATGGCTTCGAACTCAGGGTTAAAGTAGAGAATACAAGAAAAACTTTGTGGCCTTATCGTTGAATCTAATTCGCTAAACACCCATGCGATAAACCTGAGCTTTTTCAATAAATCTAGTCCTTTGCATAATGCCTTTTCTCGAACCATAGGAAACTCGCTGATAAAACTAAAACAATCAGGAACCACCATTTGGATATCTCCTTTCGGTAGTTAATTTCATTCGTTAACGATTCGACCGCTCCCGCATTCGTTTTTCTGCTATAAGCCAAGTTGTTTTGGATAGTTTGTGTTTGCTGAATGCCCATCCAAGCTTGCTTTTCGTATACGTAAAAATCTTTTGCTACCTGGTTGATATCTAAAGTTTGCCACCCCGATTGAATTGGCCAAGTCTGTACTTCCCATTGGTTGGGAAATAGTAGGTTCTGGTTGATGGTTAAACGTTGGTTTTTATAAGTAACGGTTGGTGCAACAGTGTCTTGTGTACTTAGATGTACTGGTAGCTTTTCGTTGATTCTTGGGAATGCATGGGCAAGGTTTAAGATAATCGCTTCATTTTGTTTACGAGCGGCCGCATTAATTAACGTGGTCCAATAGGTCGCATAATCATCTTGGTAGCCATTTAATACCCATTGGTAACTGTTAGCTAAGGTAGTGTGTACGATCTTTCCTGCACCATATAGCGCTTGTAGGGCAATAGTCTGGCCATTTTGATTGTAGATCAAAGCCTGTTGTTCTTTGTTCGTACTCAAATACCATTTCAGTTGAGTGTTCAAGTCTGCGAGACCTTTTTGCTGGTCTACTACGGATAGTCGAAGGGTTTTATCGTCTTTTAGATTTTCAAGTTGTCGTATGTTTTTCTGCAAGCTACCATTAACATTTGGTTCGTCTAGCCAAATGACCAGTCCTAAACCTTTTCCTACCGCTTGCATCAGTGTTTGCCTGCTAACGGCAGCTAGATTTTCGAACTCATACTGGTCTATCATAAATACATCTTCTTTCTGTAATTGGGCAGCAGAAAGATTTGCCAGGTTGATCTTTGCTCTATTTAGGAAATCGGTACTGAAATGATCTTTACTGATTCGACTGCTAAAGCCTACAGGATATGATTGTTCATGTAACCAATTCTTTAAAAACTTATACTCAAAGCTAGGGAAAGACGTGAGCATGATCGTTTTGATCGGTTTTTTAGGGCTCGACTGCATGGCTAAAAATTCATTCGCCACGGTATCTTTTCCGGCTAAGCCTAACAATTGCAATACTGCTTTTCCATTTTGCCGCACCTGATATTTCAGGCTAAATGCTTCGCGGGCATTTGCTGCAATACGCACGGAATCTAGGCTGGTGCCAAAGCCCCTTAGTTGCAGTAAAATTGGTTCCGATGAAAGGTTCTGGTAACTTCCAGTTACGGTAAGTAGGTCTCCCTGTGTGAGTACATTGTTCCAATGACATGCAATGATACCTGAGGGTTCAGCGGCTGGATAAAAGTAAAGGGGCAGGTGATTTAGCTTTTTTAAGTCTGTTGCTGTTAATCCATAACCGTAAACTTGTAGGGAGTTAATCGCAGGATTTTCGGCCAAATAATACGAAAGATCCGCTAGGAAAGTAGCTTTTCCTTTTAGTATTTGATGCAAATTAGGATCGGTGTAATATTTTCGGCCTTTAATTTTAAGAAGACTGTCCATATTTGCTCCCGCAGTAAGCACAGTTAACGCATTTTTTGCCTGAACCTCTTTCTGTTGATAAAAAATAGGAATCACCAACAAAGCTAAACTACTGCACAGTAAAATATTGCCGAGTATTCTGCCGATTAACCAATGTTTGTTTTTTCTTTTTATCTCTAAATAAATACAACTAAGAAGCAGTATCGAGCAGGAAATTATTACCCAAAAGTTAAATCCAATTTCCATTAGTTCCTATTTTTTAAATTATTGAAATAACGGTCTGAAATCTTTTTATTCGAGCCTTCTGCCTTGGCTTGGGGCTGCGATACATCTTTTCTTACGAGACGAAAAATAGCATTTGATGCCATTTCGATATCGTTTTTTTGTGGCTTTGCTTGGCTATTTATTCTTCGGAGACTTTGCAACGCCGCTAGAAAACTAGCAGGTTGTGTTGCTGCGGCGGCAATGAGTTGTTTTTCTCCAATTTGTAGCAGGGCCCTTTCGTTCGCATTGAAAGGTTTGCCATTTTGATGTAGACCCAAAAGAGCCAGTAAAAGCTTCAATTCGTCTCGTTGACGGTCTGTGATTTCGAATTGCGCTGTTGTACTTGGATTAGTGATTTTGTCCAACTCACCAGTCAAGCGCTTTTCCATTTTTAAAGCAGTAGTTTTAATAGTCGTTTTAGCAACATAAGCCCTAGATTTCTGTTGCAAATCTTTCAACAGGCGCAAAGCTTTATACTCGAAAGGTAATGCTTCGTGAGGTTTATAGGTGCGCAGATTCAACTCAGCTTTCCACATTTCGTTCAGCACAGCTTTCAATTGCGCTTTGATCTCTGGCTCAAAGAATGTTGCATCCTCAGCAATGTCATGTTTATGGGCATATTTATCCATAATTGCCCTTACGTCCCCAAACTTTTCTTCTTCTTTTTGATGTGCACCATGGTCATGTCCGTCATCATCATGATGTTCGTCGCCGCCGCCAATCTGTGTTTCGTTTTCTTCTCCCAAAAACTGACCGTAGCGTAGTCTCAATAGTTTTTGATCCACCCCTAAATTATTGCTTCGCTTTTTAAACTCATCTGGGCTTAGGGCAGCGTTTTCTCCAAGCAGTTTTTCCGTGTCTAAGATAATTTGTCGTTGACTTCTAAAATATTCGGGAACTAAATTTACGCCAGAGGTCATGCCGGCCATGCTCATCAATTCTGCGGTATCTACAATAGAAACACTGTACACGTCCGAACGACTTTCTTGGCCCCTGTTATCTTTTGCCTGAATAAAAAAGTAAAGCTCATCTCCAGGTTTCATTCCTAAATCCTTAAGATTAATGTGTTTGCGAAGATGTAGTGTTTTTTGATTGTTAACGTTGGCTTCGAAACTTAATTTCTTTTCCGTAAAACTTACGCTTTCTCCTTTTCCGCTAGCCATAGTGGCAGAAATAAATGCGGCTGCAATACCATAATCGTCAGTTAAAATAGCACTTAAATCTATTTTCTGTGCTTGGCCAATGTCTATGGTTGTTTGCGGTTTTGGTTGCGTAATTTTAATGTTTACGGGATGGTCTGGAATCAATTCAATCTGATAAAGGTCTGATTTGATGCCATCTATCTCTAATTGGTAGAACCCAGGCTTGTCTATCTTTCTAGAGAAGCTCCATTGCATCGCTTTTTTATCTATAGGTTTTAGCTTTATACGCTCCTTATCGTTAAAAATCACCTCAAATGATTTTAAGCTTTTATTCGTACTGATGGTCCATTTTACCATCGCGCCAACTTCTACTTTTAAAGCAAATTGCCTTTGGGTTCTCAGAGGTCTAGCAGTGTAGGTGGGCGCTTGTATGGCAATTAGGTAAGTCGAAATTTGTGGCGCAATTTGCTCAGGTATACTAAGCGTTGAATTTTGCAGCTGCTTAACTACAGTGCTTTTGTTCACAGTTTTTTTGATTTTTACAAAAGTGAAAGCACCTGTTATTCCTATGACGAAGCAGCAAACGGCAAGCCCTAGTTTTTTGCTCGCTCCCTTTGTTGTACCTTTTTGTGGTAATAGCGAAAGGATTTTAGCTAACTGTAATCCTTCCAGTGGGGATAACTCGTCATCATTTTTTAAAAGCAGGCTTGCACTATCTTCGAATATTGGCAATTGCGAATCTAAATATCTAGTGACCCAAACTTCATCAATTTTCCAAATCGGGCGAAAGCTTAAGAATACAACGGCTGATAGGATAAACGTCAATAAAACGATTCCGTAATTAAAGGAGACGAAATAAGCATACACGCCACTTATAAGCAGGGAAAAACCTGCGCACATACCAATACCTTGGATGAGATAAATCAGTATCCATTTGTACTTCAATTGATTGATGTAGCGCTGGCCTCTCATTTCTCTCCCTTTAGTTTTTTAGTCCTGAAGCTTAGCATACGTTCAAAAAGTAGCGTAATGAAAGCTAAGACCCAGATCATTTGATTCGCTGGCTTGTCGGCAGCGTACATGGTTTTACGCAGCTTCACATCTTGATATATGGCAACGGGCTGCGTTTGATCAATCTGTTGGGTTTGCTTAAAGGCAAATCCCTCTGGCTGCTGGTGATATAGGATGGGAATTAATGCTGGCGCAAAATCTGCACTCCAGATCAAGTCGGTCCATTGTAAGTTAAATTGCGTATAAACTAGGTAATTGTAATGCTTGTTTTTCTTTTCAACGGTTAAAATAGCATTGCCAAAACCATCTCTCCAAATCACCTCAGCAGTAGGGTTATCAACTTCAGTATTTCGGATTTTTAGCGTCGAAAATGTGTTTTTATCTTCTCCAAGGATAAGTGAGCTATGTTTTTTAATAGCTGCAGAATTAGCATATTTAAGGAATACGCCTTCATTTTTTAATTGGCTACTGACCTGACTAGGTATTTCCATAGTGCTTAGCCAGATTAGGACATCTAGCTTCTTTCCCTCAGCTTTATCGTGGAATTGCATAGGCTGATTGAGGTAACTTCCTATCGCCGATAATGCAGCCTTCACATATTTGGCATCTTCAGTATGGCTTGGATATACCATCACATGGAGCGGCAACTTACTTTTCTCACTCGCCAAACTGTAAGTGATCGTGTGTTTTTGAAGTGCGGCTTTGTAGGTTTGGTTGAGAAACTCGGTATATCGTAAACTGGAAGTATCTGCCACGGCAACTGACTGCCAGTTGATCTCTAAATGTAACGTTGGGAGCACATCATCCAGTTGTGCGCTGTACTTAGGTGCAAAAATCCAAATAGGGTATTGACTAGGTAGCTCTTGGTTGGCCTGTTTCAACAAGGATGTGTAACTTAAAGGTACAACTATGCTATCCTTAAGTAAGGCATTACCTGCCGTATCTTTTAAGTTTAAGGGTTTAAAGCCTAGCCCAAAATCTCTAAGTTGATAACCTTTCTTTAGTAAAGAATCTATGGTTTTTTGATGATTCAGGTAAATCGGTTTCAAATCTTTTTTATGCACTAAAATCCATCCAGCTTTATTTTGTGGCAACGCTTTACCTTTAAAATAAGGCTGCGCAATCAATAGCGCTATTAGTAAAAAAAACAAACACCTTAACAATAGCAGTAACCATTCGCTTATTTTTAGGTTCCTGGCATTGGCAGCAGCACTTTCTCCCAATAAAGAAATGCTTCCAATTTTTAGCGTTTTACCTTGTTTAACACGCCAAAGATGGATAAAGATTGGCAATAGCAAACTTGCCAACGCAATAAAGCCTATGGGATAGAGGAACTGCACCTAATTATTTACTTTGTTACGTTGTTTCAAAAAATCTCTTAATGCCTGATCAATCGGCTGGTCTGTAAGGAGCGTTCTGTAGTAGATTTGCCTATCCAACATTTGAGTTTTAATTGTCGCTAAGTGGGCTTCCATTTTTTGCTGGTAGCTTGCTCTTATCGTCTTTTGATCTATCTGAATGCTTTGCTTGGTCTCCAAGTCTTCAAAAGTGGTATAGCCTTTAAAATCGAGTTCAAGTTCATTTTTCGCTAACAAGTGAAAAACGATGATTTCATGCTTTAAAGCCAATAGCGCATCCAACAAGTCGATAAGTTCCTGGTCGGCTTGATAAAAATCAGTAATGAAAATCAATAACTCTTTTTGCCGTCCAGCACTAAAAATTTCTTTATAGCCAATGGGATTGGTAAATGTTCCATTAGCTGCTATATTTTCTAGCTGGTGAAATAACCGAGATAGATGTTGAAAATCTTGACGTGTGTTCATTACGAACAAATCGGCTTCTTTGAAAACATATAGCCCTACGGCGTCACCTTGCAAATTTGCCAAATAGGCCAAAGATGCAGCTACATATTTAGCATAGTTGATTTTGCTTAAATTTCCATCATTATGGTTCATAGAAGCACTGGCATCTATCAATAAACGTAACGAGATATTAGTTTCTACTTCCGATTCTCGAATGTAATACCGATCTGATCTAGCAAACATCTTCCAGTCTAATGAACGTAAGTCATCGCCAGGTTGATAGCTCCTATACTGACTAAACTCCATGCCAGATCCCTTCACATTACTTTTGTTGATGCCATTCATGAAACCATTGATGGTGGTTTTGGCAGCCAAAGAAAGTTGTTTGATGGAAAGAAGAATTTTAGGGTCTAGCAGTTTACTCATTACAGCCTGTTTGTTGGTCTAGCAATTGTTTTTAATAATGCTGCGGTAGCATCATCAGCGGTAACATTTTCAGCTTCGGCCTTAAAATTCATCAAGATACGGTGCCTTAACACGGGGTAGGCCATTGCCTGCAAATCTTCCAGCGTTACCGCATACCTGCCTTTAAATAGGGCTCTCGCTTTCGCAGTTAAAATCAATGCTTGTCCCGCTCTGGGCCCCGCACCCCAGCGTACCCATTCTTTAATATAAGGTACAGTAGTGCTGTCCGGCCTGGTTGCCCTGATCAGTTCACTGGTGTACGTCACCAAATCTTCACTGATGCTTACTTGTAAGGTTAACTGTTGAAGTTCCTTAATCTCTTTTGCACCTATAATGGCATTTATTTTGGGTTTGGTAGCGCCAGTAGTACTGCTTAAAATACGAGTTTCTTCTGCTGCGCTGGGATAGCCAATTTTGATATATAAAAGGAAACGGTCTAGCTGCGCCTCTGGAAGCGGGTAGGTGCCCGCTTGTTCAATTGGATTTTGAGTTGCCAAAATAAAAAATGGACGATCCAAAGGGTAAGTTTGGCCAGCATAGGTCACTTCAAATTCTTGCATGGCTTCTAATAAAGCTGCTTGAGTTTTCGGTGGTGTCCTATTGATTTCGTCGGCGAGAATGATATTGCCAAACAAAGGGCCTTTATTGAATTTAAAGAAACGTTTGCCGGTGCTATGGTCTTCTTCTAAAATCTCCGTTCCAATAATGTCGGAGGGCATAAGATCAGGCGTAAATTGTATTCTCCTGAAAGAAAGATCCAAAGCTTGTGACATGGTACGGACCATTAACGTTTTCGCTAGACCAGGTACGCCCTCTATTAAACAATGCCCGCCAGCCATTAAAGCAATCAACATTTCTTCAATAACACTGTCTTGACCAACAATTACTTTCTGGATTTCACTTTTTAGAGACGATATTTTCTGTATTAAGCTGTTTAAGTTGCTTTCTGTATTTTCCAAGTGATGAAATCTTTTTAGGTTAGCGATTTGATGCTTCAAGATAGTGCATGTTCGCCTGAAATTTAAAGTAATTGGAAAGAATATCAAAAAAATTACAACATGGTAGCTTTGAAAAGATGAATTTTAGCCGAAATGGAACTAATTTAGATGCATGCGAACTGCTAAATTTACATTTGCGAGAATAAAATATACTTCTGGAGATTGGGATACGGATCAGCGTATGCCTGCCAACGTACTTAATTCGCTGTTGGAGTATACCACCATTCCTTTAGAAACCGAAGAGAAAATTATTGAACTCGGCAGTCCAGATATCTTTAAATATCCATTTTGTTATTTAAGTGGACATAAATTGGTGCAGTTTAATCAGCAAGAGGCCATTAACTTTAAGGCTTTTGTGAAAAATGGCGGGTTCGTATTTGTGGATGATTGCAACCATGATATTGATGGTTTGTTTGCACGTTCTTTTGAAACCCAAATGTCGAGCTTATTTGGAGCGGGTTCACTTAAAAAGATTGCCAATAACCATCCCATATATAGTGCCTTTTTTAAGTTTGATAAAGGACCGCCAACGACCTCTTTTGAATTGAATGGCTGGGGAGATGATCTAGTACACGACTATCTCAAAGCCATTACCATTAACGGTAGGATAGGTGTGCTTTACAGTAATAAAGATTATGGCTGCGAATGGGATTACGATTTTAGAAACAAACGTTTCTTGGCAGAGGACAATACGAAGTTCGCTGTGAATATCGTGCTTTATGCAATGGGAGTGAATAGTTAGGGATTAGGTATTAGTGGTCAGGGTTCAGGTATCAGTGGTCAGGGATCAGGTGTTAGGGATTAGTAATTAGTATTTAGATATTAGTCTTCAGCTTTAAGCCTTTAGCTTTATGCTTACAGCCCCGCAACCCGTAACTCATAACCCGTAACTCAAACAAGCTTTTAACTTTAGGACTTTGAGCTTTAAGCCTTCTGCCTTCAGCTTTAGACCTTCCGTCCTTCCAGCCCTCCGCCTTCATCTTTATGCTCTTAACTCCAGATATGATGCACCCTCAATCATCCTAACCACTAACACCTTTAACTATAAAGTTTTTCCCGGATATTGTTTTAAGGCTAGCTCAAGGCAATCCATAGCTGCATTTAAATCATCCACATTAAGCACGTATGCCATACGTACTTCATTTTTACCAGAACCTGCCGACGAATAGAAACCTGTAGCTGGAGCCATCATCACCGTCGCATTGTTATGTTCGAAGCTTTCCAAAATCCACTGACAGAACTTGTCCGCATCGTCAATTGGGAATTTAGCCACCACATAGAATGCGCCGCCTGGGTTCGGACAGAAAACACCATCAATGTTGTTCAATCTAGCCACTAAAGTATCTCTACGTAAAGTATACTCTTTGTTTACGGCCTCAAAGTAGCTGTCAGGAGTGTCTACAGCAGCAGCACCAGCAATTTGCTCTACCATACCTGGACTTAAACGAGCTTGTGCAAATTTTAATCCAGAGGCAATTACTTCTTTGTTTTTGGTAATTAAGCAACCTAAACGAGCACCGCATGCGCTGTAACGTTTAGAAACCGTATCCATGACCACTACATTTTCATCTAAACCGTCCAAATGCATTGGAGAGATGAACTCGCGACCATCGTAGCAAAATTCACGGTAAGCCTCGTCAGAAAATAAGAATAAATCGTATTTCACGCAAAGTGCTTTCAATGCTTCTAGTTCTTCTCTAGAATATAAGTAACCTGTTGGGTTATTCGGATTACAGATGATGATCGCTTTTGTCTTTGCTGTAATTAATTTCTCAAATTCAGCAATAGGAGGAAGGGCAAAACCATTTTCAATATAAGATAAAATAGGTTTAACCACGACATTACTCATGCAGGCAAAGCCATTATAGTTGGCGTAGAAAGGTTCTGGTATGATAATTTCATCACCTTCATTTACGCAAGTCTGCATAGCGATGGTGATTGCTTCAGAACCGCCTACCGTTACTAAAATGTTTTCTGGAGTAATGTTATAGCCAAGTTTGTTATAGTACTCGGTTAATTTCTTTCTGTAAGCCAGGGTTCCTTCAGATGGTGTGTATGCCCAAACATCAAAATCAATGTTTTTAATTGCATTTAACATTCCTTCTGGGGTTTCAATATCTGGTTGACCGATATTTAAATGATATACTTTTTTACCGTCATTTTTAGCTTTATCGGCAAATGGAGTAAGTTTTCTAATAGGTGAAGCGGGCATTTGGAGCCCTTTTTCTGATATCTTTGGCATGGCGCAAAAATAGGAAAACCCCGTTGCAATAACGAGGCTTTCCATAAAAATTATTAATAAGTAATGGCTACTTATTTAGTCGCATTTGCTACGGTTTCTCCTTTAAGATAAAGCACCTTAGTGGTAGTTCTAGCATTTGATGTTACGGTTACCGCCATATTGAATGGAAGTGGTGAGCCCGATTTTTTTACTGTAACTTTTATGTAACCTTTTGCACCTTTTTTAATTGGCGTTTGCGTGTATTCTCCAACGGTACAGCCGCAAGTTGGCTCTACTTTAGAAATGATCAAAGGTGAGTCTCCTTCGTTGGTGAAATTGAAAGTGTAGCTCACTGCTTGGTCCAATTTAATTTTTCCAAAGTCGTGAGTTTCAGTCTCGAATTTAAATTCAGCGGGCTTCGACTGCGCATTGGCAGCTAAGCCTAATCCAACTACAGTTACTAGTAATAACAATAACTTTTTCATGTGCGTTGCTTTTAGTTTAGTGTATAAACAAATTTAGCGTTTTATAAGTTAAAACAAAAAGTATTCCAAATATTATTTGCTGATAATCGTCAGTCAAAGTTAGAAAGAATCGTATCTTTGCGCCTTAACCAACTTGTAGCTTATGAGATCAGCCGAGAACGTTGTTGCCAACGAGATTGATGCTTCAGAACTAAGTTTTGATGACTTTAAAGCCATCGTAATAGATGATTACAGAATTGCTGTAGAGAGCCGTCAGGCGAGTTTATTAGGGCGAAAAGAGGTGCTTACCGGTAAAGCCAAATTCGGAATATTCGGAGATGGAAAGGAAGTCCCACAATTGGCAATGGCCAAGGTTTTTAAGAAGGGCGATTGGCGTGCTGGGTACTACAGAGACCAAACTTTCGCTTTTGCCACAGGCATATCTACCATCAAGGAATTTTTTGCACAACTATACGCTAATCCAGATGTAAATGCTGAACCTGCATCAGCAGGAAGGCAAATGAATGGCCATTTTGCTACCAGATCTTTAAATGACGATGGCTCTTGGAAAAATTTGATGGAGCTAAAAAATAGCTCTGCAGATATTTCCACCACCGGCGGACAAATGGCTCGTTTGGTTGGCTTGGCTTACGCTTCTAAATTATATAAGCAAAATAAAGAATTAGATTACCTTAAGAATTTTTCCGTTAACGGAAATGAGGTTGCTTTTGGAACCATTGGCAATGCCTCTACTTCTGAAGGTGTATTTTTTGAAGCTTTTAACGCAGCCGGAGTATTGCAGATTCCCATGGCCATTTCGGTTTGGGATGATGGTTATGGTATATCTGTGCCAGCGAAATATCAAACTACCAAAGAAAATATTTCTGAGATTCTTAAGGGATTTCAACGTGAAAAAGGTACCAATGGCTATGAGATTTTTAAGGTGAGGGGCTGGGATTATCCTGCCCTATGCGAAACCTACTTGAAAGCTATTGAAGTTTGTAGAAATGAACATGTGCCCGTATTGATCCATGTTACCGAAGTGACGCAACCACAAGGTCACTCTACTTCTGGTTCTCACGAACGCTATAAAAGTAAAACGCGTTTGGAATGGGAAAAAGAACATGACTGTATCGTAAAGATGCGTGATTGGATGATCGAATCTGCCATTGCAACTAAGGAAGAACTGGATCAAATAGAAGACACCGCTAAGCAATATGTACGAGAGGTACAAAGAGAAGCTTGGAACGAGTTTCTAGATACCATTAAGCAGGAACAGGCAGAGGTAGTCCGCATGATCAATAATATGGCTAACGGCGATGCTGTGTTAAGTAAAATTGCAGCGCAGTTAGCGTCAACGCACGACGCTTTACGCAAGGAGGTTGTTTCTGCCGCTAGAAAAGCAATTAGACAAAGTGTAAAGTTGCCTTCTGAAGATAGGGAAGTATTGATCAAATGGTATGAAGCCAAAACTGAAGTTTATGCCGAGCTATACAATTCTAAGTTATTTACAGATGGCGTAGAAAGTCCATTTAACCTCCCTCAAGTTGCAGCAGCATATGACGAACAGGCTAAAATGCTGGATGGTCGTGAAATTTTGAACGCTTGCTTCGATGCTAATTTTGGTAGAGATGCTAGATTGGTTGCTTTTGGTGAAGATTTAGGTGCCATAGGAGATGTAAATCAGGGTTTTGCAGGTTTACAGGCAAAATACGGAGAAATAAGAATCAGTGATACTGGTATTCGGGAAGCAACGATTGTTGGTCAGGGTATAGGTTTAGCGATGAGGGGGTTGCGCCCAATTGCGGAAATCCAATATTTGGATTATTTATTGTATGCCATCACTGTTTTAAGTGACGACTTATCTACATTATCGTATCGTACGAAGGGCGGACAGAAAGCCCCATTGATCATCAGAAGCCGTGGGCATAGACTGGAAGGGATTTGGCATTCGGGCTCGCCAATGGGAATGATTTTGGGTTCCTTAAGGGGAATGCATATTTGTGTACCTCGCAACATGACTCAAGCTGCTGGAATGTATAATACGCTGTTTAGGTCTGATGAACCAGCTTTGGTGATAGAATGCCTAAATGGTTATCGTTTAAAAGAAAAATTGCCTAATAACGTAGGTGAGTTCACGGTTCCTTTAGGTAAAGCCGAAATTATAAAAGAGGGTACCGCGATTACTGTGGTAAGTTATGGTTCTACGTTAAGATTGGTGGAAGAAGCTGCAGAAGAGTTAGAGAATTTCGGTATTGCTATAGAAATCATAGATGTACAGACCTTAATGCCATTTGATTTAGACCATTTGTGTGCGCAGTCTCTACAAAAGACAAATAAATTGTTGGTGGTAGACGAAGATGTGCCAGGTGGCGCCGGTGCCTATATTTTACAACAGATATTAGAAGTACAAAAAGGTTATTATTTATTGGATGGCAAACCACAAACGCTAGCCGCAAAAGCGCATCGTCCGCCTTACGGTTCTGATGGCGACTATTTTGCCAAGCCTTCTGTAGACGATATTGTGGAAGCTGCTTACGCCATGATGTGTGAGGCCAATCCGGAGCGCTATCCTAAGCTATATTAAGCAAGAAATAGATCTATTAGGATTATCAAAAGCTCGATTTTTATCGGGCTTTTTTTATATGGCCTATACAGAAAAGTATCGGTTTTGAAGTTCAAAGGAGGAAATGTCGATGTTTTTTAGTATCTTTGATCAAAATCATCTAATAATTTACTTCTCTCCACATGAAATATCTAAAAAATATTGTGTTTTTAAATTTTATAGCAAGTTTTACCAATTACTTGTATCAAGATGTAGTCAAACACAATCAATTTGTTAAAAGGACAAAATAAATCTTTTATTCTCCCGCTTTTTTCTTCTTACCAGTGAATTTTTTCTCACCAGCTTTAATTGCTGTAAGTAAATCGTTTTCCTGTGGTGGGATAGGGCAGCGGTAACCATCACTGTAAGCGCAATAGGGGTTATATGCCTTATTAAAATCTAAGTCAATTTGACCGTTTACCATCGCCGTAGCTTTTAAATCGATGTAGCGGCCGCCACCATAAGTCTCTTTGTTATTAGTTGCGTCTGTAAAAGGTAGGAATAAATAATCTTTATAGGCGGCATTGGACGCTAAGGCGACACTTCTATACAAGGTCAATTGCCTAGCTTTACCATTTAAATCGAAGTTAAGTTTCGCATAACGGATATAGTCTGCTGTTGTACCAGCATAAGTTGGCATTTTAAATGTCTTTTGGCCATGCAATAGTTCCACATTCGCGGTCACTTTATAAGTGCTGTCGGCTTCATAAAATTGAAGATCTTTTAAATCTACTTCTTTTAAAGGTGAATGCTCGCTATTTAAAAAGTCAGCTTTGTACTGTTCGCGGTGTGCAGCAGTCGCTGCACTAAAAGACTGACCGAAGCAAGCAGTACTCGTCAAAAATATCAACAGCGTTAAATATTTATACATATTTTGGATTTGGGGAGACCTCGTAGGTTTTTAAAATCTACGAGGTCTTAATATTATAATTTACTAGTTGTATTTCTTAACAAATGATCTGCTAAAACCAAAGCAGCCATTGCTTCAACAATCACCACCGCTCTCGGCACCACACATGGATCATGACGGCCTTTGCCCTTAATCTCCGAAGCCTCACCAGCGGCATTGATGGTTTGCTGGTTGTGCATAATGGTAGCCACAGGTTTAAATCCGACTTTAAAAGCGATCTCCATTCCGTTAGAGATACCGCCTAATATACCACCAGCGTGATTGGTAATGGTTTTAAATTGATGCTCTGCTATAGATTTTGGCAATGGAACATCATTGTGTTCAGAGCCCCTCAATTCCGTGCCGTCGAAGCCAGAACCATATTCAAAGCCATGCACTGCATTGATACTTAGCATGGCCTTACCCAAGTCGGCATGTAGCTTGTCAAAAACGGGCTCTCCTAAACCAGCAGGACAGCCTCTCACTATACACGAAATCTTACCACCTATGGTGTCCCCATCTTTACGAACACTATCGATAAATTCAATCATCTCGTTTGCCGTAGCAGGATCTGCGCAACGCACGATATTCGACTCCCTTAACTCAAGTAAGGCTGCGATATCTCCGCTTTCTAGGTTGGGTGCGTTAATTTTACCTACCGCAGTTACATGCGCAAAAATGTCGATGCCATGATGTTTCAATAGGAGTTTGGCTACTGCACCAGCGGCAACTCTTGCAGCGGTTTCCCTAGCCGAAGAGCGGCCCCCACCTCTATGGTCACGAATACCATATTTGGCGTCATATACATAATCTGCATGGCTCGGACGGTACACATCCACATTGTGCCCGTAATCTTTACTCCGTTGATCTTCGTTCGGAATGAGCATGGCTATAGGGGTACCAGTGCTTTTCCCATCAAAAGTTCCTGATAGGATTTGTACGGTATCACTCTCCTTGCGTTGTGTGGTGATTTTAGATTGACCAGGTTTTCTTTTATCAAGTTCTGATTGGATAAAATCTAAATCTATCGTTAAGCCCGCTGGACATCCATCAATAATGACCCCTATGGCTATACCATGAGATTCACCAAATGTAGTGATAGAGAAAGTTTGTCCGAATGAGTTGCCTGCCATTTTAAGTTCTGAGTTGTAGGTTTTAAGTTATACGTTTAGGTTCTTTGCTCTTTAATCTTTTATCCTTGCTCCACTACTTCAAACCCCACCTTCTTCAGGTCTTCCCAAAAATAAGGATAAGATTTCTCAACCACCATATAGTCTTCAATTTCTAATTCCTCTATAAGTAAAGCTAAAGGGGCAAAGGCCATGGCCATACGGTGATCTTCGTAAGTAGCAATGCTTACTTTTTTAGGGAAATGCAATCCACTGCAGTCTAAAGTGTAAACTAGATTGTCTTCGTTTAGTTTGACGCCAATTTTTGCCAACTCATTTTGCAAAGCAGCAACACGATCGGTTTCTTTTATCTTTAAGGTTTCTAAGCCTGTAAATGCCATATTTAATCCCAGAGCGGCAGCAACAACCACGATGGTCTGCGCCAAATCCGGACAAGTTTTTAAATCTAAAACTTGATCAGTGTCCTTCGTTGCCTGATCTTTTTTAAATGCAATTCCATTAGCCGTTTTAGTGGTGCTCAAACCAAAAATCTCCATGATTTGTTGAATTTGGCTATCACCCTGCAGGCTTTTATCTCGTAAATGGGGAAGACTAATTTGTGCGTCTTTTGCTAAAGCCACAATGCTATACCAATAAGAAGCGGCACTCCAATCTGGTTCTACAATTAAGGTAGAGGGTTTAAATGGTTGGTTTTGGATGGTAATCAAATTTCCATTCCATTCATGACTAATGCCGCAATCTGCTAGCATGGCCAAGGTCATTTCTACGTAAGGCTTTGAGGTTAATTCACCTACAATTTCTAAATTTAAACCTTGTGGTAGGGTTGGGGCCAACATCAACAAAGCCGATATGTATTGGCTACTGATATCGCCTTTGATTTGGATGTGTGAGCTCGCCTGTGCCAATGGTCCGTGAATGGATAGGGGCGGAAAACCCTCTTGTTCGGCATAGTTGATATCTGCGCCAATTTGTTTAAGCGCATTCGCTAAGATGCCAATTGGGCGTTGTTTCATGCGTTCCGTTCCTGTAAGCAGGAAATTCCCATTCTTGGCAGAAAGATAGGCTGATAAAAATCGCATTGCGGTGCCGGCCGGACCCACATCTACCGTTTTTTCGATGTTGCTATCACTCTCGTAAGTGTCTAAGTCAGCTAAGATCGCATCTAAGGTCACCGTGTCGGCAGCATTGGATAAGTTTTCTACTTTGACCAAATTTTTGCTCAAAGATTTGATGATCAAAGCTCTGTTGCATTCGCTTTTTGAGCCTGTTAGTTGTATTTCCGCTTGTATATTTTGTGTTTCTTTAAAAGAAACAATAGCATTTTTATGCATGGTTGGTTCGTATTAGGTCGATAGGTAGGTTTAATTCGTCATTCACTTTCCTGTCAACACCTTTGTCATCCCGAGTGAAACGAAGGATCTATTTAGATTCCTCACTGCTTTCGGAATGACAGAAAGTGGATGACAGGAGCACTTAGTGAAATGACAAAATATCCTAAAAAATGAGTAATTGCTAAAAATTAAGCTTTTACTTCTGTATGTTGCTCAGCTGCAATTCCTGCTTGCGTAGCTTGACCTGCGTTTAAAATTTCAGTTTGTTTACGAATAGACTCACCGTGTACCAGTTCCAAGAATTTCTCCGTAAAATGTACATCTAATTTCAAAGCTTTAGCAAATGAAGTCCCTTTTTTAAGGATCTCATCCCAACGATTAACTTGTAATACCGTTACTTGGTTATCACGTTTGTATTCGCCAATTTTCTCAACGATAGACATACGTTCACCTAATTTTTGCAATAACAAATCATCGATTTTGTCGATTGATTTACGTAAATCAGCTAATTTATCTACAAAAGCCTCGTTGGCTGATTCTGGCTCACGTACGGTTAAACGATCCATTAATTCGCTCACAGCAGCTGGAGTCAATTGTTGTTTTGCATCTGTCCAAGCTACTGATGGGTCTAAGTGCGACTCGATCATTAAACCTTGCATATCTAAGTCCAACGCTTTTTGAGAAATATAAGGGATCAATTCACGGTTACCACAAATGTGACTTGGATCGTTGATGATCGGCAATCCTGGGCAAAGTGTTTTCAATTGGATTGCCAGTTCCCACATGGGTTCGTTACGGAACGAAGATTTTTCGAACGAAGAGAAACCACGGTGAATCGCACCAATTTTAGTGATCCCCGCTTTGTTGATACGCTCAATTGCGCCAATCCATAATTGTAGGTCTGGGTTTACTGGATTTTTAATTAATACCGGAATATCGTGTCCTTTTAATGCATCAGCAATTTCTTGAACGGTAAAAGGATTTACTGTAGAACGAGCACCAATCCAAAGGATGTCTACGCCAGCAGCCAAAGCTTCTTCAACATGTTTTGCATTCGCCACCTCAACAGCTGTAGGTAAACCAGTTTCTGCTTTGGCACGTTTTAACCACTCTAAACCAATGCTACCAATACCTTCAAACTCTCCTGGACGGGTACGTGGTTTCCAAATACCTGCTCTTAAAACACTTACTTTGCCCGTAGCGGCTAATAAATGAGCCGTAGTTAATAACTGATCTTCAGTTTCTGCACTACAAGGTCCGGAGATTAATAAGGGTTGGTTGTTTACTGTTAGCCAGTTTTCTAAAGGCTCGATGTTTAAATTTAGTTTCATTTTTTAGGATAATTTGTATTGTTGTTATTGTTAAATTGCTTTATTGTTTAATTGTTGAAATCGGTTAATCGTCAGTTAACCAGTCTTACAGTTTCAACAGTTAACCACTTTTATACTTTATCGTTCTTCACATACTCGCCCATGATATTGAAATTTACCGTGAACTTGAGCACTTTTCTGATTGCCGTATCATAGTTTTCAATGCTTTTCCATTCGATATCTACATAAAAGTAGTATTCATTTCTACGCCCAAGAACCGGCATAGATTGTATTTTTGTTAAGTTTACGTTTAGATCTGCAAAGATTTGAAGTACTTGAGCCAAAGCACCAACGTGGTGACCAACTTGGAAACAGATCGATGCCTTGTTGATTCCTTTTTCTACTTCTGTTTTATCTTTTCTCAAGATCAGGAAACGAGTAAAGTTCTTTTTGTTCGATTCAATCCTTCTTTCGATGATGTCTAAACCATAAGTTTCGGCCGCTAAAGCATTGGCAATAGCTACGGTATCTTTCAGTTGGCCATCTTTGATTTTCTTCGCACAAGCAGCGGTGTCGTTACCTTCAATAACTTGAATTTGAGGAAACTCTTCAAAGAAATCCACACATTGTCTGATGGCAATAGGGTGGGAAGTAGCCACTTTAATATCTTCAAACTTCACGCCAGGTAATGCCAATAAATGCAATTGAATAGGCAGGTAAACTTCACCTACGACAGCAAAATTGTATTCGCGGATTAAGGTATAGTTAGGTAATAAACTACCAGCAATAGAGTTTTCGATAGCCATTACCACGTAGTCTGCCTTGTGGTCATCTAGCACATCGCAAGTTTGCTTAAATGAGTTACACTCCACAGTTTCAATATCTTTTCCAAAAAACTTGAAAGCTGCTTCCTCGTGGAATGATGCTTTAATACCTTGTATCGCTACCCTTGTTTTTGTCTTCATAATTGTTGTAAACAAAAAAAGGTCCTGACTTTTTAGCCAGGACCTTTTTACATTTTAAATATCTTATATATTTTTCTGCATACTAGTCCTGGCTCTTACTAAAGTAGTAAAAGTAACCAAACCAATATGTAGTGTTAAAATTCATTTCTTGTTCTATGTTGCCAAATGTACAAAACAAATTTAATTTGTCAATAGCTAAATGAAAATAAATTTGTTGGAATTTAATTTTGATGTTTTTGAACCGAATAACGAAACGGTATAAGGTGTTTGTGTGTTTAAGCTCCTCTCTGCCCATCGGGTATCTATTGATCGTTGTATATTTATTTTAGTATCAATGAGCTCATTTCACTTCTCTTCAAAGCGGAGAGAGAAATCTTAGTAAAGTCAATGCTCTTAGCTCTCTGCTTCTTGCTCCTTAAGAATTCACAAAAACCTTTACGCTATTTCCAATCATATGGGTTTCTTTTTCGACTTCTAAGAGTTCGTCTTGCATTTCCTTTGCAATTTGAGTACTACCATCATGACTCCAACCAGGAGGGTTGAAAATGTATTTCAACTTATCGGAGAAGGTTGGTGCTTTTTTTACATCTCTGCTTAAAGCTAAAAATTCATGAAAAATAATGTTAAAGGCTCCAGTATCTGCTGGTGGTGTCGTTAAGCCATATTTAATTTCGTCCTCTGGTAGTTCTTCTTGAAAAGTACCAAATATTCTATCCCATAGGATGAGCACCATGCCCATATTTTTATCGAGATACCTGATATTACAGGCGTGATGCACCCGATGGTGAGAAGGGGTAACAAAAATGTATTCAAAAATTGGATGAAGTTTTCCAACGGTTCTGGTATGCACCAAGTTGCCATAAATCTGCGTAATGAGGTACGCAAATAAGATATCCATGGCATGAAAACCCATGAAGGCCAATGGCAAATAGAAAAACACTCGATATAGCGGTTCAAAGACTGTAGAGCGAAATCCAGTAGTGAGGTTAAAATGCGATGAAGAGTGGTGCGTCACGTGCATCGCCCAAAATAGTCGTACATAATGCCCCACGCTGTGTAAAAACCAATAGAGGAAATCCTGTGTAAGGACCAATACCGTCCAATACAACCAGGCGCTTTGGAGCTCAAAAAGCCTAAACTGATAGAAAAAGTCCAATAGGTAAAAGGTCGCGAACTTCATCGTTAAGTTTACCAAAATGGCACAGATCATTAAATAGATATTTGTCCAGGTATCTTTTTTAGTATAAAGCTTTCTATCATGCGAATAGCTGAAATACATTTCAACTATAGTTAGCACAATTACAAAACTAAATAGTGTGCCTACAGAAATATCACTTCCAGTAAACGTCATGTTTTATAAACTATTGTAATAGGTTAAACTGTTAAAAATATCTTCTTTGGTTACTTTGCAATTGAAATTGCATTTACCGATTTGGTCCAATAAGGAGAACAGAATAAAGCCGCCTTCATTTTTCTTATCGCTTTGCATTAATGCCATCAAATCTTCGAAGCTCTCTGGTTTGATGTGGTATTTTGGATAAAGTGAAAGGATATAACTCGCTATTTCCGTTAACTCTGTTGGGGTAAGATTGCAGTATTTCGCAGACAAATGTGCTTCGCAAATCATCCCGATAGCTATCGCTTCGCCATGAGTTAAGGGCTTTTTATCATTCATCAAAGCGTAACCTTCTACCGCATGGCCAATGGTGTGTCCAAAATTTAAAATCTTGCGCAATCCTTTTTCAAAAGGATCTGCCAGTACCACCTCGTTTTTAATCTTCACCGAATGATAAATTGCCGCTGCACTGATATTGGTATAATCGCTAGCTTTTATTTCCTGATAATAATTCGCATCCGCGATCAACCCATGTTTGATCATTTCGGCAAAGCCCGATAACAATTCGCGTTTTGGCAGCGTTTGCAAGAACACATTTTCAATAAATACTGCTTGAGGCAAGCTAAAAGTGCCTACCATGTTTTTCACATTATCGATGTCTATCCCAGTTTTACCACCAACAGAAGCATCAACCTGTGAAAGTAGGGTAGTAGGAATGTTAATGAAATCAATGCCACGTTTATAGGTAGATGCGACAAAACCGCCCATGTCAGTAATTACACCGCCACCTAGGTTAATCATCAAGCATTTACGGTCCGCTTCGAAATCCAACAAGGTTTTCCAAATGCCTATGCAAAAGTCAATGTTCTTGTTTTCTTCGCCTGGATCAGTTTCAATAATGTCAAAATGATCGAGCTCTGGTAAAAAATCCCTGAGGACAGGTATACAGAGCTCTGCGGTAGTAGAGTCGGCAAATACAAAGATCTTACTGTACTGTTTCTTTGCCAGGATATCATTTAAAGGCGCCAATCCACGCTCAAAATGAATAAAGTGCTCATTGTTCTGTAGCGCTTCCATTAAATTACTTCAATAGTTTGACTTAGAAATTCAACTTTATCACCCACACGTACCTTCAATCGTTTACGATCTTCAGTTACACCATTCACTTTCACAAGTCCTTCTTCTACTATAGTTTGCGCTTCTCCACCACTTTGAACTAATGCGGTAGCTTTTAACAGGGCGATTAATGGGATAAATTCCCCTTCGAGTTTAAATTGTATCATGACGATGCAAATTTACGATTATTTAAAAGTCTTTCGCGTTAAGCTGCCCAGTTATTTATATTTTTGCACCGTTCTGACTAAATACTTATAAAAATGGATGCTTTTCCAAAGCAAAAAATAGATTTCAATAATACTGAAGTCGCATTCGGGCACAAATCAAATTCCGAATTAAAACAGGCGTATTGGCTTTTCAAGATGATTGGAAGTAATTTTCTAACCAAAGTGGGACCGCCAGTGGCCAATTTTATGCTCAATATTGGTTTGCCTATACAGGGAGCCATCAAAGCGACCATCTTTAAACAATTTTGTGGTGGCGAGACTATTGCAGAATGTGAACATACAATTGAACAGCTGCATCAGGGTAAGGTAGGTACAATCTTAGATTATTCTGTAGAAGGCGAAGATGAAGAGCAGGTTTTTGAATTTACTTGTGAAGAGATTATCAGGACCATTGAGCGCGCGGATGGAGACCCGAGAATTCCTATCACGGTGTTTAAGGTGACTGGCATTGGAAGATTTGCCTTGCTAGAAAAGCTAGATGCTAAACAGGAATTGACTGAAGAGGAAGTTGCCGAGTTTGAAAGGGTAAAACAACGTTGCGAGAAAATCTGTCGTACAGCTTACGAAAGAAAAGTTCCTGTAATGATCGATGCTGAAGATAGCTGGGTTCAAGATACTATAGATGTATTGGCGATAGAGATGATGATGAAATTCAATAAAGAGCAACTCATCGTTTACAATACCTATCAAATTTATCGTCATGATAAATTGGCGGGTTTAGAAGCTGATTATCTAATTGCCAAAGAAGCTGGGTTTATTTTAGGTGCAAAATTGGTGCGCGGTGCTTATATGGAAAAGGAACGTAAACGAGCTGAGGAAAAAGGTTATCCATCGCCAATACAACCAGATAAAGCTGCTACCGATAAAGATTATAACCTTGCGCTACGTTTTTGCGTGGAAAATATAGATAGAATTGGATTTGTTTGTGGTACACACAATGAAGAAAGCAGTCGCCTATTAACTGAATTGATAGACGAAAAGGGCATCGCACACAACCATCCTCATGTCTACTTTGCACAGTTATTGGGAATGAGCGATAACTTAAGCTTCAATCTTTCTAACGCTGGTTACAACGTAGTTAAGTATGTTCCTTATGGTCCCATTAAAGCGGTGATGCCGTATCTGTTCAGAAGAGCACAAGAAAATACTTCCGTAGCTGGACAAACTGGTCGTGAACTTTCTTTGATCAGTAAAGAAAAGGCTAGGAGAGGAATTTAAGTTAGATAAAAGAGCAAGGAGTAAAGAGCAAGGAGTTGAGTCCAGTCTTTGTTCCTTGCTACTTACCTATCGTATAACAGAAACCTTTCCTCCACATTGAATCCGAATCTGTCTTTTGCTTTAATTATGATAATCAAATCTTGTAGAGTTAGATTATTTAATTGCTACTAAAAAAAATCATTTAATTTGTGCTTAGTGTTACTAATGTTTTTACGATCTCATCAGTATTCTCATTAAAAATAAACTATGAGTTTTAATACAGTAGTACATTTCCCAATTGCTAAACATTTTTAAAATTGTTATAGATTTATATTATGAAATTAAATGCTCCATTTATTATCCTTCTTTTTTTGTTTTGTTCATGTTCGAAAACAGAAATAGCTGATCTTCAAAATCATTCATTTACCAAGAAAGATACACTAATAAAATTCGACAAAATTAGTTATGCACTAAACGGTCCAGTGAATTTTTTTGAACCCTACACGGAAGTTGAAGTGAAAAATAAAGTAAAAGAATTAATAGCTTTAGTTGGTAGAGTAGATTTAGATGATGTTAAAGACGGAAGTTCACTTACTAATGATTTGGGGTTTGGTGAAATTGACTTTAATTCTTTGGAACAGGGATTACGAAATGCATTTAATACTTCTGAATTGACATTTTCTGATAGTAGTGGGGCTACCACAGTAGAGGATGTTATAAGAGATGCTTTAAGATATGTTGTTCCTACAGCAAAAAATAACACAGTTGCTAAGTCAGTGGATATTTCAACATTTCACGATTATTTTTTTGATAACCTTGAAGGATTTCCTATTGCGATTAAATCTACCATTGCTAACTCTATTGATATTAATTTACAATTTATTTCTTATGAAATATCATGGACTGATAGGTTGATTGGAGTAAAAGCCTCCCAGGCTTCTGGATCGATTCAGACAGTCAAAACTATCGGTAATATCGAGTATACAATAAACCTTTCTTTGAGAGATCGTCAAAGTTACCCTTTTTTTAGGGCTAACTCAGATGTGAAATGGGAGACAGAACTTTCTTTATTAGATATAAAAGTACTTGATAAATCGACAAATAAATTAGAAGTAATTGATTCTAAAAATCGAAAGATTGATATTAATTTGAGCTATGATGTCGAGACGGGAAATTTCGTTCCCTATTTGATAGGACTTCCCACTAGTGGTGGAAATCCTTCTGGTAATTTACCAAAGCAAGATATAGTTCGTACACTTTTCGCTGAAAAAATAGATTTGACTAGTAGAAATTTAAACGCTTCCCAATTAATCTCTGAATTTGATTTAAGTTATATGCAGTTTACTGAGCTAGAATGGACAGAATTTATTATGGCTTTGGAAAATGAATTTGACATTGAAATAAATGATGAAGATGCAGAAAGATTGACCATTGGAAGTTATGGTAATTTAGTGAATTATGTTTTGAGAAAAGCTGGATAGTGATATACTGTTTGCGACGCACAGCCCCAATTACCTACAAGAGATAATATTGCTTTAGCGGTACATCCAAATGGGACACTTTACTTTGCGCATGGTGATGCGAATGGATTAAAAGTACAAACATTTAATACCACTACTCAAAACTGGAATCCGGCAAAAACAATTCAGTCAGGTGTGCCAGATAAAATTACATTGTGTATATCGGAAGAAGGTATTCCGTATATTGCCACAGTAACTGATACCAAATTAAAAGTTTTTAAATACGATATCCCTTAACATTTGGGAAAAATAATCAGTATATATAAATACTATTATTGTTCAAATCGTGCCCTTAAGTATTGCTTAGGGGCATGATTTGTTTAAAAGGGTTGAGAGCTGGATAAAGTAACAAGGAGTAAAGAGCAAGGAGTTGAGTCCAGTCTTTGTTCCTTGTCTTTGCTCATTAATCTATTATTTCACTATAAAATAACCTATCGCTAACCAAACCAGCCCTTTTACCAAGAAAAACATAAAACCCCAAAAACCGATTTTCTTGATCCATTTTTTGAATTTTTCTGCTCGCTCTGTTTTCATAACTTGAAGGTTAGCTATTTAAAATCATAATGTTGCCTTGGCTTGCAAACCAATTGCTCAAGTTCATTGCTTGGCTTGTCTACTAACCAATTTTGCGCTGTATTTTTTAAGCTTAATGTTCGTCTTCTGAAAGTTTCCTAACTGAGATGATTTTAAATTCTTTAATCCCGTCAGGCATTTCCCAGTTGATCAGGTCGCCGGTTTGGTACCCCCATAAGGCAATGCTAATGGGAGCAAAGATAGATACTTTTTGTTGTTTTATATTGGCATCTTTAGGGAGAACTAATTTAAACACAAAAGTTTGACCATTGTCTGTGCTTTCAATTTTAGCTTCCGTATAAAGTGAAACCACATCTGCTGGTAGTTCGTCATCATCGAAGATTTTGGCATTTTTTACTTCTTCCCTTAAGCGAGATTTGTTGTAGTCGCTCATGATGGCCTTTTCCAAGTGCTCGTTTAAAAATTTGTAATCGCTTTTAGATAATAAGATTGATTTTGTTTCCATTGAAATGAAAATTAAATGAATAGATGGCCTTACGTTTTTACGTTAAAGCTTGAATTAAACTCGTAGGTGGTTATGCCCCGAAATCTTAAGAAGAAAAATGCTTGATTCGGGGTTTAGCTAATAAAATCTTTGCTTTCGTTTAAAGCAATTGGATCAATAGCGATGCTAAATAATAGCGTTGATGGAAGTGCAAAAGGCAATACGATTCCCTTCTTCTTTTTAAAGAAGCTGGGTCTCATTGTTGATGTATTTCTTTTGTCCATTTGTACAAAGATGACTTTGTTACAGGAGAAAAGCAAAAAGAAAAAGATTTTGTTACAATTGGAGGACTTTAAATAGATAAAATCGTCCTTTCGACGATCCCGATTTTCGGGAAGGAGAAATCTAGTATAGTTAGCTTGTAGCTTGATTTCTAAATGAATATTTTCATTTGGCAGTGATGGCTAGTGCGAAGATGCGAGATTAATTTTGTGTCTCGATGGCCTTTTTATATTCTTAGGAAAGTTAAGGAAGAGATCTGGCCCGGTGCTAAGTTGCTGGGCGTTAGATTTCTCCGCTACGGTCGAAAGGACGGAGAAGGCGTGGATGGGATTTGATCTTATCATCATCGCCGGTTTATCTTCTTAAGAGAGTTAGGAGGGAAGATCTGGTCTGATGCTAAATTTCTGGGCGTTAGATTTCTCCGCTACGGTCGAAAGGATAGAGAAGTTAACGAATCCTCTAGGCTCGATGCTAACTCACTTTCATAAATCCACTGTTTTTTACTAAGACGACGTCAATGTCCAGTGCCTGCCTAATCAAAAAACGAACCATTACGTATCGGCTAGCACAACCGAGCATCAGCCTGTCTAGTTCTGGCAGGCAGCGATGTTGTTTTTTGATGCGTGGGAATGTGAAAAGGCACCTCAGGGCATTGACAAGCGGTTTGCTTCCTTTGCCGCGACAAAGGAAGTTGCCCCTCTGGCATAGAAGAGTAAATAATTTCTTTGCACACATACTGAAGTAGATTTACATCGGGGCCACTGTAGCAACGCGAAACGGAGAAATCTTTAAAGGTCGATTGAATACCAAATATAAAGATTTCTCCGCTGCGGTCGAAAGGATAGAGAAGTTAACGAATCCTCTAGGCTCGATGCTAACTCACTTTCATAAATCCACTGTTTTTTACCAAGGACGACGTCAATGTCCATGCCTGCCTAATCAAAAAACGAACCATTACGTATCGGCTAGCACAACCGAGCATCAGCCTGTCTAGTTCTGGCAGGCAGCGATGTTGTTTTTTGATGCGTGGGAATGTGAAAAGGCACCTCAGGGCATTGAAAAGCGGTTTGCTTCCTTTGCCGCAACAAAGGAAGTTGCCCCTCTGGCATAGAAGAGTAAATAACTTCTTTGCACACATACTGAAGTAGATTTACATCGGGGCCACTGTAGCAACGCGAAACGGAGAAATCTTTAAAGGTCGATTGAATACCAAATTTAAAGATTTCTCCGCTGCGGTCGAAATGACAATCTATTCAACAAGCATTTAGAAATTACGCCAAATCAAATCGATCTAAGTTCATCACTTTGTTCCATGCAGCAACAAAATCATTGGCAAATTTCTCTTTGGCATCTCCACTGGCGTACACTTCGGCAATCGCTCTGAGTTCAGCATTAGAACCGAAAACCAAATCAGCACGAGTGGCAGTCCATTTGGTTACCCCAGTTTGGCGGTCTTGGCCTTCATAAACTTCCTTATCTTCGCCAGTAGCCTTCCAAGCGGTGCGCATGTCTAAGAGGTTGATGAAGAAGTCGTTGGTCAATTGTGCTGGAGTTTGTGTCAATACACCATGGGCCGAGCCATCGTAATTGGCATTTAAGGCACGTAAGCCGCCAACCAACACAGTCATTTCAGGGGCAGTTAAAGTCAATAACTGTGCTTTATCTACCAATAATTCTTCCGTTGAAGCCCGGGTGCGGCCTTTTTTGTAGTTACGGAAGCCATCAGCAATAGGCTCCATAAAAGCAAAAGAAGAAACCTCCGTTTGATCTTGAGCAGCATCTGTACGACCTGGGGTAAAAGGTACAGTAATGTTTAGACTCGTATCTTTAGCGGCTTTTTCAATCGCGGCAGCTCCAGCTAATACAATTAAATCTGCTATGGAAACCTTTTTGCCATTGCTCTGGCTATCATTAAATTGTTTTTGAACAGCTTCTAAAGCACTTAAAACTTTATCTAGTTGCGCTGGGTTGTTCGCTTGCCAATATTTTTGTGGAGTTAGGCGGATACGAGCACCATTGGCACCACCGCGTTTGTCGCCACCGCGGAAAGTAGATGCCGAAGCCCAAGCTGTAGCCACCAATTGACCAATCGGTAAGCCTGTTTCAAGTATTTTCGCTTTTAAGGTTTCGATATCATTGTTATCGATTAACGGATAAGTCACTTCTGGAACTGGATCTTGCCAAATTAACTCTTCGCGAGGTACTTCAGGGCCTAGATAGCGTGCTTTCGGTCCCATGTCGCGATGCGTTAGTTTGAACCATGCGCGAGCAAAGGCATCGGCAAAAGCGTCAGGGTTTTCTAAGAAACGTCTAGAAATCTTTTCGTAAGCAGGGTCGAACCTCAGCGAAAGGTCGGTCGTCAACATGGTTGGCTTATGCTTTTTTGTTGGGTCAAAAGCGTCTGGAATAATTTCTTGATCAGTTTTGGCTGTCCATTGGTGCGCACCACCCGGACTTTGAGTCAACTCCCATTCGAAACCGAATAAGTTCTCGAAAAAATTGTTGCTCCATTGTGTTGGCGTTGTTGTCCAAGTTACTTCTAGGCCACTGGTGATGGTATCTGGTCCTTTACCACTGTTATAGCTATTGCTCCAACCAAATCCCTGCGACGCTAAGTCGGCAGCTTCTGGTTCTTTACCTACATGATCTGAAGAGGCAGCACCATGGGTTTTACCAAAGGTATGTCCGCCAGCAATGAGGGCTACCGTTTCTTCATCATCCATCGCCATCCGGGCAAAAGTATCACGAATGTCTTTTGCAGCTGCAATAGGATCAGGGTTACCATTTGGACCTTCTGGATTGACATAGATTAAGCCCATGTGCGCAGCAGCTAAGGGTTTTTCTAAATCTCTAGAATGACTTGCGCCATCGGCATCTTCATCTGAAGAAACCACACCATGTGCGGCAACGCCTTCTTGTCCTTGCGAGTAACGTTCTTCATTCCCTAACCAAGTCGTTTCCGAACCCCAGTACACATCCTCACTTGCTTCCCAAACATCTTCACGTCCTCCAGCAAATCCAAAGGTTTTAAAGCCCATCGACTCTAAAGCCACATTGCCTGTTAAGATCATCAAGTCGGCCCAAGAGATTTTGTTGCCATATTTTTGTTTGATAGGCCATAGTAAGCGACGTGCTTTATCCAAGCTTACGTTATCAGGCCAGCTATTTAAAGGAGCAAAGCGTTGTTGCCCTTGTCCGGCACCACCACGACCATCACCTACACGGTAAGTACCTGCACTGTGCCAAGCCATACGGATAAATAAACCACCATAGTGTCCAAAATCCGCTGGCCACCAATCTTGCGAATCGGTCATCAATGCATGTAGGTCTTTCTTCAGACCCTGATAATCTAGGCTATTGAAGGCCGCCGCATAATCAAAATCATCGCCCATAGGGTTAGATAATGATGAATGCTGACGTAAGATATTTAATTTGAGCTGTTTCGGCCACCAGTCGCGGTTTCTGGTGCCGCTGCCGCCAACATTACTTTTCATGCTACCGTTATGAAATGGGCATTTGCTGATGTCTTGAGGGTTGTTTTCCATGCTTAATCAATTTTTTTGTTAATGAGGTATGGGTATTTTTCAATCGCCAAAAGTTTGAGCTACTGAAAAGACGTTTCGCTTTTTGTTTTTGTTTGAAGCGCCTACCTTTTGATAAATTAAAGGTACGGTAGTTCTTTTAGCTTGTCAAAGTGCTTTTCTCTATGGGCAGATAGCTAAAAGCTATTATCTTGTTTTAAGCTCCTAAGACTAATTTACAAAGTTTGTGTATGAAAATCTAATCAGTTTTATTAAAATTAACGTGGGCTCGGGATAATAGACCTAGTTAATCTGCTAGCAATAGCTTCTCAAGCCTCCGTTCCGCTGATTTTCGGTCTCCTATTTTTTTACAAAGCACGAAGAAACCTGCGGAGTAGGTACGACAACAAATAAAATAATCTATAGCCTAATAAATAGGCAACTGAAAGTTTATCAGCAAAGCTGATGAGCTTAGCTAAGATTTTTTAATCTTTTTGATGTTAAAGCCGAGCGTAGCGAAAGAAGTGGACCTATTAAAAATAGCTGCTAAATATGAAAAAAGTTAGCGCCCAACTAAGAAATATGAATTCGAATTTAAGGTTAAGTTACTTCACCTTAAAGGCTTGCTTACCGTTGAGTAAATCCCAAAAAAGTAAAAAATCACTGGCTAGACTATAACCTGGATATTGAAAGGTAGCAGGTTTGTTCTTCTCGAAGAAAAAGTGCCCAACCCAGGCAAAACCATAGCCCAAAAAAGGAACGGCAAGAATGAAACGCAAATCGTGGAATAAAAGTCCGCCGATCAAAGCGATGATGACCAATGCTGTACCTATAAAATGCAGTACGCGGCTAGTGGTATGCTGGTGCTCACTCAGATAAAATGGATAAAACTCTTGAAGTGATTTGAATTGCTTCTTCTGCATACACGATCTAATTATTCGACCTAAAATAGCAAAAAATTATGAAGTGAACAAGGTGAAATTGCTAGCGGTTTGACTATGCTGGAGATAGCTAATGGCTTCGATAAAGCCTCGCTACAGCTTTGTTACAAAAGCGCATCAAACTCGGATCAGACTCGGATCAGACTCGGATAATTGAGGGTATTTGTCTGTTTTTGATCTCTTTACAATCCGTCTAAATGTCGTATGGAATTTGTTTTTGTAGCGCAGCATCACTATATTTAGTATTATACTTAACCTATTCAATGTTATGGGAAGATTAATTAATGGTATCAATGGGCCTTTTATCGGTAAAGTTGGATCGGTAGTTGGCTCTAGTAGAAAAGGTAATCCTTACATCAAAGGACTGCCTAAAAAGCGCACCAAAAATATCAGCGATAAGGAACTGGCGAATCGCAAACGATTTGCTGTGGCGCAGTCTTGGTTAAGGCCTTTAACGGTTTATGTGCGGGCTGGTTTTAAAGGCTACACTGCAACTGCAGAAGGATTTATTGCGGCAAAGTCTTATCTGTTACATCATGCCATGGTGTTGGAAGATGGCAACTTCAAGGTCCTATCACCTCAAATGAAGGTGAGCTTCGGCACTTTAGCGTTGCCATCGTCGTTTGAAGTGGTGCAAAGTACTGCGAATGAACTGACTTTTACCTGGGATACGGCCTGCCCTAAAGGTACTAGCGCCTTTGATCAGGCCATGCCTTTAGCCTACGACCCTACAAGTGAACATGCATGTTTTGAGATCACTGGTAATTTCAGAAAAGACGGCTCCATGACACTACGTGTTGATGCAACGCCAGGAACGGTTTATCAGGTTTACTTGGCCTTTTGCGCTGCCGACAGACAATCACAGTCGGATAGTATCTATCTAGGTGAAGTGGAAATGCTAGCGATATAATTCACGGTGGACTATCGTTTTAAAAGCTTTTGAAAAAACATCTCCTCCCTCATCACTAGTTTGAACGTTTGTTAACGCAACCCAACGTGTAGCTATTTTGTGACCAAAATTTGGTGGTTTTGTTGCTTTTTTAGAGCAAGTGGTTTTGTACCAAGAATTCTCGTAATTTTTCAGGATGTACATTCATCAGTAAGGTTTGTAAGCCTGCCTTTTTAGCGCCTTCAATATGTTGCGGACTGTCGTCTATGAATAGCGTATCTGCTGGATCAAGGTGGTTTTCTCTCAATACCATCTCAAAAATTTCTACGTTAGGCTTGCGCATAGTGGTGTCTTGCGAGAAATAAGCTTTTTCGAAAAAATCATCGTAGTTCTCAAAGCCAAAATCTTTCTGCAGATAGGCAATGATCCAGTCGTAATGGATTTTATTGTTATTGCTTAATAAAAAGGTGCGGTATTTCTCTTTGACTTCTAGGAGTACATCGTGGTTGTTACCAGACACGCCGAGCAGCAAACTGTTCCAGGCCTCATCGATCTGTTGATCGGTAAGTTGTAATTGATTGGCGGCTTTTCTAATGCCATCTCTAAACTGCGCAGGGGTGATGCTGCCAGTTTCAAAATCATCAAATAACTGGTTATGGCCTTTATGGGCGAAGAATTCAGCAACATTAGGAATACCTAATTGTGCCAATGCATTTTGGGTTCTTAAAAAATCAATGGCGAAGATGACGTTACCATAATCGAAAATAATATTTTTAATGTTGTTCATTAGAATGAGCTTTGCTGCAAAGATGAATCTTAAGGATCAAAAAACCTAATGGATTGCTGATTGCTCCTTATTTTTTAATGAATGGCTATCCACATCATGCTCGAAGCAAATAGCGGCCTACCACAGCTAATGTTACTTTGTTTTCTTTTTCTTTTTTTGAGCCGAAAACTTATTGTACCACATCACATAACCTGTGACCGGCATAGAAGCGCAGAGGAGGCAGATCAATAAAGCCAATATTTTTGATGGAATGCCAGCGTAAGCACCGGTATGAAGGTCGTAGTTCATGCTTCGGAACTTTTCTCCGCCAATGACACTTCTATCATTGTATCGCATCAGCATCTTGGCATTTACCTTGTCAAAGTAATACCATTCGAAAAGGTGTGTTCTGTTCTTGGCCAATCGAACCTGAATATCCAGCGGATCGGTATCTTTCTCCCTGAATCGGATAGAAAACATATCTGCATCCTGATGTTTTTTGAGCAAAAAACCAACAACTTTATCTGTAGTCGCAGCAGGATGGCCTTCGATTGGTGTCGATTTGGGAATCACGCGTTTTTCCACTGATTTGACTCCGTTTGCTACAAACTGTATGGCGTCGTCTGCCCAGGTAAATGCAAAAACCAGGCCCGTTAAGGCAATGAGTAAAGCTGGTAATAGGGCATAGAAGCCGAGTACATTATGCAAGTCGTAAAAAAGCCGCTTCCATCCAACTGACCATTTCAATAGCAATCCCTTTTTAAATCCCTTCACGGTAAATTTTCTGGGGAACCACAGGATCAATCCACTTAAAAGTAGGAGGAAAAAACAAAGCACAGCGGTTCCAGTAATCATGGTGCCTATGGCATCTCCAAGAAGAAGGTTCATGTGGAGTTGGAGCACTAATTGGAAAAAATCATTTTTGGTGTTTTCGACGTACACTATTTTTCCACTATATGGATTGACATATACCCTATAATAATATTCGTAATGATTCCAGTAGCCTATCGCTTTTTTATCAATGGATGTGGCACGAAAAATCCAGGTCCTGTGCTTGGCTGAAAAAATCTCTGCTCGAGAAATTTTGATCCCTGGCTGGAGGGCGGCCTGTGCATTCTCGCGCAGTTGCGTAAAAGGTAGAAAAGGCGTATTTGGAGCGGCTTCGATAAAATACCTCTCCTTATAGAAAAAGGCTTTAAGTTCATCAGAAAAAACATTGATACAACCGCTAATACTGATCACGAAGACGATCAGCCCCGTAAGGAGCCCGATCCATTTATGTATCCAGAAAAATGTTTTTCGAAACATCCTTAAAAGCTGTAAGACAGGTTGAGTGACATCGTTGCGCCGTTTCCGCGAACATATTCGGCATCAATTGCCCTATACTGACTTACTACGGGGTAGTAGGAGCTGTTCAATAAGTTTTCTACCCCTAAACCTGCAGACCATTGTCTGTTTAACCTGTAGGATGCTGAAAGATTAAAAAGACTAACCTCTTTGACTTCACCTTCACTATTGGCAAAAAGTCCATTGGCACGCGGATCAAATCTGTCGCGGCTTCCGGTATAAACCCAAAATAATTTCATATCCAATGCCGATACTGGTCGATAGCTGACATAGGCCGTAGCCTTTGGTGGTGCAATTCTTAAACCATTCATATAGACTTTGGTCCCATTGGCCTGTTCTGCCTTTCCTTCTACATAAGCATAACTTCCACCCAGTATCCATTGCGGGCTGAGGTTGACATCGGCAGTGATTTCATAGCCTTTAATTCGTTCTGGTTCGCGCTGGGGAACCAGAAAGCCGTCCACATCCACCAAGTTGGCCCCTAATTTCGAGGTACTGATAAAGTAAGCCGCTGTGAGGTGAAGGAGTCCGATTCTACTGCTGAAACCGGCTTCATAATTATTGGTAATGATAGGATCTGTGGCGATGCTACCCAGTGTATTGCTGGTCGCGCTTCTAAGGATCCGCCCCAGTTCGTTAATGGCAAAACCCTGCGAAAAGCTCACAAAAGGATTGAATACCTCATATTTATTATACCTTAAGCCAGCATTATAGGTGGTGGCATGGTAAGGAATTTCACCACCAGTAACCGGAATGCTGCCCTGTCCATTGGGACCACGGGCAATGGTATTGAAGTCTTTGACCTTTACCCTCGCATTTTCGTAGCGGATCCCTGCCTTTAAAATAAAATTGCTGAATAGATCAAACTTCATTTGGGCATAGGGTGCCAAGTTGAGCATATTCATATCAGGAATATATACTCGTCCATCCGTAAGCACCTGGTTGGTTCTGTCGTTCAAGAGATCTAAGCCATAGGTAAGCTCCCCATCGCCGATGTTGCCCACTTTCCATGGTGTATTTAAAGTCAAGCGGATGCCTTTTTTAAACGATTGTATCTTGGTTTGCCCAGGGCCGTACCAAGCGGTGCCTTGTGCAACGTAACGGTTCATGGAAACAAATGAATTGTAATAGGCAGACAGATCAAGCGATGTCGCCAGTGGCAGGGCATCGTGATGATAGGAAAGGAGTGCATTGTGATTATAAGGTGTGCCCGCGGGTTCGCCTGGATCTATTCCTTTCTGACCAATAGAAGGTGTGACACCATATTTTCCAACTACGTTTACGTAATCAGAATTTTGAACACTTCTAAACACATTATAAGAAGCCACTAATTGACTATGTTCATTAGGCTTGTAGGCCACTTTTAAAAATCCATTATATAGCGCGTTTTCGCCTAAACCATCGGGCTGTGCATTTACATTTCCTTTAGCATCTTTAAGCACTCCTGTATAATTGTAAGTACCGTTAACTACGTAAGAGAACTTATTTAGTGTACCTGATAAGGTTTGAGAAAAACGATAGCCTAAGGTATTGGAGGGGTGGGCAAGGTTTCCATTGATTCCGGCACTGGTGGTACCGCTAATGGTTTTATTTTCAGCCGGTTTTTTGGTAATAAAGTTAATGATACCCCCAGCAGATCCGTTGCCATAAATAGAGGTCGCCCCCTTGATCACTTCTACGCGTTCAATCACAGCTGGATCAAGTGTCCGGATATCACGGCTGCCATTCATCAGAGGGGTGGATTGCGGGATCCCATCTATCAATACCAGTACTTGACGCCCGCGTAGGGTTTGGCCAGCATTGGTAGCTTTATTATTGGAAGTACCGAGTCCAGGTACCGTATTTCCCAGTATGGCTGTCACCGATGGGTTCACATTTAACTGCTCTCTCACGTCACGTGCATTAAGAATGGTGACCGAGGAAGGCACATCTTTGAGGTTTTCGGGCTTACGGCCAGCGGTAACAGTTACCTCCTGCAGTTCGCCTTGCTGCTGTAACGTAAAAACAAGTTCTTTTAAGGGTTCTACCGAAACCAAAACCTCTTGTGTTAAAGTCTGATAGCCAACCATACTAATGGTCAGCTGATATTTGGCGGGTAATAGGTTATTGAAATGAAATCTACCGGCAGTATCGGTACTCGTCGTTTGATAGCCACGCAGCTTAACCGTAGCGAACGCCATTCCTTTACCATCCGCATCCGTAACCAGTCCTGAGATCGACGATTTGGATGGACTGCTTAGCTGAGCAAAGGTTTGATTTAAACTCACCAAAAGAAAACTTCCCATAAAGATAAAGTAGATTAATCCTAGGGGTACTTTGCTGATTGGGGAGAACGGCTTTGCGTATGTTTTCAACATCTGTAAGGTTTTTGTGCGATTCAATAATTTTCGGCAAATATATGTTTATTTAGACTGATTACAAACAGATGGTTTGAGATTTTGATAAAGTATGTCAGCAGGTCTTAGCTTAAACCAGAAGGAAGTGCGCAGTGGGCTAGTTTTTTAGGCCTTAGGTATGGTGATCGTATATTTTAGGAGAATGCAGCGCTGCAAGTCCATTACCATATTTAATATGATGATATATTCTATTATAAAAAACATCTGATTTCATCCACAACTGACGGTAAGGCTGGCTTAAGCCTGAAAGTGAGGGAGCTAAACACTTGTATCCTAGTTTAATGCCAATAGCCTTGATTTTTTATTGAAAAAGTTTTCCAAAATTCATTGCAATTCCTTAACATTGCACTCGCAAATCTCCACAGAGATTTCAGGGCCTATAGCTCAGTTGGTTAGAGTAGAAGACTCATAATCTTTTGGTCGCTGGTTCGAGCCCAGCTGGGCCCACCCTAGTGGGCAAACTCGTTTCGACGATGTTTGCCCACTTTTTTTTGCTCTCTAAATCGCTGGAAATCTGATAGATAATTGACGCCACTTCGTTGATACGGGTGGTTCGATGTTCCTCTCCATCAAAACTCAATTTTTCGGGAAAGATCGAACCAATAATCTCTCGTTTTAGCGCAACCTTTCCATTTTGATATAATAAATCTAACTTTAATAGCACGTCAACTGCATTTTTTAGTTGAGTTTCGATATTGATCTTCGGGGTTTCAACATTCAACAGTTTAGCCTCTAACTTAGTTATTTGCTCTTCACACTCCGATTTCACGCTTTTATAATCTATGCCGTCGAGATCTCCATTCAAGAGGAGTTCCCTGGCTGTTTTAATCCTATTGTTTAAACTTTCGATTTTAGATAGTATTTCTTTCTCATTATCTCTCTTAAAAGAGAACTCCGTAGTATACATCTCATTTACTAGCCCAGTGCATACTTCGGCGATACCAGGTTTAGGTACAAATTTCCTTAAATCTTTTAAAATAGCATCATTGACAACCTCGGCTTTAAATCTGCATCCACAAGCTGAAGTACAATGATAATAGTGATAATATCGATTTCTTCCTTTAGATGCACTTCCAGTTAATAATCTGCTGCATTTAGTGCAATACAAAAATCCCCGTAATGGAAGTTCCTCAAGTGAAAATATTTTGGTTCCTTGTTTTTTCTTTCTGCCATCCATTGCGTCCTGCACTTCATAAAATAGTTCTTCAGAAATCAATGGCTCATGTTGACCTTTCACTAAATGGCTTTCCTCGTCTTTATACTTTGAAACGAATATTTTGCCAAAATATACCGGATTGCGCATTGCAACTAAGAAATTGTTTTTGCCACAATTTAAACCATTTGCCTTTGAGACTTTCCAGATTTGTTCCGTAGAAAATATGCCAGTCGCAATTTTTTCGAAGGCGTATTTAATCAATGTTGCTTGCGGTTGCTTTGGAACTATCATTTTTTTTCCATCCTCGGTAGTGATGTTACGGTAGCCTATCGGAGCTGAAGCCATCCAGCGACCTTCCTTTTTAGCTTTGCGCATCCCATTAAGTACGTTTAATGCGCGTCTATCATTTTCAACTTCTGGGGCGGATAGATAAATCGCCAACATTAGTTTGTTTTCTGGAATAGATAGATCAAGTGGTTGCTCAATGGCTTGAGGTTCAATTCCAAGATTCCGCAAGACGGCAATCATGTTATAGGCATCTCCAGCATTTCTACTAAACCTGTCCCATTTTGTAAATAGGACGAGATCTGTTAATTTTCCTTTGCTTTTACGTAAGTCCGCTAACAACATTTGCCAAGATGGACGATTAAAAGATTTCGCTGAATGATCCTCGTAGATGACCTTTCTTACAGTAATATTATGTAGTTTGCAAAATTTCTTGAGACGTTCTTCCTGATCCCTTTGAGAATATCCCTTTTCTGCCTGCTCATCGGTACTTACCCGTATATATAAATCCGCTATTTTCATGACTTAAACACTTGATTTAGCCATAATTTAGCAAAATTTCTGTAAAAATCCAAGATGTTTTTTGCTTCTTCGATAGTAATATTTGTACCATGCTTTTTCAAAATGTTTACGACTTTTTCAGGTGTTAAGCGCGAGTTTTGTTTATCCATAATAGCCTTCCTTCAAAAGCAATGATCATGAAAACTGCTATTTTTTTTTGACAACTACCCAATAGGTTGTCAAAGACTTATTTTCCAGTACCTCAATTTTGGCTTTGAATAAAGTAATAAAGTCATGAAAAAGACCCGTAAAAAAACACCGTTCAAGGCCAGTGATTTTCTAGGCACATACCAGCCAAAAATCAAACGAAGTAAGACCAATCCCAGGCAGAACATACGTAAACTTTTAAGGTCGTTTCCACCAATAACCCTAAATGAAATTGGTGATCAATACAATGATAAGCTCAGCACATAAGTCCGACCATTTCATATTAGAATTCAAAAAAATATTAACTCATAACGAAGGTCAAGGTAGACTTTTGGGTGACCTGCATTGAAGCTCGCGTGAGCTTAGCAAAGATGTATTTTCGTATACGAAAATCTCTTTGCCCGTCCATTCGGACGGGAGGATCACTCGAAACTCGTGATCCTAAAGTCATCGGAAAAGTGTAGGCTATGTCAAGGAATAAAGCTACAGACCAAGAGAGCTTGTTAAGTCGACCAATAATCGTGAGGCTTACAGAAAAGCAATTTAGTAAACTGGAAAAGATCCGTTTAGAAAGCGACACTAAAACGATAGGCGAGGTGGTACGAAAGATCTTAAACAACCGTCCCATACGACTTTTGCATAAGGACATCAGTATGAACCAACCTATGGAGGAAATGTCACTGATCCGAAAAGAAATCAAAAGTATAGGGGTAAACATCAATCAACAGACTTACCGCTTCCATGTCAGCCAGAGCGACACAGAAAGGGCCTTCCACGCGAATAAAACAGCCGAGACCTATAAATCTATCGAACCCAAAGTTGACCGTTTACTATCCATCATATCCAAACTAGCTGAAAAATGGTTGCAAGAATAAAGATAGGGAAAAGCATTAGAGGCATTCTTCATTACAATGAAAATAAGGTAGCAGAAGGTGAAGCCAAATTGATACTCGCCAGTGGCTTTGCTGGAGAAATAGAGCAAATGACATTTATGAACAAGCTAAAGAGGTTCGAACATCTAACACAACTCAAACCAACAGTGGAGACCAATGCGCTGCACATCTCCTTAAATTTTCATTCTTCAGAGCAGATTAGTAGCTCGAGAATGCAGGAAATTGCCATTTCGTATATGGATAAAATTGGATTTGGTGAGCAGCCCTTTCTTGTTTACCGGCATAATGACGCAGGACATCAACATCTCCATATTGCCACCACCAGCATACAGCGCGACGGTGAAGCAATTTCCCTGCATAATATTGGTAGGGATAAATCAGAACCAGCAAGAAAAATGATTGAGAAGGAATTTGATCTGATCGTGGCAGAATCCAAGAGAACTAAGCAAGAAATTACAATCAAGCCCGCTGATTTGGAAAAAGCGAAATACGGGCGTTCCTCTACAAAGAGACAGATCAGTAATGTTTTGGCGGCTGTTTTCGGAGAATATAAATATACCTCTCTTAATGAATTGAATGCTGTACTCAACCAATTTAATGTTGCCGCAGATAGGGGAATGGAGGGTACAGAAATGTTTGCGAAAAAGGGATTGATCTATTCGGTGATTGGTAAAAATGGCAACAAAATCGGAGTGCCTATAAAAGCAAGCTCTTTCTACAGTAAGCCAACTTTTAGGATGCTTGAAAAAAAGATCGAGAAAAATAAAGAAAAGCGCAAACCATTTAGACAAGAGTTGATCAAGCAGATCAATAAAGTTTTTATAAGATACGAACGCTTTACGGCTGAAACCTTCAAAGATGAACTTAAGAAAGCGCAGATAGACTTGGTACTCAGAAAGAACGAATCCGGTCGTTTGTATGGAACAACCTTCGTTGATCACAAGAACAAAGTTGTTTTCAATGGTAGTGATCTAGGTAAAATATTTAGTGCCAATTCGATAGCTGAAAAGATCGGCTCTTCAGATCATTTGAGATCATATCTGAAGCCAGAAACCAATTCTATTACCTATTTAAAACCAAAATCGGAAGCAACTACGCACACCTATCTCGAACCGAGTGGTACAGGAGAATTCTTCAAAGAACTGCTTGGTAAATCAGAACCAGACTACATGCCACAAGTGAGGCGCAAGAAGAAAAGGAGAAACAGGGGATTAACTCTTTAAATATATTTTATGAACACAGGAGAAGATACGCAAGGGTTGCGCAAAATCATAGATTTCACGAGGCTGATTAGCATTTTTATATTGGCTATCCATTTTTATGTTTGCTGTTACTTCGCATTTAAATATTGGGGATGGACTGCAGATATTGTTGACAGGATTATCCTTAACATTTCCAAGACCGGATTATTTGACGATCTGCTAAAGCCGAAATTAGCTGCGCTACTAGCTTTAATGATCTCCCTTTTTGGCGTTAAAGGTAAGAAAGATGAAAAACTGCAGGCAAGATCAATCGCAGCCTATCTGTTAACGGGACTATTGCTATACTTTATCAGCGTTTTATGTTTGCTCTTGCCGACTAGCCAATTGCTGATGGCGTTTCTATACATTGGTATAACATCAATCGGCTACTTACTAATATTGACTGGAGGGGTTTTATTATCAAGGTTAATTAAAAACAAGCTGAATCAGGATGCATTCAATACAGAAAATGAAACCTTTCCCCAAGAAGAAAGACTTTTAGAGAATGAGTACTCGGTAAACTTACCAGCAAAATACAGATTAAAAGATAAAATAAAAGATAGTTGGATCAATATCATCAATCCATTCAGGGGAATTCTTGTTGCCGGAACCCCGGGAGCTGGAAAATCTTACTTTGTTATACGGCATATTATTGAGCAGCATATCCAAAAAGGCTTCTCGATGTTTCTTTACGATTACAAATATGATGACCTTTCTCGCATAGTCTACAATGCATTATTAAAATATAGGGGAAATTATAAAGTCAAACCCACTTTCTGGGTAATAGATTTTGAAAATATCATGCACAGATGTAATCCTTTGTATCCGGAAAGCATGGAAGACATTACAGATGCTACAGAATCGTCCAGGACTATAATGATGGGGCTAAACAGGGATTGGTCGAAAAAGACAGGAGATTTTTTTGTCGAATCCCCAATCAACTTTTTAACCGCCGTTATCTGGTATCTGAGAAAGTACGAGGGCGGGAAGTTCTGTACACTTCCCCATGTAATTGAATTGATGCAGGCAGATTACGATAAGCTCTTTGCGGTATTAAAGGAGGAGGAAGAGATCAAGGTCTTGGTTAATCCATTTATTTCAGCTTACCAAAACAAGGCAATGGCGCAATTGGAAGGCCAGATAGCATCTGCTAAAATTGGCTTGGCCAGGTTATCATCACCACAGCTATACTATGTACTAAGTGGAAATGATTTCACACTCGACATTAATAATCCTGAGTCGCCTAAAATAGTGTGTGTTGGAAACAACCCTCAAAAGCAACAGGTTTATGGTGCCGTATTGTCGTTGTATATCTCCAGAATGATCAAGCTGGTCAATCGTAAGAACCAAATGAAAAGCACTCTAATATTTGATGAGTTTCCTACAATTTTTTTTAACAATATGGACGGCCTTATTGCCACTGCTAGAAGCAATAAAGTTTCAACGACTTTGGCTGTTCAAGATTTTAGCCAGTTGAAAAAAGATTACGGAGCAGAACAGGCGGAGGTAATCGTGGGAATTATCGGAAATGTGATCAGTGGCCAGGTTACTGGAGATACCGCAAAGAAATTAAGTGAGAATTTTGGAAAAATTGTGCAAGATAGGGAGAGCAAGAGCATCAACAGCTCTGATATATCTATTTCCAAATCTACACAATTGGATTATGCCATACCTGCCTCAAAAATAGCTGGTCTATCATCTGGAGAGTTCGTTGGGATGGTTGCGGATAACCCAGACCAAAAGATTAAGCTTAAGATGTTTCATGCAGAGATACAGAATGACCACGAGACGATTGCAAAGGAAGAACAGTCCTACAAGCCCGTTCCAAAAGTGGCGAAGGTAACCTACCACGATATCATGGAGAATTACACAAAAATTAAGGCAGATATTGATCAGTTATTTGAAATAGAACTGGAAAAGATATTATCTCGCCAATCAGATCATGAGGAGGCAGAATCTGAGAAAACCGAGGTTGTAGAGAATCGAGAAGATGAAAAAAGCATTTCCCGTTAAAAAAGTTTAGCAGCTAGTTACAACCGATATCGAAGCGCTATATTTTTCGCTATGGCTTTAAATAGACCAGGTTCGTCAGAAATTGTAGTTTCTTTGATATCCCATTCGCCTGAATAATTACGCGATATGGTAAGCTCTTCACCGTTAAGTGCTATCTTGATTTCAGTGATATCAATTTCAATCTTTTTGCTAATGATAGTATAGCTGTAATCCTGACCATTATAGGTAATGCGCAGTGGTAGACTCATTGGCGCAAATATACTATTTCATAGGGCCAATAAATGATTTTTTAAAAATTGGTATCATGGTGAGAAGAAATATCATTTGGGCTGTTTCAGAGTGCCAATTATATCACTCTTTTTCTGAAAGTGTTGACTTGAGTTTTGTAATTTTAAGAAAACATGTAACCTTTACAAGGTGTTGAACTAGAATTGATTAATCTAGCTCTGTTTTGTTGCAATTATAAACGTTAGTATTATTACCAATTTTTTTGAGAATGTAAATCTGCGAAAAAAATGGTAAGCTTGGGAAAATAACTAATGCTACAGGCCTTCATATCAAATTATTTATAAATATGGCTGAAACACATGAATACTTTGGTCTGCTGGATAGAGAACAGGATATTGAAACCTTAAAGGAGCTGATCACGATCACCAGTATCGGTGTTCAGGCTGTGAGCCAGATGTATGATGACCATCGACGTGATACGAAGGTACGTGAACGCCTATTTTTTATGCAGGAAAATGTCGTATACCGGATTTCCGCCGTAATGACACAGTATGAGTTGCTGATTGATGGAATTAAGAGAAAAGCTGTGCTGGATCTGAAAATTGATCCATTTTGTGGTCCTTTCGAAATGCATCCAACGGTATACAAATATAGCTGCGAACTGAGTTCTATGGTGGATAATGTCTTTTTTCATCTTTGTTCAGCTTTCGATTATACGGGTCATTTTGTATCTTATATTTTAACAGAGGGGAAAGAAAAAACAAAGGATTGGGATTCTTTGGCTAACACGGCACGTGGGAAATGGAAGGATGCGTATCAGACAAGCCTATTACTACGACAGATTGATGCTAACCTCCGTAAAAAACTGGATGAGTACCGCTCTGAACTGATTCACCGGAATAGAGATAACCACATGGTTGGCGCCTATAAGGAAGCTGGCACTGAGCTGATGCACCTTAAATACACGGCATCACAAGATACAATGAAGAAATTTCGGAAGCTAATGCCGGGATATAAAACGGTTGTACCCGCCTATCGGGAAGAAGCAAAATATACAATGGATTTTTTATGTTCGATGATTTTCTATCAGTCGCTTCATTACATAAATGCTCTATTTCTGGGGCTGAGGGCGGACCTTATTAACGATTCTAAATTCAGGGAAAATATAGAAAGCCCTAAGATGGATAGTCCACACCCTTTTAGCGAGGATCATAAGACTGGTGCAATTTTCCCAAACTCTGAATATATATGGGCAGAATATCAAGATCAGTATAATTCTTTTCTTCTGGAGTTGAATAGTCGTTGGGCTAAGGCGAAACCAGAAGTTCCCGATATTTGATTTTTGAAATAGTTATATATCATAAAAATTCCGTTCCATAGAGCGCTCGGAAGATATTAGGCACATTGAATCTTCACAAATTTAGCCTGCAAATCCCATATGGGTTCGCTTCGCCAAGGTAGTACCAAAAAAATGGGTATCCCGACGATGTCGGGAGCCTCCGCATTTTTTTGGTCTCCACCTTGCCCTTAATGGGATTTGCAGGCTGCCAAAGCTCCATAATCAATTTTTATTCATTTAAATCATGAAAATTATGGAAACGTTATCGAGAAATCAATTGAGTACAGTTGCGGAGGTTACAGTAAGTTATCGCCCGAAAATCAGGCCGAGTCAAAGACCGATAGTTAAATGTGCTGAAGATGCCTATGAAATTTTATTGGGTTTCTGGAATGCTGATAAAATTGAACTTTGTGAGCAATTCTGTGTCATGTTGCTCAACAACCGAGGATCTGTATTGGGGGTTGTTGAGCTTTCTAGTGGAGGTTTTACGGGCGTTGTTGTCGATGCTAAGATGATTTTCAGTGTAGCCTTAAAAGCATGTGCCTGTTCAATCATTATAGCTCATAACCATCCAAGTGGAAATTTAAAGCCAAGTACTCAGGATATTAGAGTCACTACTAGGCTTGTTGCGGCTGGTAATATATTAGAAATACCTTTAAACGATCACTTGATTATTTCAAGTGAGGGTTTTCTATCTCTATCGGAAGCTGGCTATATGTGACCTATCGATACGCTCTTTTGCTCTGCTAATAAAAGTGCCCTAATTGTGATAAACATCTTGGACTATATCAAAGCTTGCCCTCTTGAAGAGTCCAGATTTATTTAAAACCCGTATTGCAGAATTGTTTTTAGGATGTGCAACTGCACCTATTTTATTAATGCCTATTTGCCTCAATTTATCGAGTAGCTTGGGTAGGAGCATGCTCATAATACCTTTTCCAGTATGCTTATCAGAAAGGCAGAATTCTATGAAATAAGGATATTGTTCCAAATTATAATGCATTTGTGCTCCTCTTGGACTAATTAGTTCTATCATTCCAATTGTCTTGTTGGTCGATTTCTCAGTGATGAAGTACAACTGGCTCACACCATTATGCTGGTTTATTAGACCTGTCTGTAGTAAAACTTCGGCATGGACGATATCATTTAGATGTTTATGTGGAAGAAATATTGTTGTCTTTTCTTGACTGAAAACTTCAAAGATGTCCCTGCTTAAACAGGAAAATCTCTTGAATTCATTTGTGCCGAAAGAATGTAGGATGTGTTCGTCAATGTCAATTAGTATCGGGTCGTTTGATGGAGGCATTTGAGTTGATGGTTTAATTGCTTAAACAAAACTTAACGTAAAAAGTTTGGGCCGAACATCAAAAAACTGGAAAAACTTTATCGCCTGTTCAGCCTGGCAAGTATCACTTAAGCTAAACCGTTATTACGCAAAACAGCTAAAAGTCACTTGGAATTCAAGTAGTCGATTAAATTTTTTATGACATTTCTTTTTTTAAGCTTTGGGACGTGAAACCGATGCATGCCATACGTATCAATAGCTTAGGCGTGTATGGGCTAGCGCATAAATGATTTATAATATTTCTCCGGATTTGGGTCGATGAACTTTTCGGTATAGGATAAGCTTAACTGCTCCAGATCAACTATTACATATTCTTTTTTCAGGTATACAAATTTAGGAATTTCGCCAATCGAGGCAGCCATTCTGCTATTGGCCAGATGCTCCCTTAGGATCTTTATAAATTTTTCCGTTTCTGACATATTGCAAAATTGCTAAATAATTTAGTTAATTTCAAAATCGTATTTCGTAGCATTTGCCTGTTTTCAAATAATTAGACGCATTTTTTATCCTATTTCTATCTTTCTGCTATTTCAAAGAACAAAAATTGTTAGTGAAATGTTAATAAATTACTAAAAATTTTAGTATAAATTTGTGATGTTGATTTATTGATGGATTATGAAAGAAATAACACTTTACCAGAAGGGGAGCGCAACCACACTCATCCCGCTTTTTACGGAGCGCATACACGCAGGGTTTGAAAGCCCTGCCGCTGATTATGAAGAGGCCAGTATTGACCTGAACGATTACGTTTCCAAATATCCCGAGGCAACTTTTTTTGCGAAGGTCGAAGGCGATTGTATGATCGGTTCCGGCATTTTGCCCGATGATCTTTTAGTGGTGGATCGGTCGCTTGTCCAGCAGAACGGTGATGTGATTGTGGGGGAATACAATGGTGAATTTATCCTTCGTAGTTTTTACAAACAAGGATCAAGGGTTTTTTTGATGCCTGACAATAAACTCTACAAGCCCATTGAGTTAACAGAGGGAACAGTGTTTAATATTTGGGGTGTGGTACCCCATACTATTTATAATCAGCGAAGGAGGAACGGTGGTCGTCTTAATCGATTCGAACAACTTTTACGTTAGTGTGGAAAGGGCATTTCAACCTTACCTGAAAGATGTAGCTGGCTGCGTGATGAGTAACGGGGATGGCTGTGCCATTGCACTTTCCAATGAGGCTAAAAAGATGGGGATCAAACGCGGTACTCCCTTTTTTGAGCTGCGGGAAATGCTCAATCAGGGAAAGGTATGGTGGCGTTCGTCTAACTATACGCTCTATCAGGATATGATGCGCAGGATCACCAAGATCATCAAAAGGAGTTTTCCCGATCAGGAAATCTATTCGATAGATGAGTGCTTCTGCGATGTATCTGGACATAAATACGAAAACTTGGAAGAGAAGGGCGTGGAACTGAGGTCTAGGATCTTAAAATGGGTAGGTGTTCCCGTGGGCATTGGTATTGCGCCGAACAGGACTTTGGCCAAGATTGCCAATAAGCTTTCCAAGAAAACAGAAACTGGCGTATTTATGATGGATACACCTGAAAAGATTGAGCAGGGGCTCAAGGCAACGGAGATCGATGACGTTTGGGGCATTGGTCCTCGCTATGCTATCAAGCTGATACAGGAAGGTGTATATACGGCATGGGATTTTATCCATTTGCCGGAGGATTATGTGCTCAAACTGATGACGATACAGGGGCGAAGGACGTATAGGGAGCTGAAGGGCGAAAAATGTATACCAATGGAATACGACAGACCGGATAAGCAGGCAATTGCTACCGCCAGATCTTTTAGGGGATTTGAAAGGGAGCTGCCACCAATGGAAGAGGCCTTGGCTAACTATGTGGCCAATGCAGCTTTGAAGCTTCGTTCGCAACGATCGGTCTGCGCAAAGATTTTCGTCTATGCCCATACTTCCAGGTTTGCGGTGATCACCGATCGCTATTCCGCAGGTCAAGAGATTAAGCTCGAGGTGGCGACCAATGATACGGCGGTACTGATCAAGGAGGCGGTTAGGGCATTGCGGATGATCTTCGTCAAGGGTTATCGTTACCAAAAAGTAGGTGTTGAACTAAAGGATCTGAAACCTGAGGGGCAGGTGCAATCTTCTTTATTTGATAGGGTAGATACGGGCAAGAATGAAAAAATGCAAAAGGCACTGCGTGCGATCGATGGGATGAATGCCGTATATGGAAAGGATACCATCCGTTATGCGGTAATGGGCTATGAAAAGAAATGGTTTATGAAACAGGAATATTTGTCTAGAAAATTCACGACCAGACTAGAAGATGTGATCATCGTAAAGGCGGTGTAGAACAATTTGATTTACTGAATGTTATTATAATTGTATGAACAGGGATAATAAAGTTATCGGCTTAGGTATGGACCAATTGTCCAACCACCTAAAAAACAGGTTTGCACAAATCAGTGCGATTACCGAATCTTCGGACGGAACCTATTTCATGGTTGATTTTGCACCTGATACGGCAAAGCTCAACCTGTTGATCAAGGAGATGGATGCCTTTGTCAAGGGCTACATTGCCGTAAATGGCGATCCGGATCAAGCTTATGGATTCAATATCAACTGTGGACGAAAGCTGATCAATAATATCTGGTACAATGATCCGGAATTTGGGCATCGTATAGAGATGCAGCTATGCGGGCGGCATCAAAAATTGTTTGTTGTAGATGTAATGGGTGCGACCGGCGACTACAGTGTATTCAACCAAGACTTTGAATACTTGGGCGAGCTGTACATGTTCGCCACTGAAGAGGAGGAAGATTATGGCATATTCGCAGAGCCGGATTGGAGCAGCCCCAATAAATGGACGGCTTCTACAAAATTGTTAAAACCATATTTAAAAAGAATTGTAGAGTTAATTCATGGTTCGCTTAAAAAGGGGGTGGAGTCGGTCACAACCGTGTAAAAAAGATCATATGTGCTGAAAACACTGTGTAAGTGACTAATAGCAAAAGAAATTTGTCCAAATATTGTATGAGCGACGGATGGAGGCTCGGTAAGTTATACTTATCGGGTCTTTTTTATTAAAATAACATATAATTGACTATTTAATAGTTACACCGGAAGTCCCTAGATATATACTGAATGTCGAGCCTTTGCCGGGCTCGCTGTCTATCGATATTTTTCCACCAGCAGAAGTGATGATCGTATGGACCAAATATAGTCCTACGCCGGTGCCCTCATAATCGGAGCGGACACGCTGAAACTTATCGAATATCCTTTGCTGTGCACCTTCGTCCATGCCAATTCCATTGTCGGTTACACTGATCACAACCTGTCCATTTTCTAGATAGGACTTGATCAGCAGCTCGGGCGTCTGGCCAGCGGGCGTATATTTGATTGCATTTCCGATCAGATTGTGCAGTACGCTGCGGATCTTTCTACGAATAAACGTAATTTCGGTTACTTGTAGTTCTGTCAGTACGTTTGCGCCCGACTCCAGTATTTGCGGGGCAAGGGTCAACCTCACATCTTCCAAAATGTTTCCAAGGTCGATCAATTCTTCGGAGGCCTGGGCACGCTCTTTCAGCCATCGTGTGTCTAAAAGCTCGCCGATGACCGTTTTCATATTGAATAGGCTATTTTCGATATTGTTGATCAGTTTTGGAAACTGCTCCATGTTTTTTTTAGGTAGCTTTTTCAGTATTTCTAAGGAAAGTCCTATTCCCAGTATGGGATTCTTGATATCATGTGAAATGGTATCTAAGAGCAGTTCATGTTCGGTAATGATACGCTCTTGTTCCTTTAGATCTCGTATACGCGGGGTGATATCCACAAAGGTGATGATAACCCCGTTTGTTTTATTTTCTTTACGTATCAGATAGGGAAGGATGTTCATCTGGTACCAACGTCTATCGATCGTTTGGATCTCCTTTTCCAATATTTTTCCGGTAGCGATAACTACATTGATATTGTCTATGATAGTAGGAAACCTAAGATTTTCCTTCACTTGCTCTAATGGCATACCGATGTGTTCAGATTTTAGATCGAATTGTTTCATTGCCGGAGGTGTGAACTTCCTTATTATCAGTTCGGCATCAACAAAAAGTTGGGGAATGATGGTGTTGGCGAAATAATTCTCAAGCTCGTCGTTGAGTCCGGTCAACTCGGTGATCTGATCTTTTCTGTTTGTCATGCAGCTGTGTATTTTAAACAATGAGCTAAAGTTAGTGTTTTGGCAGTAATGTTCATAAATTGGCAGTAATTTTTGACGCTATCGTTTATACTAGAAAAACTAATTCGTTAACTTTATAAAAAGTCAATAACTAATTGGTACCCATGTGTGCACGCTATACACTTACGGCAGAAGAAAAGGAACTCATCAAACAGCAGGGCTACACGTTGCGCGGAGAATACCAGCCCGATCCGAATATTGCCATTACAGATGTTGGCTTTATCGTAACCTCTGACGAACCGGATATCGTCCAGCGCATGCACTTTGGCATCGTACCGCCAGATTCGGATAGCAAAAAAGTAGATTTCTCGTCCTTCAATATCCGTAGTGAAGAGGTGTTGGATAAGCCTACGTTTGAACCACTATTGCGCCAGAGAAAAACATGTTTGGTATTGGCCGACGGGTTCTATGAAACGGAAAAGCTTGGGGATGACAAGCGACCTTGGCGTTTTGTGACCGAAAGAAAGATTTTTGCTTTTGCAGGATTGTGGTCGGAATGGATTGATGAAAATGGTGAACCATATCGCACCTATGCAATCTTTACCTGCAAAGCCAACAAGACGGTAGGCGAAATTCATGAAAAGGGTCGAATGCCGGTGATCCTACATAAGATTGATGAGAAAAAATGGTTGAACAAAAAGATTTCTTTGGACGAACTGTTGTCACTTTGCGAGCCTTATCCCGACAATAAAATGAGCCGTTATCGGGTAAGTAAAAAGGCATTGGCGGTTTCTACTAAAGCTAAACCAAATAAAGGGATGGATCTTTTGGAGAAGGTGACTGACGATCCAAGACAGGAGAATCTTTTCGGTGAAGATGTAACCAAAGCCAAGTCCCCAGTAAAGAAAGATGTGCCAAAGAAGAAACAGGCAAAGAACCAGCGGCCACTTCCACCAACTGGCGATCTTTTCAATTCGCAATAGCCTAATTTAAAATTGTCCTACTTGTTAGTTTTGTTAAACAAATCAGCTTCGCTACTGTATTGGATATATAGTGATAACCTAGAATCTTTAAAATATGGATACCTTCAATATTAAGGTCGTGATCGACGAAATGCCACAGGAATATGAAGTCCGCTCTGTGGGCGATGGGATAGAAAACAGTAGATACGAACTGTTCAAAGATGGTCATAGACAGGTCGAAGTTTGGACTGAGGTCACGGATTCGGGTCTTGCTTGGCATACCGAAGATGTGATGGATCAATCTACCTTGGAGAAAATTGGTGAGGCGATCGAAAAACACGAATTATAGCGGATGGAATTCGGAAGAGTTGAAAAAGGAGTTGAACTGATCGACCATGCTTTGCCAAAAGATGGCAGGACGGTAGATCTTGTTTTGCCAGGCAAGCCTGCAAGTGAATTTAAGTTCCATATTGGCTGCGCGAAATGGGGCAGAAAGGAATGGGTAGGGTCATTTTATCCTGAGAAAACTAAAGAGATAGATTTCTTGTTCGAGTATGCCAAACGTTTGGATACCATAGAGCTCGGCGCCACCTTTTATGGCCTGCCAGACCAGTCAATTATCGAAGGCTTTGCTAGTAGGGTCGAGCGTGCAGGAAATGAAAACTTCCTATTTATCCCCAGTTCCCCTTGGCAAACATTTGGGTCCCCAGTTGGTTCAGATGGGCGATACATTCGGGACAAAACAATATGAGGACTTGAGGAAGTTTTTAGAGGCATTGCCATCTGATCATCGTTATTTCTATGAATTGAGACATCCAAACTGGTTCAGTGATGAAATTGATCGTGGGAGGGTTTTCGATCTGTTCCGTAATCACGGTGTAGGAACGGTGATGACTGATACCAGCGGCAGAAGGGACTGTCTGCATATGGAACTGGCAACACCAGATTTGTATGTACGTTTTAACGGTAACGGTGAGAAGTATCGGCATGCCGATCTTTTACGGATCAATGAATGGGCGGAACGGATAGCAGATTGGAAAGCGAAGGGTTTGCAAAATGTGTACTTTATCATGCACCAGTCATGAGGTAGATACACCAGTACTTGCCAACCTTGCGATCAATATTTTTAACGAGAAATTAGGTGCCAATGTCAGACCTATCGAGTGGTCGATACGATAACATTACAGTTCCTGTAAAGGATCCCAGAATACTTCGTTAAAATTTTGAACTTGGTCATCGATAACTTTGATGCCATCTGCTCTTAACAGTTCCTCCATGGTGGGAGTGCTGTAGTGATTTTTACCGGTTAGTAGGCCTGATCGGTTGACTACACGGTGAATGGGAAGGTTGAGATTGGGATAGTGGGCAGCGATCAGCGCAGTGCCAACCAATCTTGATGATTTAGCTGAACCTAAGGCCTTCGCGATAGCACCAAAAGTAGTCACCCTTCCCTTTGGTATAAGGGAAACAATATCATAAATCTGCTGATAGAATGTGTTCCGTTCCATATAAAAAGGTCTGCTCAACGAACAGACCTTATGAGTATTCTTGGCAAAATTAATTGCTTTTCTTTTTATCTGAAATATATTTCTCAATCACCTTGCGGTCGTTGGAGCCAGTTGCCCTTTTTGCCCCAGTTACCTGCTGAATACTGACGCCCATTTTTTCCGCTACGTGATAAAGCTCATAGTCCTGTGATGAGTTCACTTTCTTTCTGTCTGTTGCTGTTCCTCTAGTTGCCATCAGTTCTCGAATTTAAGTTTTTACTTAGTTAACTACCTATAGAACATGGTAGGATTAGTTTTTGTTTGTCACTTATAATGCTTTTGCTCCTCGGTGAAATAGGTTGTTCTGCCGTTCAGTTTTTCAGACTTGATTTGTTTACCTGTCGGAGATTTATCCAAATGAGCGGCGTGTATCTTTAGTACATCCCTCAATTCTCCACGAAGCTCATTGCCATTCAGTTCGCTAATGGTTTCTATAGCGTCATTGAGTACTTTTTTCATGGTGTCATAAAGGACTGTCACCTGCTTTTTCGGTATCGCTGATGCTATTGAAAAAGGGGAGACGCGAGCCTCCCAAAGCAGTTCATCAGCATAAGAATTCCCAATGCCCCTGATCTGTTTCTGATTCATTAGAAGTGTTTTGATAGCGACGTCTTTTTTACCAAGTATGTTAATGAAATCTTCTTCACTGATAGAGAGCCCATCTGGAACCTTAACCGGTTTTGGATTGAGGGTTGGCTTCGCTTGTTTAAGGAAATCGATAACAGCGAATGCACCATGCTTACCAAAATCAAACCTGATGATCTCAAATTTTGGATTTGGGTTTTCGTCTCTGATTAGCGTAAGTTCTCCGCGAAGCATCAAATGTAAACCCAAAATTTGGCCATTATCAAAATGAAATTCTAAGGTTTTCCCTTCTCGTTGTACCAAATCAAGTTTGCTGCCTTCCAATTCCTTTTTGAGTTCTTTCTCTGAAACGTTTAGCTTTTTAGCAACGGTGACCTTGATATGCTTTAGGGGGTATCCCTTAAAATAATGGTTGAGCGTCTTTGCAAATACGGTCAAATCGGGTAATTCTGCCATGTTTTGTTTTCGTTTTAGTTGACACTAATTTCAATTAGCTCGTTTTCTCCAAATTTGTAGAGGTGAATGTCTAGGTGCTCATTGAAATTGATCATTTCCACGATGTCATCGCAAAGATCCTGCATCACCGTGTCTAAGTCTACAAAAGGTTTAGCGAGCAGGAGCAATTTGCCATTGTCGGTAAACTCTGCATGCAGCAAATAATCTGGGTAGTAGTTGAGTAGTTCGTTCCTGAAATATTCTAGGTATTCTGCCATCATCTTCTATTTAATGCTTAAACAATGCTGGCTTGAATTGGTTTGGCCCGGTTCAGTTTGGTTAGGAATAATGGTGGTATAATGAGATTATGAAAGCATTATCTGTAATCAAGAATTTTATTGCTACAGTCTTCTCAAAAACTTGTATCACTAATCAAAGTTTCATAAATTTATAGTAGTTAAGTTTAATGTAACTTTTTATGAAGATTGGATATGCAAGAGTTTCAACAAAAGATCAAAATTTAGAATTACAGATTGAAGCTCTTGAAAAAGCAGGTTGTGAGAAAATTTATCAAGAAAAAATTTCGGGTTCAACTAAAAACAGACCAGAGCTTGATAAGATGATTGAACAATTCAGGAAAGATGATGAATTAATCGTTTGGCGTCTTGATAGATTGGGCAGGAGTTTAAAGCACATAATTGATCTGGTATTAAGCTTGAATGAAAAAGGTATTATCATAAAAGGTTTAACTGATGGTGTAGACACTTCTACAATTAATGGTCGGCTATTCCTTAATTTAATGGCATCGTTAGCTGAATACGAAAGAGAATTGATAAGGGAAAGAACTAATGCAGGTTTATCATCCGCAAGGGCAAGGGGTCGAACAGGTGGACGACCCAAGGGATTTACAAAGGATATTGTTTCGAAATTGTTAATTATGAGGGCTGTTTATAAAGATACCTCAAAAACGCCCGAAGAGATTTATAAAGGTCTTCAGTTGACGAGAGCTACATTCTACCGTTATGCTAAAATCCTGGATAGTCACACTAATGAAGAAATCAAGCAAATGCAAATCAAAAAAATGATAAATCATAGATGATTAAAGACTTAATACGTGACTTGAGCATCGGCAAGATTAGTTTAACCGATGCTTTAAATACAGCTAAGGTTTTAGCACACAAATTAAAAAAACCGGAGTTCAAGATTTGGGTTAATCAACAGTTGGAAGGTTACGATGATAATGAGATAGAAACCCTACCTAAATTTCGAAATCTTAAATGCAAAACCTTTTTAATTCATAAATTACCTGATAGAAGCCAGCATCACAAAGAAGTAGTGGGAAGCAAAGAACACGATGAATTCCTTTACAATTATGGATATACTGGATCAATACCGTTGCTTGAGCAACAATTGGAAGGTAAAGTTGATGGTTATTTTACTGCTGATCTAGAACCTGAACATGTTAGAAACATCGCAGAAGCTGATCCATTTGGAAAATGGGTAATCGGTGGAAAAAGACGCTTTGCAATCGGACAAGTGCGAAATATAATAGAACAAACAAAACAATATCTAATGGAATTACTGCTCAATTTAGATGAGCAATTCCCAGAGTTTTCAAATGAATTTATGAAAAATGAAGATTTAAAACGAGATGCGTCGGAAGTTCTAACAACCAATATTGAAGGGGCTGTTAGCGGTTTTAGCGAATTTAGTGATAAAGTAAAAAAGAGAGATACAATGAAAATCTTTATATCACATGCTTCCGCAAATAAAAAATATGGCAACGCCCTGGTTGATTTATTAATTGGAATAGGTATTCCAGATGATCGGATAATTTTCACGAGTAATAATGCACACGGAGTACCTAATGGAGCAAATATCTTTGACTGGTTGAAATCGCAGATCGTTGAAGGCAATTATGTAATATATCTCCTTTCCAAAGAATACTACGAAAGTGTAGCATGTTTGAACGAAATGGGTGCTGCATGGGTTACTGGAAATAAACATTCTCTTATATTTCTACCAAAGTTTGATTTAGGAAGTAGAGCTTTTTTAAGCGGTGCAATCAATCCAAGAACGCTTGGATTTTTTATCCATGATAAAGAGCGATTGCTAAAGTTTTATCAAGACTTATTAGAACATTTTTCGCTCAGTAGTAACATCATTAGAGTTACCTCATCGATAGATAGATTTTTAGCTGAGATCGCATTGTTTTCAGAAGAGCTGACGGTAGTTAATGCAATTGAAACAACACAAGAAGTTAATCCAGACCCGATTGATATAGCAGAACCAATTATTAAACCTATGAATGAACATGGTGAAGGGATGAAGCTTTTTGGAAACTTTCCAAAACAGGCCACATCATTTGGAGCAATCTACAACAAGTTATTGTCTGACATAGAGAGCAAAAATATACTTGATGAAGAATTAATGATGTTTCATTATATTATAGATAGGGCAAAGATTAAATTAGGTACGGGATGGCAAACTCAAAATGAGATTGAATACATTCGGTCGTGGGAAGATGTGAACGGTTTAAACAACAAGCTTTCTGCTCATTATGAAGAAGTACTTCGTAGATTTGAATTAAAGGGTTATACACAAGAGTCAGCATGGACTTCTAATAACAATCCTAAGGAAGTAAAGCTAATTTCAGAGATAAGTGATCATCTTTTTAATTTTCCAAAAGTTGTAAAGGAAACTATTAAAAATGTGCTAGCTAAAAATCCAAAGTTAAAGCACCCTAGTGTTGACGACTTACCATTTTAGTACTGTAACACTTATTTGTAAGCCCTATTATCAATTTAAATTAATCTCAAATAACAATGAATTTGAATATTGAAAAATTGGATGCTCGGCCTAGTAGTGTGCAGCCGATCTAATCGGGAAAGAACCGGCAAGGCAGGAAAGTCTAAAAAATTGAAAACTTCATACTCGATCGAAATGAAAAAAATTTATACCATATTGGGGGTTTGTATATTATTATTAGTTTTAACAAATCCTCCTTTATCAGAATTTAAAGACTACAAATCAAGTAATTACATTGACGAAACATCTGAAAGGGAAGTTAATTTTTTAATAGCTTCAGTTTATAAAAGAAAATTCACCTATCTTATTGATAATGGAACAAACAAACATATAAATAGAACTTACTTAGGAATTTTGGGCAATTTTTTCTTATTGCAAGAGAATAAAGAAAAGTAAGAAAATTAAAAGATGATTAGCAATAGCAACAAGAATATAAAGGATGATGATGACAATTCCACATTATGTTGAAGTTGGCACGTTAGAAATATACATTTAATATGATACATCCTATTTATGACGCAAAGCTTTTTAGAATATATAGTTCACCTTTCTGGTGGAAGTTGAAAGCTGAAACCTTGAAGCATTCTGGCGAATTATGTAGGAAAGATACCTTAGATTTCTTTTCGCAGTGTGATAAATTAGAAGCTGAATTAGGACGAAAATCTGTTAATGAACTTGTAACGAAGCGAGGTTTAGGCACAGGAGATGTTGAATGGGCAATGTTTGGTTTTTCTTTAGAAGTATTACTTAAAGGAATTATATATCATCGTAATCCAAGGTATATATTTAATGGTAGTATCGATTATAAAAGTCATAAAAAAAATCAACTACCAAATGTTCAGCACCATGACTTGGAGAGGCTTTTTATTATTTTGAATGAGAATCTAAATTATGAAGAACTAAGTTGTTGTAGATTTTTACACAATAAAATGAAGAACTACAGATATCCTGTTCCAAATTTTATGCATGAAACTCAAGAAAGTATTCGTGTTGTTGGAGATATTTACAGTACATATAAGTCATTATATGAGAGGCTTAACCAGATAGTAGACCTTTATACAATAACTGGTCATTTAAAGACTCCAGATTAATAAACAAAAATCAGGTGTAAACTTAAATATACCTACCTAAATATATGCAAATATGAAAAATATAAAGCTATAAAATCTTATAAAACGATAAAAATGTATAAAATCGATGATGTAAAAATTGGAAACCAGGTAATGTTTAAAAGATCTGGTGTACATGACTTTTCAATGTATTGGACTGTCATAGCTTTTCAAAATGGAATGATAGAAGTTAAAATTGATGAAATGGGCAATAGTGATCAGCTTTTTATCGCTGCTGAAGACATAACTAAATTATCACAAGTAAACGACCTGCGCTATAACCAAAATAAGTAAACTGCCTAAACAAACGATCTTAAATAAAAACACAATGGAAGACATCCAGCAAGAAATAAAAATGATATTTTAAAATTCATTAAAACCTATAATAAATCTTTTTTTGTCATCAATCACATAATGTCTAAAGACGTTTCGAAATTATCATTAATTGATCCAGATCAATTAAAGGAGGTTTTAATGAAGTTAGTAGATGACGATAATTTACGTCAAAAAGGATTTGGCTATGATGTAGTATCTATTTGGTAGCTATAAATCTCAAAAAACGATGAGATCAAATTAAAAACTTACTACAAAGGCATAAATAGCAAGAAGTGAAAAAGTTTTATTTTATAGTAGTGCTGATTTCATTAAACATTAGTTGCACTACGAAAAAACATCTAGCGAACAAAAAATTTGAGAAAATATATGGTGAAAACTTTCTTGAATATCATTTTGGGAGTTATAATGTAGAGAGTTTTGCTTCAACCAGCGGTGAGGACGACATAATAGTTCATGTATTTAAAAATAAAACGGTCTTAAGCAAAATAATTTTGAAATGCCCTCAAAAAAAGGTTTCGAAAAATTCAATAGAAATTGTACAATATATTTCGACGACAACGTTCCAATATTTATAACTGAAGTTGTTAAAGGCGAGCAAACCCTTGCTGCGACGGGATATAATAGGAATACAAAAGAATACTTCGGTTCTTTTATCGATAAGACCAGTGTAGATGTTAAAGTGCTGATAAATAATTGGAAAACTTTTGAAATTTTTATGTTTGCTGGCGACAACCTTGAATATATTTTAGAACATAAAGAAGAATACCAAAAAATAGTAAATGAGGTTTTAGAAATAACTTCGAGACGGCAGAGATAATAAATAAAGTCTCAAAAAATGATCAACTTAAACAGCAAATTTCCTGAACACACAATGAATGTTATGAATATTCCAATTTTAAAAAGATATGGGATGACCTTCATTAAGAAAATAGATGGAACAAAATTTATTTCTAATTCTCCGTCTAGTTTCATCGCAAGTTACATATCAGAATATAACGATCCTGATATCATCCAAGAATATCTTGATGATATCGATTTGGTCCTATCGGGAAATTACGAGCAGATTGATGATACTACTAAAAGTACAGAATTCATATACGCGAAATTATATCCAGATGGATTATATTTCGACGAAACTAAAATGTTACCACTTCATGATTTAAGGGGATTGTTAAGTTCATGGAAAGAATTTCTGGTAGAATACTGAGGTTTAAATACTACTAAAAATAATCTTAAAAAACGATCAGATTACCAGATAACTTATGGATGTAAAATCTACTGAATATCAAAACCACACAGTATTTGCATTATTGGATGAACTTATCACATATTACGATTGGTGGTCATTTTCGATAATGTCATTTATGAGTAGTGGTACCAAATCAATTATAAATATTGATACATATATCTATTCCTCTATACATGGGACATTGCAGTCAATTAAGTTAATACTTCAGGATGGCCAAATTAACGATGCCTATGCATTGATTAGGAAATTCCAAGACGCAATAGTTATGAATGTGTACACCAATTTATATCTATCGGATCATCATAATTTAGATAACTTCATTGTCCAAAAAGTTCAGGGATGGTTGGATGGTTCAGATCAATTGCCAAACTTTCGAGCAATGACTAATTACATTAAGGATAATCGAGATACAAAAACACTATATGATTTAATTAATAAAGACGATCGTTATGACAGGATAAGAGATCGAGGCAATAACAATACACATTACAACTTTTATAGAAATGTCATATTGAATGTTAGTAATGCATATAACAAAGATCGAGGTAAGTATTTGGATACAATTAAACATGATTTAGAACACTTAGTTTTGATGCATTTGGCGTATATATTTTCTATTGCTGAACATTATATGGTTGCTTCGGATTATATGGATCATTTGGAATGTGGCATGACGCCACCTGAAAATTCTCAGTATTGGGTAGCTAATGGTGTGCAAGAAATTTTTGATAAAATCATAAAAAAGTCTCGACCTGATATCGCTAAATACATACTCGAAACCACTTCAATGCAGTTAAATTAAAAAACAAACTAAACTAATTTCTGCGACAATTAAATAGTCTCAAAAAACGATAAACTTAAAAGAAAGTGATAAGTGCAAGTTGGAACGTTTTGAAGCCATTAAAAAATGAATATGAAAATATTGAAATTTTTAACGACTATTATGATAGAATTAAATCTAAAATTGCATTTTCCCATATACCGAGGCAGATATTTGAGCAGTGGCTTTGGGCTCACCATGATAAAGCAGAAAGTATTAAAAATTATGGTTGGTTAGATTATGAAAATATTGAATTCGAATTATGTAATTGGTCTAATGAACAACTGGAATATATACATGTCATAGACAACTATAGAGATTATTTTGAGACAAGAGCCAGCTATAGTGATTTTGATAATTTTTGTTGTACAGAGGAAGATCTGAAATTTTGGCAACAAAAGGGAACATGGAAAACTCCATCTATAATACTGGATATACAATCGCTTGGAAAAGTACCGCTACATTGTGAATTAAAACCACCATATCAATTAGTTGAAGGTCATTCCAGACTTGGATATTTACATTCTATGTTTAGAATAGATAAATTAAGAAAAGGAATTGTTGCTAGAACTCATGAAATTTATCTGATGAAAAGAACTTCGCTCAATGATGTTAACAATTTAAAGCATAAAAAATAAAGGCAATGATATATTACTTTACACCAGTCAACATTACCTAATCAAATATACATTAGCAATTCTAAATATCAAGTCTATTACATGTAGCTAGATGAAGGCGATAATATTAGAGAAATAGAAAGAGATGTTGGAGGTTAAACAGATGAAGGTATACTAGATGATAATATAGGACAAGATTGTTAAGTTGTGCATAATTATAACAATGTTCATAAGTAAAGAATAAATACCTTTGTTTATCTAGGTGAAGATATAAGAAAATAAAATAAATTTGTATCACAAAGAAGAAATCCCCAAAGGTTGCAGCCCTTGAGGATGTACCATTAAACTTGCATGTTTAATGTTTCTATTAGCCTTACCACTTGAATTGCAACTCAGGTGTTTGAGCATTATTTTCTTTACAGAGAATTTTAAGCACTTTCGGGTGCTTTTTTCATATAACAAAGATAAAAGTTATGGCTTTTTTTATGTTACAAAGTTGTTAACATGCTGTTATAATGATGTCTATTTCTAATCGGAATTTTGTCAGAAATTCATATTTAAAAATCTAACTATTTATTCTTAAGCGCATAACAAATCAAAACAGGTGTTAACAATTTTAAAAACAGTCTAATTTCAAAATTAAAAGCTGCTTTAATAAGTCTAAGAACATTAGTACATAAAGCCAAAAGCAGGAAACATAAAGTCGTTAGTATTTAATTAAGGGCTTTTACTTCATGATAAGATAAAATAAACAAATACTACCACAGCTGCTATAGTAGACCAGATTGATAATAAAGAAAATAGATTTGTATTATTAATAATGCTCCCGTATCTATCTCTTTGTTTTTTATTAACAGTTGTAATAGAAGCTTGTATTCTCGCTCTGACCATCATACGGTAATCAATAAGGAGTAGAAAACCCGAATTTATTAGTGTTACTATTATACTCCAATTGGGAACGTCTTTCCTTATCGCCATAACTGCAAAATATCCTGCAATTAATTTATTAAAGCTTAAATTTCAAGCTATTATATGCGGTTCTTCCTAAACTATTTCAGTGTATACAAATAAACCGAACTGTTAGCAAATTTCTTACTTCTTTTCAGATATCCTTCGTCAAATAGCCTTAACAATTGAGCGGAGAGCGCCTTGCTATTATAGTTGCGGTTATATTTTTCAAGGCAGTGTTGTTTAATTTCTTTCACGTCCCGTTCAATTTCAAGAAAGTTAGATTTTAATAATTCTTTACGTAGAAAATACATCAAGCTATTTTCTTCTTTTTTGTTCGCAAAGAATTCTAAGTTTTTTGAATTGTCTCTATGAAAGGTATTGACAGTTTCAATACTTCTAATGTTCTTTAGTTTAATTGGTTTTGAAGAAAATAGTAAGCTGACTTCTATTCCAAAAAACTTAGAGATTTTATCAGCAGTTCTACTAGAAATAGATGCTTTACCTAATCGAATTGTTCGTAAATGATTGACTGACATATCTATCGCGTAAGCTAAACCTATAATTGTTATGCCACTTTGCAGTAACAAACTATGTAGGTTTTTTCCGACGATCAACGAGCTTGAATTTTCTTTTGCCTCCATAACAAGACAAAAAGAGTGTTTAAAGTGTCCATATTAATAACGATTTATCTTGTTTATTTAATTTTGTTTTCATACATTTACTACAATAAAATATGCAATAAAAAACAGGACTATTTAGATAGAAATTATTTAAGGCAGTATTAACGAACATCGTACAGAAATCCGCTAAATTTCACCAGACGAATGTTAGGTAATGTGCCAAAAGTCCTATCTTTGGAAAATTATTTCCTAGGGTAGGGCCGGCGCTTACTTATTTTTTGTATGGTTATTCTATTCCTTTGGAGTAGATAAAGCTGAAAATTGTCCCTAGGCAATTAGTAGGTGGGCACTTAGCGGAGCCTCTGTTGCAATGATAAGCTAAGCAGTCAGCCCCCCTCTTTGAGGGCTTATGCTAATTCTGATCATGTTCGTTTAAACAACAAACATGAAAAAACAACCTAAAAAATTAAACAAAATCACCCTAGCTCTTAAAAGAGAGGCAGGGGAGGGTTATGTTGTTTTTAGCTTGCCAAAACCAGTAAAGTCTAACAAACAGCTGTTTCAGCTGATCATTAAAAGTCCTGTGTGAACTTATTAACCCTGCTTTCTTTAATTATATAATTTAGGGAAGTAATAGTTAATAAATACTTAAAGGGGCAGGATTTTCTTTTAGCCTTGGTTTTAACCAGAACCATTTAGACATCCTTTAAATCAAATACTAAACTTTTTCGATGAAACAATTAAGATTTAAACCTTCTGGGGTTGGCAATCTGATGGTTTCATCACAACATAAAACAACTTCATACTAATGAAAAAAATAACGATATACATCGTAATGGCTTTGCTATGCCAAAATTTTAAAGTGCAGGCACAAGACAACAACGCGGTAGATGTAACCTTAAAAGGTATACAGATAGGGCAGAAGGTGCCTGATATTACTATTACTGGCTTACACAATTACAAAGATGCTAGTGGCAAACCATCAACAACAGCTAAAATATCAAACTTTAAAGGCAAACTACTCATATTAGATTTCTGGGCTACTTGGTGTTCACCCTGTGTAGCCATGATACCAAAAATGGACAGCCTTCAAAAAGCTTTTGGAGATAAAATTCAGTTCCTTTCGGTAACCTACCAAACAGAAAAAGAGGTTTTACCTTTTTTAGCAAAGTTGGAGAAACAACAGGGCAAACATTATGATTTGCCAGTGGTAACAGATGATAAGGAATTACATAAGTTGTTTCCGCATGTTACCCTGCCTCATTATGTTTGGCTTGATCGAGATGGAAATGTAAAAGCGATAACTGGGTTTAAGGAGATCAATGCAACGAATCTAGGTAAGGCAATTATAAGTCCATTTCAGCTAGAGCAAAAGAAGGACATGAGGGTGAATTACGACTCCAGCAAACCATTTCTTGTTAATGGAAATGGTGGGGATGGCAGTAATCTGATTTATCATGTTGCCTTTACTGGGTTTACCGAAGGGCTGTCTGGTGGTGGTTCGTTCAGGACGGATAGCCTAGGCAATCGAAAAATTAGCATACGTAATGTCACCGTTGAGCATCTTTTGGAAGTTGCCTTTTCGGATAGCGGAAGGGTATTCAACAAAAACAATGTAATGCTCGAGGTTGAAAATCCAGAATTGCTAAACTCTAACAAAAGTGGAGAGGAGTATCGGAAATGGATGAAGGAGGGCAATGCTTTCTGTTATGAATTGTTGGTTCCCGCTAAACTAGCGGCTAACGCATTGTCCATTATGCGTGAGGATCTGAGGCGCTGTTTTAGCCAATACAATTTCAAGGTTGAAAAAAGAAAACTACCTATTTTATCTCTGATACGCACCTCAGAAGTGGATAAAATTGCCACAAAGGGGGGGGACGTGAAATTGGATATCAACGGTTCTGGTATAGAAATGAGAAATGCATCGATTGGTAATCTCTTTTATCGACTTAATTTTTTAGGGAGAACCAAAAATGTACTGGTAGACCAAACAGGCTATAAAGGAAAGGTAGACCTTCGGTTAGATGCAAACCTGTTTAATATCGCATCGCTCAATGATGAGCTCGCAAAATACGACATGAAATTGGTGGAGGATTCAATCGATACGGATGTACTGGTTGTGAGTGATAAAATAGTTAAAGAATAGATGATGAAGTATTTCTGTATTTTATCTTTCCTGTTGACGTGGTGCTTTGTTGCGACTGCTCAGAAAGTGGTTAAGGGAAAGGTGGTGTCTATAGCTGCAAATAGACCTTTGCCAAAGGCGTCGATATTTTTAGAGCCAAAACACATAAACATTCCCGTAGATAACGAGGGTCGCTTCCACATTATTTCCCCGAATCCTGGTTCTAGACTTTCGGTATCGCACATGGGTTATACCACAAAAAGCATCTCTTTAGATTCAATTTTGAGCAACGATATCACTATTGGGCTCCAAGAAATAGTGTCGTTGCTGGAACAGGTCACTATTCAGACTGGTTATCAAACTATCTCAAAAGAAAGGGCCACGGGATCATTTGTCAAGGTGGACAATGAACTTTTGAACAGAAGGGTAAGCACTGATATCATATCCCGTTTACAGGACGTGGTGCCAGGTTTGACATTCAATTCGGTAGCCACACCAGTGGCGAACCAAACCTCTATAAGTATTCGTGGGCAGAGCACTTTGAGCTCGAGAACCGATCCCTTGATTATAGTGGACAATTTTCCGTTTGAGGGCGACATGAACAATATCAATCCTAACGATGTGGAAGACATCACAATATTAAAAGACGCGGCAGCAGCATCTATATGGGGCGCAAAATCTGGAAATGGCGTGATTGTGATTACCACTAAAAAAGGAAAATTGAACAGTGGTACCAAGGTAACGTTGAACACCAATCTAAATATTGGTGCCAGACCGGATATATTCTATTTGCAAACTATCAGTTCTTCAACTTTTATTGACATTGAACGCGACCTTTTTGCCAAGGGGTTTTATAATAGCAGGGAGGCATCCGTAAACAAAACTGCGCTAAACCCGGTGGTAGAAATATTAATTGCAAGACGTGATGGCGTACTTTCTAATGAGGAAGCTGATCGACAGATTGGTATGCTGAAAAGAAATGATGTGAGGAAGGATTATGAAAAATATATCTATCAGCTAAGCGCAGATCAGCAGTATGCGCTAAACGCCAGTGGTGGAAGTGCAAATCAACGTTATTTTATCTCGGCAGGATACGATCGCAATGTGCCCAATCTAAAGGGTAATTCTTTTCAACGTATTTCGTTTAACGCGAATAACAGTTTATATTTTCTTTCCGATAAGTTGGAATTGGCAACATCTGTTTACTTTCTGAACAGTAACCAACGAATAGATAATAATCAAGGTATAAATAGTGCTGCCTATAGTGCGCTATATCCTTATGCGCAACTTGCAGATGACAATGGCCGGGATTTACCGGTATCGAAAGATTTTCGTAGAAGTTTTACACAGTCGGCAGAAGAAAAAGGATTGTTGGACTGGTATTACAGGCCACTTGAAGAACTTAGAATGGCGGATAACAGTTCAAAGCAAAATGAATATAGGATAAATGCCAACTTGATTTACAAGATTCTGCCGGAGCTAAGCTTAGCTGCTTATTACCAATATGGTCATAACAACACATTGTCAAGAAATAGACAGAGTGCCGAATCATATTTCACACGTAACCTTATCAATACTTATACAATGGCTCTTTTGGATGGAACTTTACAAAGACCAATACCTATGGGCGATATTTTAGATCAGAGAGGAAGTGCGACCACCAGCCAGCAGATTCGCACGCTAGCAAATTTTGATAAATCTTGGTTGGGGGTTCACAGACTGACTGCCATTGCAGGTTTGGAATTATCTGATAGGAAACAGTCTGGGAATGCTTACCGCCTGTACGGATACGATGATGAACATGCAACTAGTCAATTGGTGAACTACATCTCTAACTTCACATCCTATATCAATCCGGCACAAACTACGCTCCGCATTCAAAATAATGATAGCAATAGTGAACTGATTGATCGTTTCATATCTTATTATACCAACATGTCCTACAGTTACAGAGGGCGGTATACTTTTTCGGCAAGTGCCCGAAAGGATAATAGCAACTTATTTGGTGTAAATGCAAACCAAAGAGGAGTACCTCTGTATTCTTTAGGATTAGGTTGGGAAGCTAGCAGGGAAGATTTCTACAAACTAGATTTTCTAACTTATCTGAAAATCAGATTGACATTTGGATACAACGGAAACGTAAACAAAAGTCTCTCGGCTTATACTACGGCCTATTATTATGGTGCTAATAGCTATAACCTACCTTATGCCAGTATTCTAAATCCACCAAATCCAGAGCTTAGATGGGAAAGGGTTAGGGTTGGTAATTTGGCGATTGATTTTCGTACAAAGAACAACCGTATCGAGGGAACATTAGAGTATTACCAAAAGAATGGAATAGATCTGATTGGTCGGACACCTTACGCGCCACAGACTGGGATTACAACTTTTGTAGGTAATAATGCTTCAACAAAGGGGCAGGGGCTGGATATAAGTTTGGTTACAAAGAATACCGTAGGCAAAGTTAAATGGACATCCAATCTATTGTTTTCTTCTCTCAGCGAGAAAGTAAGCAAATATGGAGATAAGGCTAATGGAACCACTGGATATTTGGGCGCTTACAGCATAACTCCTACAATTGGAAAGCCTATATACGCAATTTATAGTTTTGAAAGTGCTGGTTTAGATCCGGTAAATGGAGACCCAAGAGGTTTTCTAGACGGTAATCCGGATGCTAATTATAGTGCGATAATTGCTGCTTCAAATGCTGGAAATATGATTTATCATGGTTCTGCAAGACCTACGATTTATGGTTCGGTCAGAAATACAATCTCGGCGGGTAGTTTTTCTATATCTGCGAATATCAGTTATAGTTTAGGATATTACTTCAGGAAAGAATCTGTAAACTTTGATCAGATATTGAATGGCAATGGTGGGCATTCCGATTATGACCTTCGATGGATGAAGCCTGGAGATGAGGTAACTACAAATATTCCTTCACTTCCATCAGCTCTAAATGCGTCTCGTAATCTTTTTTACGCTAATTCTTCAACGCTTGTAGATAAAGGCGATCACATTAGGCTGAGGGACGTACAGTTAGATTATGTCCTAAAGAAAAAGCACTTTCCAAAACTGCCTTTCCAACAAGTAAGATGCTACGTGTACATCAATAATATCGGCATTATTTGGAAAGCTACAGATAGTAAGCTAGATCCGGACTATCAGACACGTTTTGCTTTACCACCGGTAAGAACATATGCTTTTGGTGTACAAATTAACCTTTAAAATTAAAATACGCCCAATATGAAAAGAACAATTATATATGCATCGGTCCTGCTGCTTGCACTTGGAATTTTTACAAGCTGTAAGAAAAGTTTCTTAGATGCAAAGCCAAACAAAGCTTTATTAGTGCCTTCCAACCTGACTGATTTTCAAGCTATTTTAGACAACGTTACGGTGATGAATACTACAGTAGGATTACCAAATATTGCATGTGACGACTTCTACCGCAGCGATGCCAACTTAGCTGGGATGAGTGCGGTGGTTAATAATACTTATTTTTGGCGTGAAAATATTTTCGATGAACTATCATCGAATGACTGGGACGTGCCTTACAAAACGGTATTCTATGCGAACGTTGTACTGGATGGCTTAGCTTTAGTTGCTCGAAACGAGAAGAATAGTGTCGAATTCGATAGGATTAAAGGCAGTGCACTGTTTTTTAGATCGATGGCTTTTTTCCACCTTTCACAAATGTTCGCTGTGCCGTTCGAGGCTTCATCGGCCACCAACAGTTTTGGAATACCAATGCCATTGAACTCAAATGTGAATAATTTATTGGGAAGGGGAAATCTGAAACAGACGTACGATCAGATGATAAACGATTTGACTGCATCTTTTTCATTACTGCCGAACAGTTCCAAAAGTACCAATATGGCTAACAAGTGTGCAGTTTATGGATACCTTGCTCGCATTTATCTAATCATGGGGGATATAGCGATTGCCAAGAGATATGCCGAAGAATATCTAAAAATTACCGACAAGCTGCTCGATTTTAATACTTTAAATGCATCTTCAGCTAGACCAATGCCCAATGGAGGTGTCGCAAATGCGAATGCGGAAGTTGTATTCGCATTATTTCTTAACGGATATGCTTACGATTCATCTACGACTACGTTTGTACAACCAGAACTATATCAGCTTTATGAAGATAATGACCTTCGAAAGGTTTGTTATTTTGCTGACAGGGGCAATAAAAACTACACATTTAAGGGAAGCTATTTTGCTTCAACGTCTTCCTTCGGCGGGGTTGCAACAGATGAGATATATCTCATCAAAGCAGAATGCGAGGCTAGGTTAGGAAATACTAGTGTTGCGCTGGATTATTTGGATAAACTACTCTTGACAAGATGGCGAAAAAGCAATTCTGGAACGAGTACTTATATAAAAAAAACGGCTGCAAATTCAACGGCCGCTTTGAAGATTATACTACAAGAAAGACGAAAAGAGCTGCTTACACGTGGGCTGAGATGGTCTGACTTAAGACGTTTGAATACGCTCGCAGGTGCCGAGCAATCATTGGTTAGGAATAATAATTTGAGCACTTTTGATCTTGCTCCAAAGAGCTTGAGATATACATTTCCTATACCATTAAATGAGATATTAAGCAGTGGGATTCAACAGAATCCAAGATAGGTTTTATTACAGCGTTAGGTCAACCTAACGCTGTAATAAATATTAACTTACTGTTCTTGCACAACATAGCCAGTCGTATACTCTCCATTAATGGCATTCAACTTATTATCATTGTCTGAATGCATACTCGGATCGTAACTGTCCGGGAAAACTGCTCGGCAGATTTCACTCGCATCTTCGCAGGTGCCCGGTAAATCCTGTTGCACCCATTCAAATACATTGTTCTCATTCAGCGTTCTGGTCCACGTACTTGTATTTTTCTTAGACGTTTCTACTGGCTTAAATGCCAAAGTAGCTCCAGCAACAAATAAAATAGCCAACAGGCCAAACAGGTTGATTGATTTTAATTTACCTAATAACGTTTTCATAATATTTAATTTATTCCCTCTTGGGGGTTTTCGATTTTCCAATAGTCCACTTTAGTCCTGACTTTGGAAGGTTATTTAATGGTGTCGTCGCAGGTTGGACAATTGCCTGCATTATCAGTTCATACAATTTTAGGCAAGCTCCTTTCTTTTTTAGGGTTAAACAATCTGTTATATAATGTCCAGCCATTCTCAATGGCAAGACCCAATATGGCAAGTGAAACAAAAAAGAGATTAAATATTAGGTGTGTACCATAGCTCATATTTTTTAGAACTCCTCCACAACTACAGGGTATCCTTCCAAATACGCCAGTCATGACTATGGCGATGTATAAGGTAAAGGCGGTCAACATAAACAGCGAAGCCCAAAGGGCTATCTTTCTGGTGCTTGGAAATAGAAGTAACAATGTAAGTCCAATCTCTAGGCTTGGGATTAGCCATGTAAGTATATCTGCAATAGCTAAAGGAAACACTTGGTTGCGCATTTCTCCAAGAGATTTGTCATAATCTATTAGTTTACTTAAAGCAGCATAGAAAAATAATACAGCAATACTGCCACTGATAAATTTTAATATGGTTTCCTTTTTCATGATTGCTGGTTGTTTATTTTCAGTTCGTTATGTTATACCAAAATTAGGTGGTTTATCAGTTGTCGAACCAGACGGATGTCGCAAAATGGAAGGCAATAGGTCAGGAAATATCTGGACGTATGTCCTTATAAAAGAATTTATTATCTGCTGTGAGCTAATTCTACAAGTAGCCGACCCAGCTGCTTCTCACTGATTCTTAAGTAGGACGAAAGGACACGCTTTGGAAGATCATGAATAAACTTGCCGAGCAAGGTTGTAGCAAACTTGTACCTTTCTAATGCGGGTTCTAAGCGCATCATTTCTGCATTTTCAATTTCCTTTAATTTTTGCTCTTCCAAAATGCATAACAGGAGTTTTATTGCTTCTGGCTGTTGCCTGAAAAATCGTTCGAGCTGTTTCTGGTTAATGGATAACAATTCGACGTTACTTAAACATTCCACATACTCTAAACTTGGTCTTTTAAGATATAGGCCATTTTGAGAAATGAAATCTCCTATAATAAATAGTTGGCTTGTTCTTGGAAATCCTAATCTTGATGGATAGCGTCTTAGCAAACCATAATTCACGAAGTATAAAGAATTGTTAAAGAGGTTAGGAGCAATGATAGTTTGGCCTTTTAGGTAGTCAACAGAAATAAACTGTTCTGAAAAAAGAATTTTTAGCTCTTTTTTACAATGTGGCATTTCATGAAGTCTAATGATGAGCTTTTGGTTTTTCATGTTTTTTTATTCCAAAAAAAGCCGTTTTTATTTTCCAGTCAAGTGTTGCAGTAGACTACTATTTTTCCACCAACTCAAGCTTTATCTAAAAATCTATCATCGACTGGACTTTTTTGGGTGGATTTCTTTGTCCTATAATTTGTTGTTGAATAAGCTTTATTCTGTGAAGACAAATACTGATTTTAGTTAAAAAACTATCATGTTACCGCTTTTAAAAGAAATAGGTGCTAAATTGAGAATTAACCCCTTTTGTTATGAAAAATATTGACTTTGCTAAGGCGAGCTTTAGGGATTTTGAGAATATTCCCGAACTTGATGTGATGGAAAGGGCTGGAGAGTTCCAACTCTTTCTGGATTATTTGAGTACAAATGGACATTTGAACTACCGAATTGAGTCGATGTCAGGTTGTGCGCCAGAAATGGATCTGCTTTTGCCAGGAAAAAGTAAAGCACAGAGATGTGCCTGCTTTGTCTCTAATGACTATCTCGGCTTTACACAGCACCCCGCTATTAAAGTGGCACTTCAAGAAGCGATAGAACAATTTGGAAGTGGTGCAGGCGCATCTCCAGCTATTGGCGGTCATTTTGTTTACCATCAGGTATTGGAAGATAGAATAGCTAAGTTTTTTAAGAAAAAAAGTGCAATACTTTACACAACTGGGTATACCGCAAATAGTGCAACGCTACAATGCCTTTTAAAAAAGGAAGATATTGCTATCATTGATATGGCAGTTCATGCAAGTGTGTATGAAGGTTGCCAGCTAACCAATGTAAAGACTTTTCTGCACAATGACATGGATGCGTTGGAGCTAGCATTGAAACATGCGCAACATACTTTTCGTACCAAAATGGTAATTATCGATGGTGTATATTCTCAAGATGGAGATTTGGCAACCATGGATCGGATTGCAGAACTGACCCATCATTATGGGGCTTATCTGGTAGTTGATGATGCCCACGGAACGGGGGTGGTTGGCAAGACGGGAAGGGGTGTAATTGAAGAATATGATCTATTTGATCAAGTGGATATCATAACAGGGACTTTTAGCAAAGCCTTTGCCCATATCGGTGGTTATGTTGCGGCAGACACCGAACTCATCAATTTCTTAAAGTATCAATCAAAACAGCATCTTTTCTCTACTACAGCAACACCAACTACTTTGGGTATACTTAAGGCGATGGACTTACTGGATAGAGAACCATTCTGGAAAGACAGACTTTGGGAAAACATAGATTACATTAAAACGGGACTTTTGGGCTTAGGTTTTAATATCGGTACAACTGCATCAGCAATTATACCTGTTAAGATTGGGGATATAGGAAAGACTTTGGAAGCTGGAAAGCTATTGCTTGAAGCAGGGGTTTACGCCAATCCGATAATGTACCCAGCAGTATCAAAAAAGAATGCCCGAATAAGGCTTAATATTATGGCTACCCATACCAAAGACCATTTGGATAAGGTGCTGAATGCCTTTATTGATGTGGATCGTAAACTATCTATTTCAAATTTCTAAATTAAAAGCTTATGCCTCTCAGATATATAAATATATCAGCCCATGTAAAAAACAAGGAACAGACCATGCGACGATTAATAGATGCCGTAGGCACTATTATCAAGAATAAAGGTTATAAGGGGTTAGGATTGAATGCTATTGCCAGAGAAGCGGACGTGAGTAAAATCTTAATTCATCGGTATTTTGGTGGAGTTGATCAATTGGTTGAAGCTTATGTACTAAAGAATGACTATTGGATAGCTAAAGCTAGAGACGTAAACAGGGAAACAAGTGGAAATACCGATCGGAAAACTTTAAAAAAATTGATAACGGATCTGTTGAAAGGCCATTTTGAATATTTCAGTACGCATGAAGAAATGCGCTCCATTATTTTGTGGGAAATCACGGAAAAGACTGACCTGCTCAATAGTATTTCACATGTTCGAGAAGAGGTAGGTAAGGTATTGCTTGAAAAGTCAGCACCTTTATTTAAAGGTCGCAAAAAGAGCCTTAAAGGTGTTACTGCGCTGATGGTGAGTGCAATCTACTATATGGTACTTCATGCCAAAAAGAATCAATCTACCATCTGCGGAATAGATATTAATTCTGAAATGGGAAAAACAGAAATATTAAAAACAATAGAACAGATTGTTGATTGGACATTTGATGAAAAATAAAGATGTAGAATAAGTTGTGGCGGATTATGAAAGATGAAAACTATAAATGTTATGTAGAACAAATAGATGAACTACGAAGGATTGCGCATGAACTGATACAACCCAATCCTAAATTTTTACCAGAAAGTAAGGAGCTATTGATTGTTGAAATTGATACTGTAATTGCTGGCATGCGCAAAGAATTGGTGTTTTTGCAGCTTCATTTGGATGAGAATGCAATTGTTTTTATGGATCGTTTACAGTCAGAATTGGTACAGTTATCAGAAGAGTGCAACTCATTTATTCTGCCTGATAAAAAAGTACAGATTGAACCAGCTCTTAAAGAATATATAATAATCGTGCTGGATGCAATTAACAATTTTTTCGACCACTTAAAAGACCATTACAATTACTGCTTTAATTTTAAAATGTTAGTGCCTGTTCGTTACAAACAAAAAACAGATGCTACCCTAATCAAAATTTCAGATAAACTTATTCGATCATTTAAATCCGCTCGGATAGATGATGTACTGATTGAAATACTCAAGGAATATTTTCTGGAAATGAAAGAGGCTAAGAAATCAAATTTCCACCTACTGGATTTTTGGTATGGCCTGATAGATGACCTTAGCAAGATAAGTTCAGCAAGTATGGACGAAAAAGAACTGGATTTGAGAAGAATATTTTGCTACCACAATTTCAATTACCCACCACTCATTCAATACTACATATCAACCTTGCAACTTGATTACAATGAAATTGATAGTTACAGGGAGGAATATATCAAGATTACTCTTGAGATAAGAAAATTGAGGCAATTGATTACTAGACCGGAATACAGCTATGATGCCGATGCTGTTGCATTAAGAGAAGTACTTTGTCATACATTGGAAAATGAACTTGTTTGTCTGAAGAAGTTGATCAACATGAACAAAAAAATCTTTGAGGGTAGTGGAACCAAATATTTTCTACAACAGTTTTACTTTAAAATCTCAATATCTATGGAACAGTTTCTGTTCATTTTTAAACTTTTAATAGATAAAGGCATTGTATTAGTGAAGCGCAAGGCAGATCTTTATGAATTTATCCATACTCATGTTGGCACAGTTAAAAAGGATAATCTTTCTATCGGAAACATGCAGAATACCTATTCGGAGAATAATAGAGTTACTGCAATAAAAGTTAAAACATTACTACAATCGTTGATTAATCAGATAGATGAGAAGTATCTTTCCGTGTGCTGTATTCTTCTCGTATATTAAAGTGCATTTTTCTTAAGGTACATTAATCAACTCCAAGTTTTTTACAACAACTTGTATTTTTGAGGCTTATCATCAGTTCTTGTAATGAGCATCCTGGCTTCCAAATCTAATTTTACCGTTTCTCCATACCACTGTACTCCACCCACAAAACTATCTTTTACTTTTTGATAGAGTGCTTCCATTAATTCTGTATGCGTCAGTTCACCATTAGCTAAAATAGATAGTAATGCTGTTCTGATCTGTTCATATTTGTTCACGGGGATATTTTTATTGGTCTTAGACGGGTCAGGATGTAGGGTTTGAATAGTAGGTGTTTTCATGTGATTTGGTAGTGGTTAGTTTTTTGTTTAATGAAGTAAAAATAAAATTTATTATCCTAGTTGTCTAGCGTGGTTTTCTATATTTCGACTATAGCGGGACGATTAATAGTTAAACAGGATACAGTGCAGAAATTAAGGTCAATTAAATTTTTCCTATTTATAGATAAAATTGTACATCCCAATCCATCAACAAACTGCCGATTTCATGCAGCGGATGTTAGTAAATGCTTTTTGGGTGGAAGAATTATTTAAACTATTCCACTTAAAAGTTGATGCTGATTTTTAAATTTTTGTCCGGGACACCGGTGAAGATAATTGAAGCAAAATTACACCGCGCCTTATCAAATTGAACGCTCAGGGTTAATTTTAAATCAACAGCGAATAGCTGTACAGTTTTCTTGACTATGATTTTAACAGCAGCAACAACACTTTTTGAGAAGCTCAAAGAAACTATAGAGCAATTGGGACAGAATAGTGGTGATCTGGCAAATGATCCTGTACCATACCTAGAGACCACAAATCATTTCATGAGTGCGCTAAAGTCGTTAGTGCTTGAAGGTAATTTTAGTGATCAGCAAGAAGAAATCTTATTTTTCAAAACGGTTAAGCCTAAGTTTAGGTCTTTACAGATTTATTATTTGGCATTGCAGGAGATCAATTTTAAAAAGCCCAAAGGCTGCAAGAAGATATTGAAGAAGTTCTACAGCGATGAAATTCAAAAGATTTGCTCTTACCGTTGCTGTAACCAAAATCTGCTCAACTATTATTATTCTGGGGCAACTGATATGGATGCTCAACTTTTTTTAAGAAAGGTTAGGGAACATCCGCATTGGTTGCTAAAACCTAAGCTTGAACGTGATGAAAGATTTTCTACACCAGCAGATTATTTGGTAGCTAAGCTTTTAGCAATAGAAAAAATACAGCTATATCTTGCCGAGGAGTTAGTAAAACTAGAGGGTAAGCCTTTAACTGAAAATGAACCTGCAGACAAAAAGCAATATCGGTGGACAGGTGAGGCTATCAATTTGGTTGAACTTGCCTACGGTTTGTATTACACTGGCGAAATTAACAACGGTAATGCTGGAATAGCGGAAATTGTAAGGTTATTTGAAACCACATTTCATATTGCTATAGGTAAACCATCTAGGAGATTTGTAGAAATCAAGCAACGCAAAAGGTTAAGTAAGACCAAATACTTAGACCAAATGAAAACTGCGATTGATAAAAGGATAGATGAGGATGATGAGTTTATTCCTAAATCCAATTTTAGGTAGTATGTAATCTTTTGTTTATTAGTTTGTTATGATTTTATTTTTGCGTAGTACCCAAGTGGTTGTCAATTAAAAATTCGCCACCTGCCAAACTTTGCTTTTGAACCCAGCGCAATGAAGCGTTGGGTAAAAGTGAAGTTTTATGTTACAACAATTTTCATGGCAACAGTTCCTTGTTGCCATCACGGTACTCACGCTGATCTGGTACCTAGCGGTCATCTTGATTTTCTACCGTAAAGAGCTCAAAGCTTTTGTTAAGGGTAAAACGCCCGAAACATCCAACCAAGAACCATTGGCCCACCAGTGGGATGAATATGTTGATGCGCTGCCCGATGGAGCGGCAGATGACCTGATGGGCAAAGCTAAGCTGCCCGAGGGAGTATCCATCATTGAAATGGAAGAACTCCAGTTTTCAGCGCCAACCGAGCAGACAGAAAAGTTGGGGCTGGTTGCGGATGTTTTAGAGGAGATCAAGCTGATCTTCAAAATTCTGGGTCAGGAAGATGGCAACAAGCAGGACTTCCTGAAGCTGATTGATGAGGTAAAAATCCGCTATCCTAAAATCGGCTCAAGTTCCAGCCTTCCGCAGATCAACGATTTTATCCTATCCAATGCTGCCTTCCACCTTTCTCCCGAGGAGCTGGAAAATCTCTGGTAACGCCAGCCCAATTCTTCCCAATCACTTTCAAAATGTCACAAAATGAAAAATCAATTAATTCCTCATCAAAAGCAGGTCGCTGGAAAATGGCTACTGGCCATCTTTACCCTCTGTTTTTATCAAATTTTATCCATAACTGCTGCACTAGCCCAAAACGGGAACGGCGAAGCCGGTATACGAAAAGCCGCTACCGAGGTGGCCAGATACTTTGACACGGGCTGCACATTGATGTACGCCATCGGTGCGGTAATGGGCATTATCGGTGCCGTTAAGGTGTTCAACAAATGGAACGCTGGCGAACCAGATACCTCTAAAGTTGCCTCCTCTTGGTTTGGTTCCTGCATATTCCTGGTCATCGTGGCCACCGTTCTGAAATCATTTTTTGGGGTCTGATCATGGCAAGCATTTATCAAATTAATAAAGGGGTAAGCAAGCCGATCATGTTCAAAGGGCTTAAAGCGCAGTACATCGCTTATTTGGCGGGTGGCCTACTCTTGCTTTTACTGTTTTTTGCGCTTGGCTATATCGCTGGTTTCAGTGTCTACCTGTTGGTTCCATTGATTACCGTAATGGGTACCGCCCTATTCTTCGCCGTATTCCGTTTAAGCCACCGCTTCGGCGAGCATGGCCTCATGAAATTCTTTGCCAAACGAAGACTTCCGGCTCATTTGAAATTCCGCTCCAGACGGCTATTCATTCATTTAAAGCACAAGCATTATGATCGAAGCAACTAAAATATTTCCCATTTACAAGGTGGAACATGATTGTATGCTATCTATGGCAGGCGATATCACCATTGCCTACAGGGCAACCTTGCCAGAAGTGTTTACGCTATCGGAGAGAGATTATGAAACTTTTCACCAAGCTTGGGTAAGGGCAATCAAGCAATTACCGCAACATAGCATTTTTCATAAACAGGATTGGTTTATCGCCTCGAAATACAAAGCAGATTACCATAAAAATAGCCAAAGTTTTTTATCAAGGTCAAGTGAACAGTTCTTTAATGAACGTCCGTTTTTAGACCATGAGTGTTTTATCTTTCTCACCAAAAAGCCATCAGGCAGAAAGCTATCCACTTCAGCCTATAGTAACATTTGCCGCAAATCTATTGTTCCGTCACAAACCGTTGATCCTGTTGTTTTTAATGAATTTCTGGATGCTGCGGGGCAATTTGAAAGGATTCTTAGCGATACGGGCTTATGTACGTTAACAAGACTGGTTGATGATGAACTCGCGGGAACGGCAAATCAACCTGGTATCATTGAGCGTTACTGTTTCCTTTTGGGTCGGGATCAAATGTCTATCATCCGCGATGTAAAGGTTAAAGATGGCATCGAGGTTGGAGACAAAAAAGTCGAACTCTATACACTTGCCGATTCCGACGAGCTGCCTTCCTTTTGCGGTAGCCGTATCAATTACGATAAGTACAGTACCGATAGAACAAAGTTTAGTATAGGTTTTGCCAGTCCCTTGGGAACTTTGCTCAACTGCAACCACATTCTTAACCAATATGTTTTTATTGATGATGCACAGCAGACCATCAAGCGCTTGGAAGCTAAAAAATTACGCTTGCAATCTTTATCTGCTTACTCACGGGAGAACGCCATCAACCGTGATGCCACCAATGACTTTTTAAATGAGGCACTCGCCTCTGGTAAACTGCCAGTTAAGGCGCACTTTAATGTGCTGGTCTGGTCAGATGATTTAGCCAAAAAAGCAGACTTGAAAAACTTGGTAGGTTCCGCCATGGCGCAAATGGATGCGGTAGCCAAACAGGAAACGGATGGATATGCACAAATTTGGTACGCAGGCATGCCGGGCAATGAAGCTGACTTCCCTATGAATGATACTTTCGATACCTTTTTGGAGCAATCGACCTGTTTTTTCAACTTGGAAACCAATTACAAATCCTCCGTCAGTCCTTTCGGGATTAGGCTGGGCGATCGTTTAACAGGCAATCCCGTACACGTAGATATCAGTGACCTGCCAATGGAACTCTCCTGGATCGGAAACCGATCAAAGTTTCTCTGTGGGCCAAGTGGATCGGGCAAAAGTTTTTTGACCAACCACATGATGCGGAGTTATTATGAGCAGGGATCGCATGTGGTAGTCATGGATATTGGCCATAGCTACAGAGGGCTGTGCAATCTGGTCAAGGGCTATTATTTTACCTATTCGGAAAATGACCCGATCAGATTCAATCCCTTCTATTTATCGGCTGGTGATGTGATGGATACAGAAAAAAGGGAAAGTATCAAAACTTTGCTTTTGGCCCTTTGGAAAAAAGATGATGAACCTTACCGTAGATCGGAGTATGTGGCGATATCCAACGCGCTTACCTTATATCTCTCGCATTTGGATCGCAATCCCGATATTTTTCCCTGCTTCAATTCTTTCTACGAGTTCCTGATGTCCGAATACATGCAGGTACTTGAAGATGGCAAGGTAAAAGAGAAAGATTTTGATATCGGCAATTTCCTTTATGTGCTAAACCCTTATTACAAGGGCGGAGAATTTGATTACCTGTTGAATGCCACTGAAAATCTGGACATGCTGCACGAGCGGTTCATTGTTTTCGAACTGGACAACCTAAAGGATCACCCGATCTTGTTCCCGGTAGTGACCATGATCATTATGGAGCTGGTAATTTCCAAGATGCGGAAGTTGAAAGGTATCCGTAAAGTAATGTTGATAGAAGAATGCTGGAAGGCGCTAGCAAAGCCAGGCACCGCAGAATACGTGCGCTATCTGTTCAAAACCATGCGGAAGTTTTTCGGAGAACCCATTGTTGTAACGCAGGAGGTGGACGACATCATCAGCTCACCGATCGTTAAAAATGCCATCATCAATAACAGCGATTGCAAAATTTTGCTTGACCAGAGCAAGTACCAAAACAAATTTGATCAGATACAGGAACTGTTGGGCTTAACCGATAAGGAAAAAGCGCAGATACTTTCACTCAATAAGGCCAATGTTCCGAATAGGAAATACAAAGAAGTCTTTATTTCTCTAGGCAGCGAACATTCCAAGGTTTATCGTACGGAAGTATCTGTAGAAGAGTACCTGACCTATACAACCGAAGAGCGCGAGAAAAATATGGTGCAGGAATACGCCCGAAAATATGGCGGCATGCAAAAAGGGATTGCGGTACTCGCTAAAGAAATAAGGGCAAAAAGATCAACCTAAAATCAATTCATCATATCAATATGAGTAGTAAAAAACCAATCGTAGTAAGACGATACTACGCTAAAATTAAAAATCTTATGAAAAAGTACATGGTAATTCTGCCGATGAGTGCCATGACGCTTTTTGTGGCGATGCCCAAAGGGGCCAACGCACAGATCGCGGTAGTGGAAGTGATCAAGGCAGGTGTTAAAAAAGTGATCAAAGCCGTAGACCTGAAAGTTCAGCGGCTACAGAACAAAACCATTTGGTTACAGAATGCCCAAAAGGTATTGGAAAACCAATTGTCCAAATTGAAGCTAACCGAAATTGCAGACTGGACAGAAAAACAGAAAAATCTTTATAAGGAATACTATGATGAACTCTGGAAAATCAAATCCTCTATTGCCTACTACAAACGTATAAAAGTGCTCACGGCCAAACAGATTGCCATAGTAGATGAGTACAAATGGGCATGGAACCTCTTCCGACAGGACAAGCATTTCAAAGTAGAAGAACTGTCGTATATGGAAAAAGTTTATACTGGAATTCTGGAGGAAAGCATTAATAACCTGGATCAGATTCTACTTGTACTAAGTTCCTTTAAAACGCAGATGAGCGATGCGGAACGGCTCGACATCATCAACAAGGCGGCAAATCAGATGGATCTAAATTATACAGATCTCAAAAAATTCAATGCCCAGAATATCACTACCAGTATCCAGCGGTCATCATCATTAGAAGAAACAGTTAAACTCAAAGAAATCTATGGAATCGAAAAATAGCTTCAGCAAAATTGCTGTTTTGGTAGGCCTTTTAATGGCTTTTACTACCGAAATTACACAGGCACAAACCTTTGGTGAATTTTTTAACCAAAAGAAAACGCAGAAAAAATACCTGTTGGAACAAATTGCTGCCCTGCAGGTCTATATTGGGTATGCAAAAAAAGGCTACAATATAGTGGGTACTGGTCTCCAAAGTATCAAAGAAATCAGTAGCGGAGAGTTCGGTCTGCACACGGCTTACATTAGTTCACTAAAATCGGCAAGCCCCGTTGTACGCAAGCACATCAAAATCGCGGAGATCATCGAAACGCAGCTTAAGATCAAAAATGCATTTGCATCGGTCGCCTCAAGCAAAATTCTTTCACTTAGCAATCAGTTATACATTCAGGACGTGCGCGGAAAAGTGATGGATGAATGCGGCAAAGATCTGGAGGAATTATTAATAGTGATTAGCTCTGGTCGCATAGAAATGGGCGAAAAGGAGCGCATCAGGCGTCTGGATGATATTCATACCTCGATTACCGATAAACTTGGGTTTACCATAGATTTTGTTGGGCAGGTCATGGCGCTGATCAACCAGAGAGAGATTGAACAGGATTTGATTTACCGTTTAAGAAAAAACTATGAAAACGATTAAGCAACTACCTCTTATGGTGATTCTTCTACTCACCAGCATTACGCAACTAAAGGCGCAGTCTCAGGAAGCGCAACAGTTGCTCTTAAATGTAGAGAAGCTGAGCCAGTTGAAGAATATTCTGAGGGACATGAAGAAAGGCTATACCATAGTGACCAATGGTTACAACGCCGTTAAAAAGATCTCGCAGGGCAATTTTTCCCTTCATGAAGTCTTTTTGGATGGCATGATGCTGGTCAGCCCAGAAGTCAAAAAATACAGGCGAGTGGTGGATATCATTTCCTATCAAAAGCGGATTGTATCAGAGTACAAATCGGCATTTGGGAACTTTAAAGCTAAAGGCAATTTTAATCCTACGGAAGTGGATTATTTGGGCAGGGTGTACAAACAGCTCTTTGACCAGAGCGTAGACAACTTAGATCAGCTATTAATGATCATTACCTCGTCAAAGCTAAGGATGAGTGACGAGGAACGACTAAATGCCATTGATAGGATTTTTGAAGATACCCAAGATAAGCTGATGTTCTTAAGAAGCTTCAATAGTGAGGCATTAGGCCTTTCGCTTCTAAGGGACAAACAGAGGGAAGATATTATACAGAGTTCAAACCTATATCCTTAATCCACAAGTTATGAGAACAATTAAGATAGGATTGCCACTTCTGGTGGTGACCGCCATAATGCTGCTTCCTTTTGCTGGAATGGCCATGGATTTATCTGCGCAGGTAAAGGGATTGCAATCCGTTCTGGATAAGGTATATGACGATATGATCCCGCTTTGCAAAGACTTGATGTCGGTTGCCATGGGCATCGCTGGTTTTGGCGCCCTATGGTATATCGCCAGTAGGGTTTGGGGCAACATTGCCCGTGCCGAACCCATCGACCTTTATCCTTTGTTACGCCCCTTTGCATTGGGATTGGCCATCATGTTTTTTCCAGCTGTGCTTGCCGTAATGAACGGTGTGCTAAAGCCCACCGTGCTAGGTACTAATGCTATGGTTAAGGATAGCGATAAGGCAATTAAGGCTTTGCTTTTAAAGAAAGAAATGGAGCTGAAGAAAACAGCAAAGTGGAAGGCGCTGATAGGAGAAGATGGGGCAGGTGATCGAAAGGAGTGGTATAAGTATACCCACCCAGAGGATAAAACGGGTAGTAAGGAAAGCTGGTACGAGGCCATTGGTAATAACATTCTGTTCTGGGCAGATAAGCAAGATTACAAAATGAGGCAAGGTTTCAGGAAATTTTTAAGTGAAGTACTGCAACTGGGCTATTATGCGGCTTCGTTGTGCATCAACACCGTTCGGACTTTCTTCCTGATCGTGTTGGCCATACTTGGCCCATTAGTGTTGGGCTTTGCCGTTTTTGATGGTTTGCAGCATACACTTTCCGTCTGGGTGGCAAGGTACATTAACACTTATTTATGGTTGCCCATCGCTAACATATTCGGGGCTATTTTAGGTAAGATTCAGCAAAATATGATCAAGCTTGATATCAACGAGGCACAGCAGACTGGCGATACATTTTTTAGTTCGGAAGACACTGCCTATCTCATCTATCTGATCATCGGTATTTTCGGTTATTTCTGCGTGCCCAACCTTGCCAATACGATTATCCACGCAGGCGGCGGTAACTCGCTATTGAACAAGGTGAATACGATGCTTGGTATGGCAGGCGGTGCGGGACAACAGGTCGGTGCCAAAAGCGTTGCTGGCCTACAAGCTGGTGCTGGCATGATTTCAGACCGCTTTGGCGACGGGAAAAGGCAGATGGACGGCATGGCCGAAGCAGCTGGCCAGGATTATTTCAAGGACAAACTTTCGGGTAAATCAAGCTGATATTTCACCCTTTAAACACCACGATTATGTTCACACAATTTAGAAATATTGATACCGCTTTTAAGCATATCAAAACGTTCAGTATTTTTCTGATCGTTGCTGCGGCTGCCATTGCTTGTTTTTCGATTTTCTACAATGTTAGGGTAATTGAAAAAGCTGGAAACCGTATCTATATCCTTTACAATGGGAAGGTTTTGCAGGCGCTTGCTTCCGACAGGAAAAGTAATATCCCAGTAGAAATAAGAGATCATGTCAAGACCTTTCATCAGCTTTTCTTTAACCTGAATCCAGATGATAAGGCGATTCGCGCTACGGTAAGCAAAGCTTTGTATCTGTCGGATGAATCGGCGAAGAAACAATATGATAACCTTCGTGAATCTGGATATTATAGCAATCTGGTCTCTGCCAATATTGCGAAGGAAGTTCAATTGGATAGCATCAACCTCGATATTGAAACCTATCCTTATCAGTTTACCTATTTCGGGACTGAGAAATTGGTCAGATCAAGCAGTACGGTCTATCGGAAGTTGGTGACCAAGGGCTATGTATATGATTTAAAAGAGCAGACCGATGAGAACCCACATGGTTTTATGATCCGTAATTGGGAAATCATAGAGAATAGGGATTTACCACCAAAACCATAAGCGATGGGATTTTTTAGCAAAAAAAATGAAAGAAATGAAGGAAATACATTTTCCGAACAACTTTCACAAAAGATAAACAGGCAGGGGCAAAAGCTAGCGAAGCACTTAAATAGAAAGGTGAACGCCCTTAACGGAAAAACATTGCTTTTCCTGCTTATCCTTTTCAGTATCCTTTACGGAACGTATTGCCTCAGTTTAATCATCAGTGTATTTAAATAATTAAATTATGGAAACTAAAAAAAGAATTGACAAGAGAAAGATCTTGTTATTGCTGCCCGTTCTTATCGTACCCTTGTTCGTATCAGGCTTCTACATGTTCGGCGGCGGTAAGACTGATCACTCGTTAGCCCAACAGCAGCTAAACGGCGGTATTAACCAAAGCCTGCCAGATGCCACATTTAGTAAAGATCAGCCAAAGGAAAAAATAGATTTTTACGATCAGGCGGATAGGGATTTCATGCATCTAAAATCTAACAGTATAGCGGATGTGGCAAAAAGTCTGGGTTTTGACAATCAGCTGGAGCAGAGGCAAACTGGGGAAATAGATATCAAATTGGAGGCGTTGAACCGGGAAATCAATAGGCCAGTTGAACCCGTAGATTACAGGCGAAGTGGGGTCTCTCCTAATAACCAGCCTTCATCCATCAAAAATGACGTGGACAGGCTGGAAGTATTAATGAAAACCATGCATGAGAACAAGACCGAAGACCCAGAAATGCAGCAGTTGAACAGTCTGATGCAAAGTATTCTGGATATCCAACATCCCGAACGCCTGCAACAAAAATACAGAGCGCAGCAAAAGTTAAGTCCAGATAGCCAGTTCAGGGCTATACCAGCCATCCTTGCAGAGAGCAAAAAAGTGGTACAAGGAGCTACGATTAAACTTATTTTGCAGGATACCATGCATATCAAGGGTATGTTGATCCCTAAGGGACATAGTCTTTTTGGTGCCTGCAATATTGTTAATCAACGCCTTTTATTGGATATAAAACAGATCCGTCTGGGTACATCTATCGTTCCGGTTGATCTGTCCGTTTACAGCCTAGATGGCATGCTGGGCATCGCTGCCCCCGAAGCGATGCTTAGCGAGGCGGTCAATAGCGGTACGGATCAGGCGGTAAGTAATATTGGTCTGATGGGTATTGACCAGACCATAGCCACACAGGTTGCAGGAGCTGGGATTGATGCGGCTAAAAACTTATTGAGCAGAAAGTTACGGAAGGTGAAAGTCAAAATACAGGCGGGGCGTACCATTCTCTTGCGCAATAACCAACAGCAAAGCCGATAAGAATTTTAAATATGGCACTATTGAAACATCCATCAATGGCTAAAGACATTCGGAGCCATTTGGAAGAGCAACAGCTACAAGGCTATGAATGGGTGGTTTATGATACTGATACGCCAGTCTACAACCAATATGATCTCCTTTTATTTAGAGATAGCTTTGAAGCAGAAGAGGAGGCAAAGCAGTATCAGCAGCTACTTAATTGGCATATGTCTGTGCCTATCGGTGATTTCATTTATCAGCTTAAGGAGTTGGAAAAAAATCAGTTAGAACCATCGTTAGCAAACAGATCAGATCAACTTGAATCGACACCAGAAATAAATAATGAAGATATGGAAGGCAGGGTAAATAGGGCAAAACAATTATGGGAAAATTGGGACCATCAGGAAAAACAGATTGAAACGCTGGCAGGCATAACAACAGATCGAAATTCACTGGTCTATAAATATAACTTTTTGAGCAAAGGGTTATATCGCTTATCTAGCCCCAGAGAAGATGAAAGACTCTTTATGCACGCGATCAAAACGGTTACTGCCAAGCTACAAAAACAATTGTACCCAAATCCTTTATTGAGAATGTTGCACCGTTTAAAAGTGATGATGGTGGATAGGCCTGCTCATTTGGCCTTGTTCAATCGCAACAAGATGGAAAATCTTCAAGCACTTCATGTTCAACTGAAATCCGTGGGGCTTCAACACTTTGTAGATAACCTACCAAATAAGCTTGATTATGAAAGCCCAATGATCGAATTAAAGTCTATGAGCGCTTTAGATAGCGATAATAGAATTGAGGTCAATTTGAATTTGGAGAAGAGCGGGCTGGGGCATTACGAATTCAACGGTTATGATGTAGCACTCCTCAATGAAAATGGAGGGAAAACGAATTTCACTTTCTCTGCGGAAAGCAAAATCACATTGACTGAAGCTGTAAATTTATTACAGGGCAGGCCAGTATATAAAAATTGTGAAAGCGTAGATGGTTCTCCATCCCAAAGATGGATAAAGATAGACAGGTCACAGGAAAATGGTACATCAGCCAAGTTGCTAGTTTATCCGCCCACTTATGATTTTGATCTAAAACAGGCGCTACTTGAAAATGGAATAAAATTGGAATTCTACAACATTGCTAATGATTCGATTAGACGTGGATTGGAAGCAGGTAATCGGGTGGAATTTCAGATCAATGGGAACGGTAGGTATAGCATCACAGCTGATCCTTCCGGAAGAAAAGTCGATTTTTTTGATGCAGATAGAAAAACAATGACCATTGCCTCATTGAAAAAGATCATACATCCTGTAAGGCAGTCCCATAGGAGTAAAGAAACAAATATCATTCAACAGAAGGAAGCGCAGCAGGACAACCAAATGAAGATTGTCCGTTAAGCTAACCTTTAAACTAAAAAAATAGAATATGAGTACTATCAATTTAAACAATCTTGAAGACCGCAAGGCGGATTTAAGAAATCTTGGCGCCAGTGAAGCATCTATTAAGGAAATGGAAGAAAACATCCGAAAGGGTCTACCGTTTTTCAATGTTCGTGAAACGAGGCCAGCGACGAACGGCCATGTTGATATTACCTACCCGTTTAAGCGATCTGAACAATCTGGAAGCTACTTCTTGTCGAGATTCACGGTTGAGCATCACAAGATCAAACCGTTGGAAGAAGGACATTCGTACTTTATCATTACCCCCAAAGGTGATGGTATAAATGATGTTAAAAAGTTTGATCATCCCATAGATGCGATAACGCAGTTAAAAAAAAGGGAAGGTAACGCCGAACTGGCTGTGGGAAAAGATGTGGCACATAAAACCACCCTTGCCAGTATGGAAAAAGGGGTCGTCAACTTTGTGGCCAGAGATTTCAGAGGTGCTTTTTATGGCAAACCAATTGATCAGACTTTCTTCCCTGATCAGGGGAAAGGCTTTACAGTATCACAGGCTAGCAATTTAGTTCAAGGACGATCAGTTCTCCGTGATGATCTGGTAGATCATAAAAGCGGCAACATCTTTAAAGCCTGGGTAAGCCTAGATATGGATAGCGGTAAAACTGGCTTGAATTTTAGATTGTCTATGCATCGTGACCCAGAATACGGCTTTGACCTATCGAAAGTGATTAGTGATTATAACATTAAGGGAATGGATAAGCCAGAAAATAGAGAGCAACTGGAAGCTGCACTGGAAAATGGTGACCGTCCTAGGATAATAGCCAATAGTGGCACCAAAAACCACGAGTTGGATATAGAAACAGCCGTGCGTTTCAAAAAGATCAATTTCTTTAAACCAGATGGATCACCTGAAAAGCGTGAGCAGTTCCTTAACAAAACCGCGCAGGCGACCCTGATCGATAAAAATAAAGAAAAAGAAATGGCTCAAGGTATGGAAATGGGGAGATAAAATTCCCTTTCCTTCGATTAACTACTGTTTTTTACTTAAAAAATCAAATCATGAAAAAATTCTTGGAATTAAAAACGCTGATTTTGTCAACTGAAGAAGATGCCCGTAAATTTTATGAAAAAGGCAATAAAACTGCTGGGGTTAGATTGCGGAAAGCCCTATTGTTGAGCAAAAATATAGCTCAAGAAATCAGAAAAGAGGTATCTGCTAGAAAGAAAAGTTAGCTTCTGAACAAATTTGATGAGGAGCCTGAATGGAAACATTCAGGCTTTTTCTTTGCTATTTCTTTTTAACAGCTGGTACAGTCTTACTATTCACTTTTATAAAGTTAATCAAGGTAGCGGTATCTCCACCATTGTCGTTCCAAACACAGGTCTCTGAACCCCAAAATAGTCGGTAGTGCTCTTTATGAGTATTGGTAAATTTTGCTATTCCGTTTTTTCCTGTTCCACTGTACAAAAGTATTTTTTGGTCGGTCTCCAATATGATTTCAGGGAAAAAATAGATATGCCTGAATTCATTGGAAAGCTCCCCACTTTCATCAAATGTTCGATCAACGACAGCATAGCCCTTAGTGTTAATTGGTGCTGTAGCCTTTAACCATACTATTTCTTCGTTCGGGGTCGCCCCGTTTTCTACATGCGTGATTTCAAATGTCATATTCGAGTTCGTTAATAAATGTTAAGTATCAAATGTAACTGAATGTGATGATTTAAACAATAATAAGTCATTGCATTAGAGCCTCATAATTCCCGTTGAAGTCATTTCAAATTACCCCCTAAGCCTAAATCTTAACAAAGATCTGAACAATCCTTTTTCCGCCAAGGCTAAACCCTGCGGGTTTGCTGAAAAAAAATCTTCCCTGCTCGCTGCGCTCACGAGGTTTTTTTTTTCGCAAAGCCTTGTCTTGCAAAAAAAGGATTGTGATCAGGTGAGGGTATTAGATTAAGGCGAGGAGGCCCCCGCCGACGATATTTTCTAAAACCCAAAGTACCATGAATGCAAAAGGAAGAAGCCCACCCACAGCCCACAGCGGAAGCAAAAGCACCGCACAATCGAACGCCCGACCATCGGGCAATCAATCAAGAAATATTTTAATCATCATTTAATATAAAAGTTATGAAAACTACATCAATTGCAGATAACAAAGGAAAAGCAAATTCAACAGCAGCAAGCAATAAAACCGAAAAAGAGAACTTAAACGGTATGCCTGTTAGTTCAGCATTCGAGGAAAAAGTAGAAAAGAAAGACAAAGCCGATAAAACCCATGAGCAGAAAGCGGAGGGCAAAACTGATCAAATCCAAACAGGAAATGCTAAAGCTGAACCGCAAAAAGTAGGAGCAGGGCAGCCAAACGCAGAGCCGACAAAGACAGAAATCAAAGAAAAGTTGGCGGAAGAAAAACCTGCGCTTAATCTTGAACAGACCCTTAAAAAAATAAAAGACCTTGGACGTCTTTCTAATCAAAGGGATAAGCTGATCGAAACCACTGATACGCTAGATGCCTTTGAAATTGCGCAAATGGATGAAGCGGAAGAGACGAATTTAAACCATTTTCAAGGGTGCACGCTTATCATCAAAGATGATAAAGGCAAGGAATTCGTAACCAAAAATCCTTTCATCATCGATAAAACTGCCAATCAAATTAAAACGCTTTGCTATGATAAGCTAGCGGAAGTTGAAGCGCAAATTTCTCTTACTCTTTAAATTTTATTGCCCCTGCCAATGGTAGGGGTAATATTAACCTTTTGAATGCTAATTAAATATGAAATGGTTTAAGGAGTGTATAACCCTTGACGAGGTTAAGGCGCTATACAAAAAACTAGCAAAACAGTACCACCCAGACTTAGGGGGAGATACCGCAACAATGCAAGCGATCAATAGGGAATATGCTTTTGCTTCGGCTAAGGTTATCAGTGGTTCGGGACTGTCCGACGAAGAAACAGCGGAAGAATTCCGCTTTTCAGAAGAATACCGTATCGCCCTTGAAAAAATTATCTATTTGGAAGGCATAATGGTTGAGTTGGTTGGTCACTGGATTTGGGTAACAGGTAATACCCGAAAACATAAAGAAGTCCTAAAAGATGCAGGCTATTTTTTCGCCTCTAAAAAACTGGCTTGGTATTTCCGAACAGGCGAATACAAATCAAATCGGGGTGGTAAAAAAAACCTTGACGAAATACGCACGAAATATGGCAGCGAGATTATCAGCAAAAGCGGACAAGGGAGAAATTATTTATATCAAAAACACTAAGATCATGAAAACGCTAAATCAACATAGCAACAAAATATTTTGCGCCATGCTTGAAAAAATGGACGGAAAACAATATCTAAAAATGGAAAGTGAGGGTTTTATGCCCCTCATCATTGAAAGGATTGGCGAGCAAATTATTACGCCCTTCGGTTATGCAAATCACTATAGTTTATGTCACTATTATAAGCAAATGGGTGACATGATGAAAGACCCCGAAATGTGTTTCATCGTTGTAGATCAGCGGTTAGATGATGTTCAAAATTATGAAAAAATAAAAATTATCCCCTCAATGTATCAACAGGATAACGTCGGGCTATTCGAAGAAAGTGTAACCATAATTGAAAACATTACGAAGAATTATGCCCCAAAGCTGAACGCTGATCATGTTGCATTTGCAAACCTTTGGCTCGCAAACATCCAGAGGCAGGGATTTTTAAACTAAATTTTAAGCTATGAATGCAGAAAAAGGAAATTTCATTCCGCAGGAAGTGGAGGAAATGGCATACCATGACTATTTAGATTATTGGGTTTGCAAATGCGGAAATTTTGAAAAGCTGGAGGGGTTTAATGCCAGTGACCGATACGGTAATTTGATTAGTCCGATTAATGCAAAATATGTGAGGTGTGAGCGGTGCGGTAGGGTAATAGAGAAAGATAGCCGCACCATTATAGGCATTAATCCAAATCCCAATCGGGGAAGATTTTAAACCTTGGTTAAATTATTTATCAATCAAATACGGAGTTCCCAAATCAAGGGAGATTACGATATGAAACATGATTTTGAGCAACGCAGGGAAAATCGCATTAATAATGCGAAAGCCCAAGCGATAAAGAACGAGCAGGAAGCCGACAAACTTTATAATTCTGCACAGGAAATGGCAGAATGTATTCCTTTGGGACAACCGATATTAGTCGGTCATCATTCCGAAAAAAGTGACCGAAACTACAGGGATAAAATTCATGACAAGTTCGGTAAGTCTTTTGAAATGAGAGAAAAGGCGCAATACTATTTAGATAAAGCACAAATTATTGAGGGCAATACCGCTATTTCTTCTGATGATCCCGATGCACTGGTGAAACTAAACCAAAAGCTAAAATCTTTGCAAGAGGCACAAGAATTTATGAAATTTGCCAATAAGTACATCAAGAAAAACGATAAAGATAGCTTTCTTAAAATGCCTTTAGCCACTGCCAAAATGTGGGAGGATTTGATTACGCCAAATGGTGTAGGGCATATGGGTTTTGCACATTACAGCCTAAGCAACAATAATGCTAATATACGCCAAGTGCAAAAGCGCATCGATAGGTTACGGAAACAGGAGGAAAGACAGCCCATTGATAAACTGATCAATGGCATTCGAGTTTTCGAAAATAGGGAAGCGAACCGATTGCAAATGATTTTTACAGGAAAACCCGAGGAAGAGGTAAGAAAGCAATTAAAAGCGAGCGGGTTTCGATGGTCGCCCACCGAAGGGGCATGGCAACGGCATATTAGCTATAGTGCTTATCAATATGCCTGTAGAATTGCTGAGAGCCTAAATAAATCAACTGATCTCTAACCAATAGGGGAGCAATTCACTTAATTTAACTGTGACAACATGGAAAATTTAACGATTGGTTATGATTTCATTTTTAATGTGACCATAAAAAAAGCGAATGGTAAGACCTTTAAAAGCCATACGGTTGTCGGACTTGGTGCAAACTATGAAAATGCCCTTTGGGATATCTATTTCAAACTTAAAAAAAAGCGTAGTGAAATTTTGGGAGTGAACAGGGTTCGTGTTGCCCGTATGGCTTACTCCATCCAAAATGGGCAATCGGTCTCTTTGAGCCTGGCTGATCACATGCCGACCATTCCCGAAGACCTAAACAGTTCGATTAAAAATTTACCTCAAAAGAATTAACGATGACAGCTATAGGACATCTAACCAATACCGAAAAAGCGAAACTATTATATGACCTTTTTCCAACTGAAATACCACTCTTTTTAGAACATTTAGAAAATGTTTGTAATAATTTCAGTTTAAATAAAGAAGAATATGCCAAGGAATGGAATAGCGGATTTATGGGATTTGATTACTGGTTTCTTTATCCGAAGAAACCGCAGGGATTTTAAAACGCCATAAATTCAATATGGCCAGAAGTGGTAAGGTATTTTCAGACCAACTTTTTTATACTTATACCTGCCTTTTTGTAAAAGATTGGCTGATTAAATATGCAGAACAGAAAAGCGAAAATAAGAAGTTTAAAATTGAAATCGATTTAAGCTTCAAATAACTGAGGAAGGTATCTTAAAAGTGCTTAAAAGCCATGTAATCGCATTCTAAATAGCGATTATAGGGCTTTTTTTGTGATCGCCTTAAGTGATCTAAAAGTGATTTTATAGTCAATAACTTTAGGGGGAAAGAAATTATCTAGAACTTATGGTGATAATTTTTACAGTGTGAGAATAGCAATGAAAAGGGACCATACTATGTAAAAAGTTCCTTGATTTTTCTCAGTCCATTTATTGAAGAAACCAATTTAGGTAGAACGTGTTATACATCTAAACCTAAATTTATTCTTAGAAACTGAGCGCGCCTGCGCATACTCAGGATGCAAAAGGTTATTTGAGGGCAGAAAAGACAAGGTATATTGCAGCGACCAATGCCGCAATGCGGCTGGTCGCGAAAAGAAAAAAGTTTCAAAATGGGAAGAACCGGAGCATTTTGGTCAGATTAACAGGATAATCCTTCGTAACTATCAGATTTTAAAGCGGCTTTATAATGAAAAGCTTACACCGGTCAAAAACTGGCAACTTAGTGATGAAGGGTTTGAATTCAAGTTTATGACTGGGATTTGCAGGGTCGATGAAGGCGTTGACATCTTCATGTGCTATGAATATGGTTGGTACCAGCTTCCAGACAATAAAGTTAGGATATATTTTGTTCCTCCACTATTCTTAACAGGAATGGGAACTGTGGTAAAATAAAAAGTAGTATACTTTTTGGGATATAAATGCGGAAAAAAGTTAGCGTAAATGTTTGTATACCTACGCTAAAAATAAGGTAGCTAGAGATTTTTATCTAGGACTTTATATTGCAATGATTTCTGCAGCCTATTTTCTTCCAATTTTTGTTTTACTTGTTTAAGAACTTTTCTTACTGGTTTTACATCAACTCCAAATTCAACTATATTTTGAAATGTTCTATCATCTTTTGCAATCAACAATAGATAATACGGATCCCATTTATACTTTAAAAAACAGCTAATCAAAGACCTCCTGAGGAATTCGCAATGATCCCAATCTGGAACTTCATTACGTTCCTTAAACAATTTCGAAAAGAAATCTAACTCGGTCATATCATACAAATCCCGCCCCATTAACATCTTAAAACGATTCCAAGTATGAAAGTCATAGATTGAGTCCTGCAGGTTGTCATGTAATGGTTGAAATATTAACTCCGTAAGTCCTTGAGGATCGCTTGTTGAATTTGCAAATGCTGTTGTAATAAAAAAGGTATAAATTGAAGTCTGTAATTGATGTTCTTTCAACTTTGATACCTTTTTAAAAAACTTTTCAAAGTCACTTTGTCTGATTTCAAACCAAGCTCCCTCCGTCGGAGACAATATTTTAGGTATAATTGCTAGTTGGTCGAAAGTATAACGTTCCAGCTCTAGCAGGGATCTAAAGGCGTTTGCTGGTCTTTGTCTAATGAGATATTCCCATTCCATTGAAAGAGCATTACCTTTTGTTGATAGCCATTCAAAGATAACATTGAAAAGTGCATCACCCATTAAAGAATAGATATCCGAAGCATAAATGGGGTTTCTCGCTTCAAGCATACTGAAAACTATTCTGTGGAGGTGCACATTTTTGATCCTAGGAATTGTTGTCCACCATAGTTCTTGTATCTCAACATTGGACCGCCAAATCATCTCATTATACAGAAACTCTTTATTCTGGCTAATTATATCAGGTAAAACAGATTTGTACAGGTTCGGCTTGCTAATCCATAATTCTAATGGCAACGTAGAAAGTAATCTGACAAAGTCGTTCTGCTCGTCTGGTCGCTTTTTAAGTAGCTCTAAAACTTTAATTGTTTGGGTGGATGTTAGGTTATTCCCAGACCATGAAGTGTAAATGAGAAGCGCAAAGTCCCAATTTAACTCGCTGAAGGAATTTTCAGTTAGCAAAGCTGTGATAAGATCATAATTGAATTGTCGCTGAGAATTAAATAGTAATTGGACGAGGCTCGATTTTAAAACCCTTCCCTCAGATGAAGAAGGTAATTGCTCAACCATTAGGTTCTTCAAGTCCTCATAGGCATGCATTGCAATATTTTTTGTTGCGTCATAGCATTTCAACAACAACCAGAAATTTTTCCTATTCGGAAAAATATCCGACCCAAATTTTGTCATAAAATCTAATACTTTTTCCGGATCTTCATCTTTGTAGACCTTAAGAAATTCATTGTCACACCCCCGGCCCATAACATCAAAAAAAGAAAACCTTTCCTTGTCATTTCTTGCCAGCATTCGTTCCCGTCCTTGAGGCATTATTTGTAAATCAAAAGCCTCTCTTCCAATGCTCCTTAAAGCCATTGATCCAGTACAGAAGGAAAAATTTCTTTTTAATCTTGGCCACTGATATGTCCATATGTTTAGAACATCACTTTGAAATTCATTTTCCGTTGTTGAAAAAATCACCAAAGGCTTGTTAGTTGTGTAAAGGCTACAAGAAATAAGATTTTGTCTTCTGCTTAGTAGAACTTTTCTAGTATTTAGATCTTCAATAGAAAAATACAATGCTTCTAGGTTTTTATTGATTTTATCTTTCTCTGGCCGTTTGAAAGCAGAGAGTAACAGGTCGAAATTTTTTATCGTCCAAATAGCTGAAATTTCAATAAGCAATGTGTGTGTCCAAACAGAACCAGGTCTGGGCATTTCCCCGGCATACCAAGTCTTAGCTAATGCATAATATTTGCTATTGGTCAATGGAAAGCCGGTAATGTATTCATTAAAGTTTGACTCAACACCAGTTCCAGAATAATCACTGAGCAATTGCAGCTCTTTTCTTTCGCCAATTGATAAGTCCAAGGAAGATGAAAGAAGTGTGTGACCTTCTTTATAACCATGAATGGTTTGCTGTATTTTAATTCTATTCTCTACCATTCTTCAATTATCCACTCTATCGGAGCACAAATATTTTTATGAGTGTTATCCTCATCTTGAACAATAATCCTATCGGCCGGCTCTGAAATTTTTTGCAGAGTTAATACACTGTCTGGTTTAACAATACTCCCTCCTTGCGCACTAACCCCAAAAATCTTGTATATAAACGTTTCGCGATTCGTAATTAAATATTGATGAAGGAGGGGGAGATTGAGTTCTAGCCATCTAGCTGGAGACTTATTCCCAGCTATCTGCTCGTCCCAAGCTGATATAACTATTGCGAGTTTTTGCCTTTTACCAAAAAAAGTTTCTGCATGTCCTGCTAAAATATCGACGAGCATTACTTGGCTAGGCGATTTTTCAGGGTCAAAATCAATAATCTCTTCTGTTTCTTCATCGTCCCCTAGTATATTTAACGCGGCGGATACCTCATCGATCAAAACATGCGCCCTGACCTTTCCAGGGTTAATAAACATTATAATACCGTCAGAATTTTCAGCCTGAACCTTATAATCCAATTCCCATGTCCGCTCAGTATATTGCCTTACAAATGACTCTCCAGCCATATCGGGAATGTTAAGATCAAACTTTACACCATGGCGATTATCCAGAAGATGTAGGACCACTTCTTTAGTAGATGTTCCTGTAGATTCAGCTGTCCGCCCAATTAGCTCGCAATTCAGCCATTTAGAAACGATATAATTTAAATAAGTGGTATTTTTTGAATATTTCGATTGAGAAAGAGTTTTATGTGGAACGTCTGAGTCCACAAAATGGTATAACGCGGCTAAAAATGAAGTTTTTCCCGACTCGGGCAACCCTAGCATCAATATTTGATTTTCCGAACTTTCCATTAGTCTTGATATTTGAATTTTTGAAATTGCCGCATCTTAGGTAGTGTTTCAATCATATCTTCATAGTCATACTCGACAGCCTCTGGCGTCGACAAGCATAACTCGAAAAAATCTTCAATTCCAGTCCCTGCAATAACTTCTGGATTCTGTGATCTTGAAGCAATATGAATTGTTTTTTTAAGATAACCAGGAAATTTTGATTCAATTGCCTCAACTAAGAATTTGTTAACTTCATCCTCTTTTTTACTTTCGTTAATCTTGTCCCATTTTGTTATCAAAAGATTAACACCTTTTTCTGTCGATATCATTTGGTTCTGGATAGCTCGACCTATGAGCTTTAACACGTCCGCTTTTATTGAGTGCTTTTTCCCTCCGTTCATAAGTAGTTCTCCATCCGCGATGAAGAAAATGTGATCAGAACTTTTAAGCAGTGTTAGTGACTGCATTTCTTCATCATCGTTTCTAGCAGCTTGATATTTTTCTCCGTTCACATCAGCAAACAATAAATGCTGTGATGGGACGCTCAGCGACATCTTTCTAACACTAAGATGTAAATATGCAAATTCATGACTATACGTTCTTTCTGTTTTCGGTTGATTGTTTTGAGAGATTACCCGGGCATGATGACATCGCCTTTCAAAAGCAATGGACGTACTAGTTCCAGAAAAATAATATCCCGAGCATCCCCCTTTATTGAATTTATCGAACAATGCTGCGTATAGGGTTGATTTTCCGCATTCAGGTTCTCCAATTAACACAATTAAGTTACAAGGAAATCTATTTGTGATTCTTGCAATATTAATTTCCTCGATTTCTTGATTTGAAGCAAGCTGAAAGAGTTCAATATCTTGTCGACTATCAACCTCCGTTTCCACTAACAATTCATCTTTCAAAACAGATTGAAGGAATTGACAGTCAGATCCGTTATTCTCCATACAAAGTCCATTTGTATTGTATGAACACCCTGTTTGCGGGCAGACTTTTAACGTCTCTAGATCTGTAGCCATTAACTTCTAAGTTCCTCCACAACCTTTAATAACATTAACTCTTTATATAACTGGCTTGAGATTAGAGATGATTCGAACTGTGTTGTAATTGGTATGCCTCCCTTTTTCTCATATACAGATTTCCATTCATTGCCTGCAAACTCAGTGAAACAGTGAATTGAATTTAAAATTGGGCATAGATTATTTAAGCTGGGGTCAATCTCTGGAAGATATTCTTGAAGTCGCTCTGCATCTAAACCTATAGATACAATAAAGTTTTCAAGAGTATCCATTTCCTTTTCTGATCCATTCATTTCGAAAACTTTTGAAACTAAATGATCTATTTTTCCTAGACCTGGAAGATTTATAGTTAGCTCACTTAATTCAAATGGAACAATAATGGCGAGGGGTTTGGATGTTAATGTATTCAATCGTTTGTTGAGTATTTCACTATATCCTCCAAAAATCCACCATAGGACGTTTGATTCCTCAGCAAGATACTTCTGATTTATTTGCAACTGAGAAATCAGCTCCATCAAAGCATTCGCATTCACCAGAAGATTATTCGTGTCTTTCTGAACAAGGCCTAAGTTCTTTATGGTTTCATCAGCTACAGTTGTTGAAGCGGGTGAATCAGCACCAGCAGTCATCACGACTTTAGAGAAAAATTGTGTCATTTTTTTTGGTACAGCTTTCGTTGGCATATCTCTACCTCGTTCGCATTCCCCGATCCAAAATTGCTCGGCCAAGGGCGGAAGCTGTGGAAGGATTTCTATTTGCTGACCTATTCTAGTACAAATTCCTAGAGCAAGCATATCACTGATATATGATCCATTTTCTTCTATCTTTTCAGCTACCGAACAACCGGCCAACATCCTAAGTAGATTTGTATTTGTAACTGAAAAAAAATCGTCATTAGATTTGAACTTGTCAACTAACGCAATATATTCAGGGGTTGTTTGACCACTAATTCCTAAATAAATTTTTAGTAATCCGAGCCAAAAGTTAATGTCTCCCTCTTTGATAAACCCGTCGATAATTTTTCGACGATTTTGTAATTCTTCGACCGGTGCCTCTCTTTTTGTGGTAGAGTTATACCAATCTGAAAATAAAGCTTTTGCAGAATAATTCATTTCTTTAAGATTTAAATGGATTTGGATCGATATTTTCGTCAAAAAGCTTTGACCATAACTGAGCTAAGACTTTTCGTTCTTTGGCGCGGATTAGAAACTTTCCAGATATTTCATCAATATTTTTATCATCAACGGTCTCTCCTTCTTCGACTAAATTCAGATCCAACGCAATTTTAAACCTATTACTAATCGGAAGGACGAAAAATGCTTGCAATATCTTCATTCCAGGTTTCATATCATCAGTAAATTGAGGGATGTCGGGTAATATATTTGAATTTCCTTGTATTGTTTCTCTTTTAGACGTTAGGCTATCTATATCCGATTTTTTTTCTAAAGGAGCTGGAGTTCCCATTTTGGGCTTCAGATTTTTCAACTGCCCTCGTAATCGTTTTAAAAGCTGAGTAAAATCTTCATCCCTTGACACATTATAATATGTAAAAGGCTGTAAAAATGTTGGAATGTACTTTTTGTCGGCCGCATCAAATACAATGGGAATGTGTTTCTTATTGGTAGAATCATTTTGGTATATCTCATTAACCGTCAAGGTAGATTCCCACTTCGCGCCAAGGCCCGTTCCAGCCTTAGCTCGTCCTTCAAATCGTTCAAGGTATCTTTCGGAAGCAACTATTAAAACGAAATCCGAAACTCGAATATTTTCTTCCATCCAATTTGGCCAACCTCTTTCCGGGTTTCCATCTTCTATATATTGATCACAATTACTGTTGATGTAGTGAGTGAGCAATTTGTTGCTAAACGCCAAAACGCGTTCTTCATGGGCAGTATTATCATGAGCGTAACTGATAAAAACTGTCGGTGAAATATTCTCCGCCATTAATTTATTGGGTTGAAAGGTTAATTTATTTGGTTTGTCAAAAAAGTTTCAATCATTGAACAGGTTATAAAAAAAGGCTTTTTATTAATTTCCCACTCAACGATGTTTCCCCTCACTAAAAACCGACCCTCAAACCTACCTCCAAGTGCGTTAATAACAAAATTACCACCATTCTTTGACCCAGAAAACTGACCATCAAAATGTTTAATCTCTTGCATCGCCAAACGAAAAAGACTATCCAAATTGCCAGAATGATTTATAATAAATTTACATCCCATCTAATATTCTTTAAAGATAAGATATTTTTTTCAAAAAAAACATCTCTAATTAACACCCCGCATTTCAGGCTTTTAAGCATTAAGGTACATCTTGGAAACCAATTACTTTAAAAAATGTTATCTACTAAACTAAAAGATAATTACTATGGCAAGAGGAACAAAAGTGGAACGCAATTCGGTATCCAATCAGGATCACGAAATCAAATATGAAGCAAATAAGCTGGACGTAAAACCTGAAATAATAAAAGATGCAAAATCAAGCGCCGGTAACCAGCGGAAAGACATCGAAAAAAAGGTAAAATAAAAATCAAGCTCCGCAAGGGGCTTTTTTTAGCGCCATGAAGATAGCGACATACAATATCAACGGTATCAATGGAAGGATTGAAACCTTGCTCAGGTGGCTGAAGGAGGCTGACCCAGATATCGTATGTCTTCAGGAACTCAAATGCGAGGACCGCTCATTTCCCGTCCAGAAGCTTGAAGCGGCCGGATATTATAGCGCTTGGCATGGTCAGAAGGCATGGAACGGTGTGGCCGTTTTATCCAAAAAGGAAATCAAGGAACTAAGAAACGATCTCCCAGCCGAGGACGAAGAAGTCACCCATAGCCGATACTTGGAAGTTTTTACCTACGATACGGTGGTCGGTTGCATATATCTTCCGTTCGGAAATCCCTATCCGGGTCCGAAATACGAATATAAAAAACGCTGGTTTTCTAGACTGGTGGCACATGCCGGAACGCTAATAGCAACGGGACTTCCTGTAATGCTGATTGGCGACTATAATGTGATGCCGACCGATATTGACACCTATAAACCAGAGAAATATAAAAACGACGCCCTTTTTCGGCCCGAGATTAGGCAAAATTATCAATCGCTTTTAGACCAGGGCTGGACGGATGCCATCCGCACGCTGCATCCCGGCGAACGGATTTATACTTATTGGGACTACCTGAGAAAAGCCTATGACCGCAACGCCGGACTTCGCCTTGACCATTTTCTTTTAACGGCTGATCTTGCCGAAAAACTAAAAGACGGGAATGTGGACAAGCACGTCAGAGGCTGGGAGGTAGCGAGCGACCACGCGCCCGTCTGGATTGAGCTCTCGAGCAAACCTTTAAAAAAGAACCTTGTGCAGCAAAAGCAAACCAGAATAAAAAATAACAAAACCTTATCTGGTCTTCCTGGTGAAATCATCGAGCTTGTCCATTTGGGCGATAAAACCAGTATGCCAACTGGTCTAAAACCGATGAAGGCCACCTTGGTGGACGAACCCTTTGATGAACCCGGCTGGATCTATGAAATCAAGTGGGACGGCTACCGGGCGCTTTCTTACCTAGAGAAAAAAGAAACAAAGATCTATTCCAGGAACAATCTCGAGTTTACCCAATTTGAAAGTATTCAGGACGCGGTCTCCGAACTGGGCATCAACGCTATTCTTGACGGGGAAATTGTGGCTTTAAAAGAAGACGGCTCTTCTGATTTCGGTGCTCTACAGAACTGGAAGAATACCAAAAGGGCCAATCTGCACTATTATATTTTTGATATTCTTTGGCTGGAAGGCTTTTCGCTTTTAACCCTAACCCTTACCCAGAGGCGGCAGATTTTGGAAGCTATTCTGCCAAAGGAACATCCCGCTCTAAAAATAAGCCAAGCCTACCTAACCTCTGGTATTGATTTTTTTGATGCCGCCAAACGCATGAAGCTTGAAGGCATCATCGCCAAACGCGCCGATAGCTACTATTCCTCGGACAGCCGCTCCAGGGAATGGCTGAAGATTAAGGCAAAAAGGCGGCAGGAAGCTGTGATCGGCGGCTATACGCGAAACGAGGGCACTGAAAAAAAATTCAGCGCCCTTGCCATTGGCGTTTATGACCCAAAGGGCAAACTCGCCTTTTATGCTGCCGTACCTTGTGAACAGGCCCATGTCGCTTAACCGCTTTCCAGGTGGTATCCACGGGGAAAGCTTCTACCAAAAGAACGTAAAGGAAACCGCTCCATCCTGGGCGCATACCATGCCCCATACCAACGAAAAGGGTGAGGAAAAAAGCTACCTATTGGGCAACGACAGGGCAACATTGTTATGGATGGCCAATTTAGGATGCATTGAGATGAACCCCTGGTTCAGCAGGGCCAGCTCTCCGGATAACCCCGACTATTGCGTCATTGACCTGGATCCCGATAAAAATACTTTTGAGCAGGTAATCAAGGCCGCCCAGGTAACCAAATCGATCCTTGACAGCATTGGTGTTCCAAGCTATCCAAAGACCTCCGGCTCAACGGGCATACACATTTATATTCCCCTTAGCGCACAGTATACCTATGAGCAATCCCAGCTATTTGCCAACCTTATTGTGCGCAAGGTAAACCGGGAACTGCCCAAATTCACTACGCTGGAACGGACCATCTCCAAGCGGGGAGGGAAGATGTATCTGGACTTTTTGCAGAACCGTCCTGGCGCAACCATTGCAGGGGTCTATTCACTTAGGCCAAAGCCAGGTGCTACAGTGTCGATGCCTTTATTATGGGAAGAAGTAAAACCGGGACTAAAGATGCGGGATTTCACCATTTTAAACGCCATTGATAGGGTAAAGGAAACTGGCGACTTATTTTCTGGGGTTCTGGGCAAGGGAATAGACATGCAGCAGGTGCTGTCCTCTGCCCAGGAGAATTTCACCTAAAGAGTGCAGGCAAAACCAAATTCGCAATTTCATGTTTATCACAAAAAGGAAATAACGCTAAGCACATTAAGTAATATATCAGTTATGGAAAGGTATGTTTTTGAGCTCCCGACCGACAAGGGAAACAAGCAGGCAACCGTAGAGCAGGCAGGGGATTGTTATAGCGTTCTCTTGGATGGCGTTTTCACAGGAACCATGTGGCAGGATGAGCATAAAGGCATGCAATGGACGACCTATGACCGGGAACTGGAACACTTCATGTGGGAAGTAGCCGCATCTAAACGAGGCCTTTTCAAGACAGGGATTTCCTTCACTACTGATGGGCACTTATCCGGAAATTGTGTCCACGGAATGGAAGACCAGCGAAACCCTTGAAGTAAATATTAAGGCCGACACTGATATGGAAGTATTTACAACTTTACTTAAGGACGAGGTGCTGAACCTGGTAACCTTTGAAGAACACCTGGACCTGATCGTTAAAAAAGAAGGTGGCGCCTATTTCACCGTTGTCGGCATCAATTAAATCCTCACCTGGGAAACGAAATGCTTCAACAGATTAACTTATTCGATCTGTTTCAAAAGGTAATCTGTTGAAGAATACATCTCGTAAACGATATATTCCTTCAATTTTAATTTATCTTCAGGCAATTCACTATAAGTAGTTAAAATTATCTGACCACGATTTATGGGCAGGTCAGCCATAACTTTAATGCAGTCTATTAATGAGTCATTATCTAGGTTCTGCTGTTTGGGTTCATCCAAAATCAGCACATCAGGAAATTTTATTTTGCCCTTAGATTTTAATTCTATAGATGTCTGAAGTAGTGCTAAATAGTAGCTTAAAATAATTCTAATATTGTCACTGGAACTACTAATGTTGTAAATGTCGTAGTTATCTAGGTATGGCGTATAATTATCAGAGGCGTCTAGTTTGATTGCCGTTATTAAGTCTCGGTTCTTCTTAAATAGGCCTAAATTTTTTACATTTTCTTGTAGGAATGTCCTAATTGTATCAATTGTTTTCTGATCTGATTCCGTTTGTCTATACGCCTCTACCTCCGCCTTTAGTTTATCTAAAGCAGCCTGGTCAGTTTTGATTTTCTGTCGAAGTGGTATAAGTGCATCCCATCGATCCCTTATACGCCTAAAACGCTCTAAATCTTTGTAGAGAGAGTCTGCATTCAATATTCTCTGTCTAAGAAGCGCAAAGTCACTCCCTGCAAATGTTGTAATCTGATGGTCTAGCTCTTTCTCCAAACTAGTTATTTCATCTCTCAAGTTATTCCTCTGTTCGAAAACCTTGCGCCGATCTAACAAACGTTTATCGATCACTTTTTTAAATGTTGCCTCTTCATCTTCCAGAAATTTGAGGTTCTGATCAGGAGTCGACAATTTTTTCCTTAAATCGTTATGACATAATTTGCATTCATCTTCTTCTGAGGACAACAATTTAGCTTCACAAACGGGGCATGTTGTAATGTTCACTTCTGTTTCAGCCTCTTTAATCTTTTTCAGCTGTTTGTTTTTGTATTTGTTTACCTGTATCCGCTCCAAGTATTTCTCATACTCATTTATTTCTAAAGTGATTTTTTCGGCTCTTTCGGTTGCCTTCCTTAATTGATAATTCGCAATCTTTATTTTCTCACGAAGACTTAATTTCGAATCTTCAAAGCTTGCAATCCCTTAGGTTTGTGTATTCTTAAAAATATCAGAAATTAGAGTGATAAAACCTTAACGGCAGTGCTGCACTTTTTTGCTATCTAGGCTAGAGACCTAAAACCCGTATCAGAGCACTGCCGTTTGTT
>Ga0308159_1000264_pt1 | contig 156209 bp, 120 predicted proteins | sample PhyCR1_FD_201040 | JGI IMG/M metagenome (GOLD analysis project Ga0308159, IMG submission 201040) | Phyllosphere microbial communities from UC Gill Tract Community Farm, Albany, California, United States - DLSLC.R1 | ecosystem: Host-associated > Plants > Phyllosphere > Unclassified | place...
AACTGCGGATGTGGCGTAATTGGTAGCCGCACCAGACTTAGGATCTGGCGCTTCACGGCGTGGGGGTTCGAGTCCCTTCATCCGCACTATAAATGAAGCCGTTTTGAGTTAATCGAAACGGCTTCATTTTGTTTTAAAAACATTGATTAACAAAATTGATGTGGAATTAGTGAACTTGAAATAAGTCTCAGTTCTCACATCCTAATACTCATATCTGAAAAAAATGGATATTACACAGGAAAAAACCGGCAACTTAAATGCTGTTGTAAAAATCAAAATCGCACCTGCCGATTATAGTGCCAAAGTAGAAAAGGCAATCAAAGACCAGGCTAAAAAAGCACAATTACCCGGTTTCCGTAAAGGAATGGTTCCGCCTGCCCACATTAAAAAAATGTATGGCAAAAGTATTCTGGTAGAAGAAGTAAATAACTTGTTAAACGATACTTTGTCTAATTACATTGCTGAAGAAAAATTAGAAATTTTAGGTCAGCCTTTACCTCAGTTAGAAAACGAGCGTGAGTTTAAATGGGACAATACAGACGAATTTGAGTTTGATTATGAGTTAGGTTTAGCACCTGCTTTTGATGTTAATATTTCTTCGAAAGATAAATTTACTGAATATGTAATCAAAGCTGATCAGGAAACATTAGAAAGCCGGATCAAAAATATCCGTCGCAGTTATGGTAAAATGACTAACCCTGAAGTTGCTGCTGAAGGTGATGTATTATATGCAGAATTGGTGCAATTGGGTGCTGACGGTGCCGTTTTTGAAGATGGAATTACCAATACCGCTACTTTACGTCTAGATTTAATTAAAGACGAAGCCATTTTGAAAACCTTGGTGGGGGTGAAAAAAGACGATGTGGTAACTGTCAACTTAGTAAAAGCACTTGATGATCACGCTGCGGTTGCAAAAGCTTTAAATATTTCTGAAGAAGATGCCGCTGATTTACAATCTGAGTTCCAGTTAACGGTTAAAAATGTGAATCGTTTAGAAGAGTCTGATTTAAACCAGGAGTTTTACGATAAAATTTTCCCGGATGGTTCCGTAACTGATGAAGCTGCTTTCAGAGCGAAAATTACAGAAGAGGTTGAGGGCATGTTTAAACAAGATGCAGAGCGTAAATTATCAAACGATATTTATGAAGACCTTTTGAAAAAACATACTTTTGAATTACCAGATGAATTTTTACGTCGCTGGTTAAAAGCAACAAACGAAAAATTAACTGACGAGGAATTGGCTGAGGGTTATGATGATTTCGCTAAAAACCTGAAATGGACTTTAATCGAAAATAAAATCATTAAAGACAATAGCATCGAAATTAAATACGAAGATGTGGTTCAGGCGGCTAAAGCGAAATTAGATGCGCAATTCAAAATGTACAGTCCGGCACCGCTGCCTGAAGACCAACTGGCACAATATGCCGTGCAGTTCTTACAGGAAAAGGAAAATGCAAACCGTACTTTTGAAGAAGTTAAAGCCTTAAAAACTTTCGAGCAAATCAAATCTATCGTTACTTTGGAGCAACAGGATATTGATTACGACAAGTTTGTGGAATTGGATAAAAAGTAGAGCGTCTGGCGGAGAGCGGTAAGCGGTTAAAAAATGATTGTTCAATTGCCTATATTTAGCAATGGCTCAATTCAAATTCCAGTCGCTCGAAGTTTGGCAGTTATCTATCGAACTCACAGATAAATTACTTGATATAGCTGACCGATTGTCAGTAGATAAAAAATACAGATTTGCAGAGCAGCTCAATGGGGCTGCTCTTAGCATATCTAATAATATTGCAGAGGGATCTGGTTCCGTTTCCAATAAGGAATTTGCTCATTATCTGAATATTGCGCATCGTTCAGCATTTGAAAATGCAAACATTTTAGTAGTATTGGAAAGAAGAAAATATATTTCTGACACAGAACTGCTTTATTATCTTGAAGAATTAGATAAATTGGCACGGAAATTAACCAACTTCAGGAAATATTTATTAAAATTATAATCCAGTTTGGCTTCTCGTAATTCAACGCTTTACGCCAAACTCCAAACGCAAGACAAGATTATGAACATAGACCCACAAGAATTCAGAAAATTTGCCGTTAAACATCAGGGGATAGGCGGATTACACGTAGATAAATTTATTGCACAGGCGAATATGAATCCTCAGAGTATGACGCCATATATTATAGAAGAACGTCAGTTGAACGTTGCTCAGATGGACGTATTCTCAAGATTAATGATGGATCGTATTATCTTCCTGGGTGATGCGATTTATGATCAGAATGCAAACATTATCCAGGCGCAGTTATTGTTCTTACAATCGACTGACGCGGATAGAGACATTCAGATTTACATTAACTCACCTGGTGGTTCTGTGTATGCTGGTTTAGGTATTTATGATACCATGCAGTATATCCAGCCGGATGTAGCTACAATTTGTACTGGTATGGCAGCATCAATGGGTGCTGTATTATTAGTGGCAGGTGCAAAAGGAAAACGTGCAGCGTTACCTCACTCAAGAGTAATGATTCACCAACCATCAGGCGGCGCACAAGGTGTGGCATCTGATATGGAGATCAATTTGAGAGAGATGTTGAAATTGAAAAAAGAATTATACGATATTATTTCAGAGCACTCTGGTCAAACTTACGATTGGGTAGAGAAAGCTTCAGATCGCGATTACTGGATGACTGCTGATGAGGCAAAAGGATTTGGTATGGTTGATGAAGTTTTATCGAGAAATGCGAAAAAAGATGGCGAAACAAAATAAAGAATCTCGTTGTTCATTCTGCCATTCTGGCAAGCATGAAACTTTAATGTTAATTGAAGGCATGGATGCATTTATCTGCGATAAATGCGTTACCCAAGCCAATCAATTGCTTGCCCAGGAGTTGGGTACGAAGAACACGAAAAATATCCAGGATGCAATTTCTTTGCTTAAACCCTTAGAAATTAAACAACACCTGGATCAATACGTAATTGGGCAGGATGATGCGAAGAAAGTTTTATCGGTGGCTGTTTACAACCACTATAAACGTCTGAACCAGAAAGTTGATAAGGATGAGATTGAGATTGAAAAATCAAATATCATGCTGGTTGGCGAAACTGGAACAGGTAAAACACTTTTAGCAAAAACCATTGCCAAGATTTTGCATGTGCCTTTCTGTATTTGCGATGCAACAGTTTTAACCGAAGCAGGGTATGTGGGTGAGGATGTGGAAAGCATTCTTACCCGTTTATTGCAAGCCGCAGATTATGATGTAGCTGCAGCAGAACGTGGAATCGTTTATATTGATGAGGTGGATAAAGTTGCACGTAAAAGCGACAATCCATCTATCACACGAGATGTATCTGGTGAAGGTGTACAACAGGCATTACTGAAGATTTTAGAAGGTACGGTTGTGAATGTTCCACCTCAGGGCGGACGTAAACATCCGGACCAGAAAATGATTCCCGTAAACACCAACAACATTTTATTTATTTGCGGTGGAGCGTTTGATGGTATCGAACGTAAAATTGCCAACCGTTTGCGTACGCAGGCTGTAGGTTATAAAGTAAAGAAGGATGAGGCTGTTTTAGATCTTAAAAATCTTTATAAGTATATTACGCCACAAGATTTAAAATCTTTTGGGTTAATTCCGGAATTGATTGGTCGTATCCCGGTTCTGTCTCACTTAAATCCATTAGACAAAGAATCTTTACGTAATATCTTAACTGCACCGAAAAACTCATTGATTAAGCAATATGTTAAGCTTTTTGCTTACGAGGAGGTAGATCTGGTATTTGAGGATGATGTGCTGGATTTTATTGTTGATAAGGCAATGGAATATAAACTGGGGGCCCGTGGGTTGAGGTCGATTTGCGAAGCGATTATGCTGGATGCAATGTTCGATACGCCAACTCAAACGGATGTCAAGGAGCTGCATATCAATCTCGATTATGCGATAGAGAAATTTGAAAAGGCCGACTTTAAAAAGTTGCAAGCCGCTTAAAAAAATCAAATCCTTCCCGAGCATTCGGGAGGGATTTTTTTATCTATGAAATGTCTCTCTAAAAAACGCTTTCCATCATTAAACCGACTAATCCGCTATTTTCTATTCCATTTTTTTACGAAATCCTTTATCTCCAATGAATTATCTTCAACGCTTCTCTCGGATCTTTCTTTTTATTTGCTTCACTACTTTTTCTTTTATTTCATTTGCGCAGCAAAGCCCAGGCACCGTGAGTGGTAAGGTGGTAGATTCTGCTTCAAAAAAGGCAGTTGAATTTATTACGCTGGCCATTAAAAAGGATGGGCAGGCCATTAAAACCACCGTTACAGATGAAAATGGAGGCTTTAAGTTTGAAAAAATCCCGTTTGGGAAATATAGTTTAACGGCTATTGCGGTGGGTTACAATGCCAGGGTACTGCCCTTCGAAATCAGCGCTGAAAAAGCATCATTCAGTGCCGGGCAGATCAGTCTGGCTGCGCAAACCAACAGCCTCAATGAAGTATCGGTAAGTGTAACCCGGCCCATTATTAAACAGGAGGTAGACCGGATCAGTTACGATATCCAGGCAGATCCTGAAAGCAAGGTATTAACAGCGCTGGATATGATGCGTAAAGTGCCCTTACTGTCGCTGGATGCGGATGACAATATCAAGCTGAAAGGGAGCGGAAATTATAAAATCCTGATTAATGGAAAACCATCCAGTATGGTGGCGAGAAGTCCGAAAGATGTATTGCGCAGCATGCCTGCTTCCTCTATCCAGAAGATTGAGGTAATCACGACTCCGCCTGCTAAATATGATAGTGAGGGTTTATCGGGCATTATCAATATCATTACCAATAAAAAAATAGACAATGGTTATAACGGGAGTTTAAATCTCCGGCACCAGTTTCCGGTCGGAGGCCCCGGCATTGGCGGTTTTTTAACCATTAAACAAGGCAAATTCGGCGTTACGGCTTATGGCGGAAGCGGCTTTTACAGTGCGCCGGCAACGGAAATTATCAATTCCAGAACCACTACCGGTACCAACCCTTCTGATTTATTAAATATTGGTACGCGCAAATTTAACAATAACTACCGCTATGGCGGTGCGGAACTGAGTTTTGAAATTGACACCTTAAATTTGATTACGGCAGAGTTTAACCCTTATGGCGGTTATAATAAATCGACCAATAACCAGGTTTTTCGCCTTACTTCGCCCGTTCAGCTTACGGCCTATGATTTATTAAGCAATAACCGTTTCGACTGGGGTGGCCTGGACATGAGCCTAAACTACCAGCTTGGTTTTAAAAGCAATAAGGAACGTTTGCTTACTTTTTCATACAAATACAGCAATGGTAACAATCCGCAGAGAAATGAACTGAACTTTATTAACCGGCAGAATTTTACCGATCCCAATTACATTCAGGAAAATGAGAGCCGCTCCAAAGAGCAGACCATTCAGCTGGATTATGTTCACCCCTTTAAAAAGTTAAACATCGAAGCCGGAATAAAAGGCATTCTCCGGGATAATGATAGCAATTTCGAGTACCGCAGGTTAATGGAAAATACCGGAGATTACCAGGTAGACCCGGACAGGACCAATATTTTTAATAACAACCAGGATGTAATTGGTGCCTATAATTCTTATGCCTACAACCTGACCAACTGGGGTTTTAAAGCAGGCGTAAGGGTAGAGGAAACCTTTGTCAAAGCAGACTTCATCAGCAATTCATCATCGGTAAATACCGACTATTTCAATATCATACCTTCTTTCTCTGTAAACCGGAAGTTTAAAAACCAAAGCAGTTTAAACTTTGGATTTACCCAGCGTATCGAACGCCCTGGAATTGATAATTTAAATCCATTTGTAGATCGCTCTGTTCCGAATTTTGAATCGAGTGGCAATCCGGATCTGGAAGCGGTGTTAAGTAATAACTTCGAACTGACGTACAGCAAATTTAAAACAGGGTCTATCAATATTGGGCTGGGTTACAATTTTGCCAATAACACCATTCAGCCCATTTCTGTATACAACGATGTGGATAAAATAACCAGGAGTACTTTTGCAAACGTAGGGAAAAATAAAAACCTGACGACCAATGTAAACATCAATTACCCTTTAACTAAAAAATGGAATTTAAGTTTAAGCGGAAATGCGGGTTATGTGTGGCTGGAAGGTGCCATTAATGGTTTGCTGACCAAAAACGAAGGGCTTTCGGGCAATGTTTACCTCAATACCGGTTACAAGTTTGAGAAAGAGTGGCGCGCCAATGCAAGTTTTAACTACAGTTCTGCAGATGTATTGCTCCAGGGAAGATCGGGGCAGTATTATTACATGTCGTTCAGTGGAAGTAAAGAATTAATTAAAGATAAGCTGACCATTTCTGCAGGCGTGAATAATCCTTTTATGAAATACCGGTATTATGAAACGGTAACGGAAGGGCCTAATTTTACACAGCGCTACCGCGGCCAAAATTATAACCGGTCTTTTAATGCCAGTTTGAACTGGAAGTTTGGCAAATTAAAAGATGCGATTAAAAAGAATCAGCGCAGTATCAGTAACGATGATGTCAAATCAGGCGGTAGTAAATCAGGAAGTTAAGGTGGCTTAAATGGCGATCGGGTTTTAATGATGAGGACTGCTTTTTCAGTCCGTTCCTGGTATTTAAGGGTAGCGCGATGGGCTTGATCGCAGGATGTCGAATCTTTTGATAGACTTACACCATTGTTTCAATCGTCCAGTCCAGGTGGCGCGCGGGGCTGTCATTCGCTACCAAATGATCGTCGGCCAGAGCGGAAGCCGGCGGGTGCTAAAGCCTACCTGTGGTTTTCTGTTATAGATCTCCGCTGTGAAAATGAATTTTTTAAATCAGTGTAGTGATCCTAGATCTTAGCTGGCCTGAAACAACAACTATTCCCGCCTGCTCTCTACCGTATAAACAAAACTATCTGCTTTATAATAACCCAGGTTATATTCTATGGGTTGCTCATTAATGTCGTATACAAACCTTTTGCGGAATAAAATGGGTGCACCGATTTTCGTCTCCAGTTTTTCGGCAATAAACTCGTCTGCCAGTTGTGCACTGATTTCTTCTTTAGAGATCATGGCAATAATGCCATGGGCTTTCTCCAGCATTTCATAGAGCGGTGCTTTATAATCTTCTTCGCCTGTAAGGCCAACAATGGGGTGGAAGTAGGATTCGAAATAGACAAATGGTCCTTCCGGACGCCCGCGTAACCGCACCAGCTTTAAAATCTTTTTATCTTCTTTAATGCCGAAGAAACTGGCGATGCGCTTTTCGGGAAGAATCCAGCTGACATGAAGCTCGAAATTTTTAATGGGAATTCCCCTTGCACTCATTTCCTGCGAAAAGCTCATCCAGTTTTTGGATTTCGAACTAAGGGATTTTGACTCCACCACTTTAGTGCCCACGCCTTTTTTTCGGGTAAGTAAACCATCATAAACCAGTTTATTAATGGATTGCCGGAGCGTGGTTCGGGAAATGCTTAAGATCCTGGAAAGTTCAACTTCGTTCGGTAAAAGCTTTCCATCAATATATTCCGGCGACTCAATCAGTCGCCTGAGCAGCTCTTCTGCCTGAATGTGTAAAGGAATCTGGCTTTTATGATCGATTTTAAGTTTCATAATTATTACAATGATATAAAAAAAAATAGATCAACAGGGCATGTCTGTACATAATCGCCCATCGAGTTAAATCAGGAAGCCGCTTTGTTTAGCCAGCAGGCAGGGATTTTGAAATTTGCATAAAAAAATACTTGCATCTAAATTTATAAATAATACATTTGTATATACATACTGTAAAATGTATTTGCTAACCAATTATAACCGTTTATTCCTTCAGGATCCATGTCGTATTTCATAAATACATGCTTTTAAGTCAGGAAAGCAGTTTAAGCCGCGAAATTGGTTCATTCAATTGTTGCCGGAATTAATGAAAAAATCCGGAAATAAATATTAAAGCAGAAGTAAATTATACATGTATACACAAAGTTGCCCATGAAGCCCGATCCAATTAATCCATACTACATGCCCAATCAAGTGATGTCTATAGAAGCACCCATGAGAAAAACCGAACAGGAGATTATGCCTGATCACACCAGTAAAATAATAAAGCCTGCCGGTTATGATATTTATCCCTACCATTCGCTCGGAAACCAGAAAATATTCAGCGGTTTGATATCGCTGTGCGATTATATTGTGGAACAAAAAACAGTCGTCATTGATGGTTACGCTGGCGTTTACTGGAGCCGTTTAAGCCATGCGCTGGCGGAGGAATTAAACGCCAGGGGGCTTATGGTAAAGATTACAGGCACCACTTCCTGTTTTAAAAATGAGCAGGAGATTAATGCCCTCGTAGCACCTTTTTTGGGTGCGGAAGACTCCGTTTGGGGAAGGAAGACTACACTATCTCTTTCCGATTATTTTAACCTCGGTGCTTTAAAACAAACTGCAGCAGATTCAGCGGCTGAAGTTAACATCATCATTGGCTGCGGTGCTGCTTTAGCCGGTTGGGATGCCCCGCTGATTTATGTAGATCTGCCTAAAAATGAACTTCAACACCGGATGGCCGCAGGTGCGATCTGTAATTTAGGCATGCGCCAGCCGGAAGGGCAAACGGAAATGTACAAGCGTTTTTACTTTGCAGACTGGGTGGTTTTGAATCAGCATAAAAAAGAAATACTAAGCGAGGTTGCAGTGTTTGCCGATGCACAATCAGAAAGCGGGCTCAACTGGGCCTTTGCAAAAGATGTGCTGGAAGGTCTCAGCCGCATTTCAACCTCGGTTTTTCGGGCACGCCCCTGGTTTGCCCCGGGTGCCTGGGGCGGGCAGTGGATGAAAGAAAAAATGCCGCAGCTGAACCAGAATGAAGTCAACTATGCCTGGTCTTTTGAACTGATTGTACCAGAAAACGGAATTGTTTTTGAAAGTGATGGTTTGCTTTTAGAAGTTTCTTTTGATCTGCTCATGTTTAGCCATAATGAAAATGTGTTGGGCAAACATGCAGCCCGCTTTGGTGATGAATTTCCAATCAGGTTTGATTTTCTGGATACCTTCGGTGGCGGCAACCTTTCTATTCAGTGCCACCCTGGTTTAAAATACATCAGGGAGGAATTCGGAGAAAGCATCACCCAGGATGAAACCTATTATATTTTAGACTGTAAAGAAAATGCAAGGGTTTATCTCGGCTTTCAGGAAGATATCGAACCTGATCATTTCCGCGAAAGCCTGGAAAAAAGTAATGCAAATAATGAAGCGATCGACATTGAGCAATATGTTCAGGTGCACCAGGCAAAAAAGCACGATTTATTTCTCATTCCCAACGGAACGGTGCACAGTGCCGGCGCAGAAAACCTGGTGCTGGAAATCAGTGCTACACCTTACATCTTTACCTTCAAAATGTATGATTGGGTAAGGCTCGATTTAAATGGAAAGCCCCGGCCCATTAACATCGACCATGCCTTTAAAAACCTCGATTTTAGCCGGAAAGGCGATCAGGTGCAACAGGAACTCATTGCTAAACCCTACGTATTTTTTGAACAGGATGACCAGATATGTTATCATCTTCCTACCCATCAGGAACATTTTTATGATGTACACCGATTGGAATTCGACAACGAAATTGAAATTCAAACTGAAAATACCTGCCACATCCTGATGTTGGTAGAAGGTGAATCCATTACGGTCACCTCTGCTGACGGGACCATTTCTGCTTTTGCATTTGCAGAAACCTTCGTGATCCCTGCTGCGGCAGTTGCTTATAAAATGATTAACAATGGCCGTGTAAGGGCTAAAGTGATTAAAGCCTTTTTAAAATAAACCACATGAATAGTACTACACAACATATGGCTGTTAAAAGCAACAAATCTTATTTATATCTGGTGTGCCTGGTGGCCGCCATCGGCGGGTTCCTTTTTGGCTTCGATACGGCGGTAATTTCGGGCACCATTAGTTTGGTTAAAGGTGATTTCGGACTCAATGCCGTGAGCGAAGGATGGTTTGTAAGCTGTGCCCTTCTGGGCTGCATTATTGGTGTGAGCGTTTCGGGTAAATTAAGCGATACTTATGGACGCAAAATTGTGCTGATTCTTTCTGCCTTTCTCTTTCTCATTTCTGCAGTGGGCTGCATGTATGCCACTTCTTTTGCCTCGCTGATTACTTTCAGGCTGATAGGTGGTTTGGGAATAGGCGTTGCCTCTATGGTTTCGCCCCTTTATATTTCCGAATTCGCACCCTCGCGGCTGCGGGGCACCATGGTGTCGCTTTATCAGCTGGCCTTAACGATTGGTATTGTAACTGCTTATTTCAGCAATTCTTTTTTAGCCAGCCATACCGGCGATCATTTTGCAGGTGGCCAAACCGAAAAAATATTTTCTGCAGAGGTGTGGCGGGGGATGCTTGGTTTAGGCGGAGTTCCGGCGCTGATTTTTCTGCTGTCGCTATTTCTCGTTCCGGAATCGCCGAGATGGTTGTTGAGCAGGGGGCGCACGGAGCTGGCCAGAAAAATCCTGATCAGGATTGACGGCGAACCATCGGCAAGCAAAGAAGTAAATGCCTTCCTGTCTCAAAACGAAACGGAAAAAGATGCATCCATCAGCGTACTTTTTAAATCGGTATACCGTAAAGCGTTATGGATTGGGTTGCTGTTGCCTTTTCTTTCCCAGGTTTGCGGCATTAATGCGGTAATTTATTATGGTCCCAGAATTTTAGAGCAGGCTGGTTTTACCCTCAACAATGCTTTAGGCGGGCAGGTGACCATTGGGCTGGTGAATGTGGTATTTACTTTCGTTGCCATATTTACAGTTGATAGATGGGGGAGAAAGCCTTTGTTGTATTTTGGTATCGGCGGTGCCGTTATTTCCCTGATCATCATCGGGATTCTTTTCCAGCTTGGCATTACCTCGGGGCCGTGGATTTTAATTTTCATTCTGGCTTTTATTGCTTGTTTTGCCTTTTCATTTGGTCCGGTATGCTGGGTGGTGATTGGTGAAATTTTCCCCAATAATATCAGGGGGAAGGCCATGTCTCTGGCTACGCTCACCCTCTGGATTGGAAACTTTTTTGTCGGCCAGCTCACTCCCTTAATGTTAGAGGGGCTGGGTTCTGCCTGGACCTTCTGGATTTTTGCCATTTGTTGCTCACCGGCATTGTACCTCACCTGGAAACTGATCCCTGAAACCAAGGGACGATCACTGGAGGAAATAGATGCACACTGGCAGGCCATCCAGCCTAAAAATCTTTAACTCAATTTACAACACCAAAAAATACCTAACCAAATATGCTGCTGCCGGAAGGCATGCCGATCAACCTAAATGTTATGAGATTAAAATTTTACCAAACAGAAAGCGCCAAACGAGTGCCCAACTGGCGATTTGCCCTGCTGGCCATGCTGGCGCTCCCGCTTTTACCCCATCCGCTTTTGGCGGCACCCAGTCTGGTTCCCATTAATGCAATCAGAAAAATTAATGTCACCATTAAGGGAAAAGTGGTCGATGAAAAGGGCATCGGATTACCCGGTGTAAGCGTGCAGATTAAAGGGAGTTCGGTAGGTGCGGTAACCGATGCCAACGGACTGTATACCCTTTCTGTTCCGGATAACCTGGCTACCGGCAGCCTGACGTATTCCTATTTAGGTTATATGAGTCAGGAAGTAGCGATTGGTGGCCGCAGTACGATTAATATTCAGTTAAAAGCCGATGCGAATAATTCACTGAATGAGGTGGTGGTAGTGGGGTATGGCGTTCAGAAAAAGGTTTCGGTAACGGGGGCAATCAATACGATCGATGCGAAAAGCATTGAGAATAAGCCTGTATTAAACGTATACCAGGCCCTTCAGGGAGAATCTCCAAATTTAATTATTCAGCAAAGTTCACTAAATCCGGGTAGCAATGTTACCGTAAATATCCGGGGCGTGGGCACCCTGGGTGATAATACCCCGCTGGTGGTGGTAGATGGAATTGTGGGTGGAAATTTAAATACCCTCAATCCAAATGATATTGCGAGTGTAACGGTATTAAAAGATGCCGGTTCTGCGGCGATCTATGGTTCGCGGGCGGCAAACGGGGTAATCCTCGTTACCACTAAAGGCGGAAAACTAAACCAGAAAACATCAGTTTCTTACAATGGAAGTTACGGCATTCAGGATGCAAATGTGGTGGTAGAAAAAGTTCCGGCCTGGGAGAATGCGTATTACAAAAATGAATCTTTGGTTAATTCGGGCCTGAGCCCGGCCTATACGCCCGATCAGATTCAGCAACTGAAAGATCAGGGCAATGGCACCTGGGATATTGAACACCTTTTGCATACCGCTCCGCAACAATCGCATAACTTTAGTATTGTTGGCGGCGGCGAGAAAAGCTCATTTTACATTTCTGCAGGTTTGCAGGATCAGAAAAGTAACTTCATTGGGAACGGAGGGGAGGGACCTGATTTTGGGTACCAGAAATATAACCTGCGTTTAAACCAAAGTAACGTGATCGGGAAATTCAGCACCAACTTTATTCTGCTTTACACCAAAACGCGCAATAAAACCAACAGCATTGGCGACAATAACATTTTTGCAGATGCCAATCGCGTTCCGCTAAATTACAGCTGGCAGGATGATAACGGCAATTACCTCACCAACCCCATAGCCTCTCAATATAATGAATATGGCGTTTTAGAAAAAGGCGGTTTTAACCAGGCCGATAATGATGAAATTTTTGGGGCATTCAACGGTCAGTTTAACGTAACCAACGACTTAAGAATTACCGGAGAGTTTGGCGGTACGCTTCAGAATAACGGAACGTTCTTCCGCAGAACGCAGGTAAATTTCCTGCCTTCGGGCGTTTATGGTGATGACCGTGCCGTGTTAGATGGAAACAGCAAGTCGCAGCTCTTTAACACGAAATTGTATGCAGAATACACGAAGAAAATCGCTTCGCATGATTTTAAAGTGCAGCTGGGCGCCTCGAGCGAAAACTTTTCTCAGCGTGGCTTTCAGTTACAGAAAACCCTTACCGATCAATTGCTTGGAACGCCTACTACCGGAACGCTTGTAGATCCCATTAACTCCAGCAATAGTCTGGCGATAAATTCAAACAGTCTGCTTTCCTTATTTGGGCGGTTAAATTATGCCTATCAGGATAAATACTTATTTGAAGCCACGGCGAGATATGATGCATCGTCAAAATTCGCCAGGGGCAACCGGGTAAGTTTCTTCCCTTCAGTAAGTGCCGGATGGAACATTACCCGAGAATCTTTCATGGAGTCTGTTAAAAATACAGTCAGCAATTTAAAACTCCGGGCATCGTACGGTGTTTTGGGCAACCAGAATGTGGGGAACTTCCAATACCAAACCACTTATTTTAACTATGCAAGTGCCTATGGTTTTAACAATGTACCCGTTGGTGGTGCCGGTACGCTTTTATCAAACCGGGATTTAACCTGGGAAAAAGCATCAACCCTGAATATTGGAATCGATGCAGGTTTTTTTGACAACCGCCTAACGGCATCTTTTGATTATTTTAATAAAGTAACCCGCGATATTTTGCAGCCAAGACAAGATATCCCTGCCATTTTTGGGGCAGCTACACCAGATTTTAACGTGGCAAAGGTAAGAAGTAAGGGCTGGGAGGCTTCGTTAACCTATAACCTGCGGGGGGAAAATGTAACGCAGAGTTTTAGTGTAAACCTGGCAGATAACCAAAATAAATTACTCCGGTTATCTGGCGGGGCAACAGAGCAGATCATCAATCAGGATGTGTTCCAGTTGTTGAGGAAAATTGGGGAGCCCATTACGCAGTACTATGGCTACGAAACCAATGGCTTCTTCCAAAATCAGGCAGATATCAATAACTCACCAAAAATTGCAGGCAATCCCGTAGTGCCTGGTGATGTAAAATTTAAAGACCTGAATAATGATGGCATTATAGATGCCAATGATAAAGCGGTTTTGGGGAATCCTTTTCCGCGCTATACCTTCGGCTTTACCTACCGGTTAGCGGTAAAAGGTTTTGATCTCCAGCTCTTTATTCAGGGGGTAGGAAAGCGGGAAACCTTTTTACGCGGAGAGCTGGTAGAACCTTTCCATTATGGATATGGTGCAACGGTATACCAGCACATGACGGACCATTGGACACCTAACAATCCGGATGCCCGCTACCCGATTTTAGCGAACATCGGCTCACCATCCAATACCAATAACTGGCGTACCGGATCAGACCTTTATAAATATGACGCGGCCTATGCCCGTTTAAAAAATGTGAATGTGGGTTATACCTTACCCCAAACAGTAACCAAAAAGTTTGGCGTGGAGCGTTTCAGAGTCTCACTGATCGGACAAAACCTGTTCACCCTGACCAAACTTAAATTCATTGATCCGGAAACCTCAGAATTTGGCAACAATGTAAGCACAGGTTCAGGATCAAACAGTGCCCGTCAGTATCCGCTGCCAATTTTTTATGGCGCTGGTTTGGATATAACTTTTTAATAATAACGGTTAGCTTAAATAAAATGAAATACCTACATAAAAACCTCATCATAGCCTTTGCAATCGTTGCATTTGCAGGCTGTAAAAAGCTCGATATTGCCCCAACCGACCGGTTTTCTGATTTAACTTTCTGGACCGTGGATTTGAATGTTACCAATGCATTGAACAATAATTACAGTTTGCTCTACAACAGTTCTCTATATTTTGAACCGGAAGCACTTTCTGATAATGCGTATTCTCCTTCGGGAGATTTGAACCTGATTGCCAGTGGTAACGCCACCTCGCTTAGCGCTAAATTTCAGGGCGATTGGGCAAGTTATTACCGCAGCATAAAATCGGTCAATATCTTTCTGGCGAATATCGATCAGAATACCACATTGCCACCGGCAACCATTGCCAGGATGAAGGCCGAAAACCAGTTTATGAGGGCCTTTGCCCTTTTTAACTTAAGCAAGTGGTATGGTGATGTTCCACTTCCTGATCATGATTTAACGCCTGAAGAAGCACAGCAGATTCCCCGTACCTCAAAAGCGGCCGTGAATGCTTTTATCATTAGTCAGCTAGATAATGCGATCAGTAATCTCCCAAGCAAGGATCAGCTCCCTGCCAGTGAGAATGGCAGGATTACAAAGGGTGCTGCACTGGCGCTGCAAATGCGGGTATTGCTGTACGAAGGAAACAAAACGGCGGAAGTGATTGCCGTCTGTGAAAAATTAATGAATGAACAGGCTACTTATGGAAGCTATTCGCTGACAGCTAGTTACAGTGCCCTGTTTAGCGACCCTACCGTAAATAAAAACAATAACGAGAGTATTTTATCCTTACAATACGTACCAACGATCAGAACCTGGCAGAATTTCTGGGATTTTGCACCAAGAACAGTGGGCGGCCGGGTAAGTAACATGGCGCCGACGCAGGAGCTGGTAGACGATTATGTGATGCTGAATGGAAAGGGCATTAAGGAGGCGGGATCAGGCTATCAGGAAAGCAGTCCGTATAGCAACCGTGATCCGAGGCTTACGGCAACCGTGGTCTACGACAGGTACATTTGGACCAACCCCAACAATACAACCAAAACCATTTACATCAGGCCGGGTTCAGATCCGGTTCAGCCAGGTTTGGATGAGTATTTACCGGGTTCTCAAAGTGCCTCTGCAACGGGTTATTACTGGAGGAAATATTTTGATCCGACTGCCTTGTCGAGTTTCGTTTCCGGGAACAACCTGCACCTGTTCCGGTATGCAGAAGTATTGCTTACCTACGCCGAGGCTAAAAATAGCCTGGGGCAAATGGATGCCACGATCTGGGCGAAAACCATTGGGGCACTCCGTGCGAGAGCAGGTTTTACAGATGCCGCTGCCTTAAATTTTCCGGGTGGAGATTTAACGAATGTAATCAGAAGAGAACGCCGGGCTGAAATGGCGATGGAAGGTTTACGGTTAGATGATATCAGGCGGTGGAAGCTTGCGGAAGTGACGATGAACGGTTTCGCACACGGTGCAAAATTTGCTGCAGATCAAAATCTAGATAATGGATATATCCGCACACAGCAACGCAAATTTAATCCACAGCGGGATTACCTCTGGGCCATCCCTTCGAGTGAAATCGGCTTAAACAAAAACTTAACGCAAAACCCTGGTTATTAATCTTCGTGATATGAAAAAATTAAAGATCACTTTTGGTTTCCTGGCGCTGGCCATGTTGGTGCTCAGCGCCTGTAAAAAAGATGAAAAGGCACTTAACGAAAATATCAGTTCCGCAGGCAGCTTAATGCTCCGTCAAAATCAACAGCATATCAAACTTACGCCAGCTAACGCATTGGCCACCCAGCAATTTAAGTGGACCACGGCCAGCGCAGAAGATGGTGGTTTGGTTTTATATGAAGTGGCCTTCGATAAAGAAAGCGGCGATTTTACCAAACCGGCTTACAAGGTGGTTTCTGATGGGGCCGGTGTATTGCCGCAGGTAACCATTACCCATAAAGAGCTGACTAAAATCGCGGCCTTATGTGGCATCAATTCGTCGGGCATAGGCAATATAAAATGGACGGTGATCGCTTCTAAGGCAAGCAACAAGAAAATGGGTTCAGAGAGCCGCATCCTGCAACTGGAGCGGCCGGCAGGTTTTGCAGAGGCGCCGGCAAATCTATTCCTTACCGGTTCTGCTACCGAAGCAGGCGAGGAGATCAGCAAGGCCATCAAATTTAAAAAGCTGGAAGATGGGGTGTTTGAAATTTACACCAGCCTTAAACCAGGCACTTACCAGCTGACAGATCAGACTACACCGGCCGCAAGGAAGTTTTATCCCGAAGGTACTGTCATAAAAGAAGGAACTAATACTGTTAATGTAACAGGTACAGCTAAAGTCTACTATTTGAAATATGATTTCAATGTGGCTTCGGTGTTAGACGCGGTTGAAGTACAGGGATTTGGCCTGTACATGTCTGCCTATGGAAATGAAATTGGTCAGCTGACTTATGCCTCGAACGGTACCTGGCAATCCGGAAGCATCCCGGTGGCATTTTACCCGTTTTCATGGGGGAGAGACGAGCGCTATAAATTTGCCCTGCACACCCCAGCAGGGCTCCGGTACCTGGGAAGCAGTAATGTAAATAATTCGAGTCCGGTTGGGCAGGGCGCTTCCTATTCTTATTTATATTCCGTGAGCAATGATCAATGGAATAATACCTACAAATTTGATCCGGCAGCAGATAATAAGAATGTTAAAGTAATGGTAAAGCTTAATGCTGACGGGCCTTATACCCACCAGGTGAGCATTCAGTAATCATGAACAAATACTAACCTTACATTGGTTATAAAAGGAACCTACCTATGAAAAAAATATTTTTAAATACACTGCTGGTGTTGTCTATCCTGGTTGGCGCTGCCTGCAAAAAAGACCCCGGAGTTGTTCCGGTTACACCCCCTCCGGTTGATCCGCCGGTAGGGCCGGGTGCAAAGATAGATTACCTGAAACTGGCGCAGGAAACCCATACTTTTACCGCGAATAACCTGTTAACTGCCGGATACAGTTACCGTGCAAATACCACTACACACGCCAACAGCTGCTACGAATGGTACAATGTGAGCCAGATTTATGCCGACGCCGCAATGGTGGGTATCGGACAAAGTAAACACCTGGCCTACATGAACAATACCTTTAAGTTCATGGAAAACATGTGGGACAAAAAGGACCTTCGCGGCGGCTATTTTGCTTCTGTAAATTTAGATGGGAGCAATGCCGGAGGTGATAAATATGTAGATGATAACGCATTAAGCGGAATGGTCTACCTGGAAGCTTATGAAGTAACTTCAGGTAGCGATAAACAAGCCTATTTGGCAAAAGCAAAGGCTTGCGCCGACTGGCTGATCAGCAGCGGACTTTGGGACAACGTTTATGGCGGCGGGTTTTACTGGAATACCCAGAAGCCTGAAAAACCTACGCAAACCAATGGGCTTGCGCTACAGTTATTTGTGAAACTGTACAGCCTGACCGGGGAAAGCATTTATCGCGATTGGGCAAACCAGGTAAACGACTGGCTCCATGCCAAAATGTACGACGCGGTTAGTGGCTTATATATTTGGAAAATAGATGGACCAGGTGAGGGAAAGAAGCACACCGATAAATTTACCTATGACAACGCCATTATGGTTGAAGCCCTTATTTTATACAGTAAAACCATGAATGATCCGGCCTATCTGCTGCAGGCACAAAACCTCGGCAAGGCCATGAACATTACGCTGTGGAATCCGGTTTGGAAAGGATACATCTTCAACACCAATGAAGCAAGAATTAATCCGGCCTGGTGTGCCTGGGGATCGCAGGCGATGATTCGTTTGTATGAGACGGATAAAAATGAAAGCTGGCTGGTGTACGCCAAAGAAAATATCAATAGGTTAAACATTGCCACCAGAAATCCAAGCACTTTCGGATATTGTTTCTTCGCAGGTTTTGACGGGCAGAACCGGGCACCGGAAATGGAAACGGTAGACCAGGCCTGGATGCAAAGGATCCAGGCATTACTTTCCAAATATTAAACGTTAACAAGAACAACCCTTATGAATACGGCCAATAAATCACTCTTCCTGCTATTTTTTACGCTTTTTCTTATGCCGTGTGCATTTGCACAGGATCTTTTACAATATGTTCAGCCAAATATCGGTACTGCACACAGCCGCTGGTTTTTTTATACGCCTGCAGCAGTTCCTTACGGAATGGCCAAACTTGCGCCCTCAACCAACGGGAGTTATGGTAATGCGCAAGGCTGGGAAGCCGTTGGATATGATACCAGGCATAACTCCATAGAAGGTTTTGTCCATTTCCACGAATGGCAGGTGGGCGGCGTAAGTTTTATGCCTACCGCCGGCGAACTCAAAACCGTTCCCGGTTTGCTGGATAAACCTGCAAGCGGCTTTCGGTCTGCATTTGATCGAAAAAACGAGGTGGCGCAGCCTGGCTATTATGCCGTATTGCTCGATGATTTCAAAATCAAGGCAGAGCTTACCGCAACCAAACGGGTGGGTTTTCACCGGTACACTTTTCCTGAAAACGATGAGTCGAGAATTATACTGTCTATCGGTAATATTCAGGGCGAAAGTGGACCCGTAACTGATGCTTCGGTAAAGATGATTGATGAAACACATTTTGAAGGCTTCGTGATTACCTATCCGAAATATGTGAAAACCTATGATGAAGGCGGTAGGGTAGCCATGTATTTCTTTGGGGAACTGAGTAAGCAACCAGCCAGTGTAGGCGCCTTTGATCAAACGAAGACCAGCAGGAATATTAAATCGTCTACCGGACCGGGCGCGGGGTTATTTCTGGGATACCATACCAAAGAGAACGAAAGTGTAGAAATAAAGGTAGGTTTATCCTATACTTCAATTCAGAATGCGAAACTAAATTTACAAACTGAAGCTGGAAATTTAGATTTCGATGGGGCTAAAAAACTGGCACAATCAGAATGGCAAAGGGAACTGGGCAAAATCAGGGTAAGCACTAAAAATGAACCGGATCTGGTAAAGTTTTATACCGGCTTGTACCATGCGCTGCTCGGGCGTGGAATTGCGAGCGATATTAATGGAAGTTTTCCAAGACATGATGGTACCATCGGGCAATTGCCTAAAGATAAAAATGGCAAATTCAGTTATCACTTCATGAATACCGATGCCATTTGGGGCGGTTTCTGGAACCTCACGCAACTATGGGCCCTGTCTTACCCGGCACACTACAACGATTTTGTACATACCCAGCTCGAAATTTATAAAGAAAGAGGCTGGTTTGGAGATGGGATTGCCAACAGCAATTTCGTATCTGGCGTAGGTACCAATTTTGTTGGTCTGGCTATTGCGGGCGCCTACCAGGCTGGAATTAGAGATTACGATTTGAATTTAGCCTACAAGGCTGTGTTGGGGAATGAACTAAACTATCGGAACAGATTAGTCGGATCTGGAAAAACAGATACCAAAAGCTTTGTACAAAGTGGTTTTGTCCCTTATCTGGACGCTGATAAAACCGATTCGACTGGTGCACATTTTTCGGGCTCGCATACCATGGAATACAGTTACAGTGCTTTCGCAGCCGCACAGCTTGCAAAGAAAATGGGTAAAACTAAAGACTATCAGAAGCTCATGGCTTTATCCAATGGCTGGAAATTACTGTTTGATCAGGATCTGAAACTCATCCGCCCTAAAACCCGGGATGGGAAGTTTATCGATAAATTTAATCCGCTGGAGGCCTGGAGAGGGTTTCAGGAAGGCAATGCTACACAGTATACGTTTTACGTTCCTCAAAACCCGAAAGGTTTGATCAGTGCTATAGGCCGTGAAACCTTCAATAACCGCTTGAATGATATTTTTGAAAAATCGCAGCAAAATGCATTCGGCGGAGGCAAAACGATAGATGCTTTTGCAGGAATCCAATCGCTTTATAACCACGGCAATCAGCCAAACTTACACATCAGCTGGCTTTTTAATTATTCATCGGCCCCCTGGCTTACCCAAAAATGGACCAGGGCGATTTGCAATGAGTTTTACGGAACGGAAAGTATTCACGGTTATGGCTACGGGCAGGATGAAGACCAAGGACAGCTGGGTTCCTGGTATGTAATGGCATCTATTGGTTTATTTGATGTAAAAGGTTTAACTGATGCCAGGCCAACCATTCAATTGGGAAGTCCTCTCTTTGATGAATCTGAAATTCAGTTGGGCAATGGTAAAAAGCTGGCAATCAAAACCATCAATAACTCATCACAAAACGTATATGTGCAGTCTGCTACCTGGAACGGAAGTGCACTCAACAATGCATGGATTTATCGTGATGATTTAATGAAAGGCGGCAAACTCACCTTTACGATGGGGAACCGCCCTAACAAAAGCTGGGGAGTAAAGGTATTGCCACCCTCGGCGCAATAGTTTAACCATCCAATTGTTCCTGTAAATAATCGTACATCAATGAGATATTTCTTTTTCATCATCAGCTTCATGTTTTGCTTTGATGGATATTGTCAAAAGGTAGAATATAATTCCTTACAGAAGGAGCGGGCAGATGCCATGTTCAGAAAAGTCTGGCAATACTACCGGGTGCCAACATACCCGGGTTTATTTACCGAGAATTTTCCTTCAGGCAAAAGTGCTTCGCTTGATTACTTTCAGGGTGCCCAGGTTAATGAAAAAGCAGTTAGTTTTCTGTGGCCTTTTTCGGGGATGTTTTCTGCTGCCAATGTGCTGATCAGGTTTCCGGATTTAAAGCAGCAATATGCCGGTTACCTGGATACGCTCACTACCGGTGTGTGGGCCTATCGCGATACGACCAGGTTACCTGCCGGCTATCAGGCTTATCCTTCAGCGCTGGAAAAGTCAGACCGGTATTATGATGACAATGCTTTGGTCTGCATCGATTACCTGGAAGCCTATTTAAATACGGGTGATGAGGCTTACCTGCCTAAAGCAAAAGAGGTTTTTAATTTTATTTTAAGTGGATGGGACGATCAACTTGGTGGCGGTGTATATTGGCTGGAAGGACATAAAGACCAAAAACCTGCCTGTAGCAATGGTATGGCTACGCTTGCTGCTTTAAAACTTTACCAGTGTACCAAAGATCCTGTTTACCTGAACTGGGGAAAAAAGTTTTATAACTGGATGCATAACCACCTTCAAAATCCCCAGGGCATTTATTATAACGATGTAAAGATGGATGGTAAGCCAAACGAGGTTTATTATACTTACAATACCGGATCGATGCTCGAGTCGGGGGTATTGCTTTTCCGGTTTACCCATGATATTAAATACCTGAAAGAAGCAGAACGCGTTGCTGAAAATGCATACCGGTTCTTTTCAGATCATGGCCACCACAAAAGGGTTTTTAAAATTGATCTTCCATGGTTTGTAACGGTGCTGTTTCGGGGTTATGAAGCACTTTATCATATTAACCACAATCCACGTTACATCAACGCGATCGCATCGGATCTAGATCAGGCATGGGAAAGTGCTTCCGATCGCTATGGCTTTTTAACCGCCAAATGGGCACCTGATGAAGCTTCAAAAAAGAAACCGAAATGGCTGCTGGATCAGGCCTGCATTGCTGAGCTTTATGCCAGAATCAGTCTATTAAACACCAAAGCGAAATAGCGGAACATATTAACGGCCAGGCTTGTTAGGTAAACACCAGCTGTTTATTTCGATTTAATATAAAATAAATACTGCTTTTTATTGGTCTAAACCGCCAGAAACAATAACCAAATATAATCACCTCAACTATGAAAACAAGAAAAAACAAAAGTCAGGCTTGCAAACCAGTACGCCTGTTTCAGGGCTGCCAAAAATTGGTAGCAGTGATCGCATTAGGATTGGCAAGCATGCTGGTCAGCTGTAAAAAAGAACAGGGCGCAGAAAAACTTAAACTGACGGATGCACTGGCTACACAATCAAACACCTCCAGCCTGGCCGCAGTTTCTCTACCCACCAGGAATGAAGCCTTAATAGCCATGCAGGTCTATAATAATCATTTTTACAACCAGTATGGTACTTATGGTACATCTTTCAAAGCGTATTACTGGAAAGATGACAACCATACCGGCCGGATGGATTTTTGGACGCAACAAGAAGCAATTGAAACGCTGATTGACGCTTATAACATTAACCCGAGCGCCGATTTAAAAAATAAAATCACCTATCTGTACAATGGTGTGAGAGATGGATACGGATTGCTTTGGTCTAATAACATTTATAATGATGATATCGTATGGGGCGCGTTAATGTGTGTCAGGGCTTTTAAGATCACCAACGATGGAGGGATGTTAGATATGGCAAAAAATAATTTCAATATGATGTGGAACCGGGCCTGGGATACACAATCTCTGGGCGGGGGATTATGGTGGACTACCGATAACCAGACGAAAAACACCTGCGTAAATGCACCCGCCGTAATTTGTGCCATGCTATTGTATCAGGCTACGGGTGATGCCGTTTATAAAACAAGGGCCAAGCAAATTATGGATTGGATGGTACTGAAGCTTTACGATGGTGCTACCGGTGAGGTTAAAGGTGCGATCAACAAAGCAGGAAACATTACGGAAGGCGCACTTTCTTATACCCAGGGCACTTTTATCGGTGCCTGTGATCTGCTGCGGGCAGATTACCCGGCAGTTAATTATCTTGCTATGGGTTTAAAAGCCATGGATTATGCCCGTAACAGCATGTGCAATCAACCCGGTGGAATACTGAAAGATGAAAACGCTGTTGCGGATACCCAGGGCATGAAAAGCATCTTTGCAAGATGGGCATGCCTCTTCGTGAAAAATACAAGTACGGCAGGTAACTACGGCGCCTGGTTGGATACAAATGCTGCGCAGGCCTGGTCTATCCGTAATGCACAAGGTTTAATGTGGAATATATGGGGAACACGTACCCCGGATAATGTACGCAATGCCTTTGAAACTACCTGTGGTGTGGCGATGATGAATGGCATTTATTACTACCGCTAATCATTGTAGTTAAGCGTTGCTGATAAAAACCCCTAGGTTGAATCATTCAACCTAGGGGTTTATTGTTTGGTAGAAACTAAAATTCATTAAATGACTAAATCATTTATTGCTATTCACGGCGATTTAACCGGATTAACTGGAATATTTCAATAGTATTGGAATCAGCAAGCTGATCTCCTTTCTCATTTCTTCAGCGCCTTTTTGCAATGAGATAGGTCCGCCAACCTCGTATTTCTCTAATTCTCTACAGATTTCCGCTAAGTTTGTGAGTCCTGCAGAAGTAGACATTCCATATAACTTGTGCGATAGGGCGAGCAGCATTTCCGCATCTTCCAATTGAATGTCTTTATCTAACTGGAGCTGGGCTTGCTTAAGTTGCTCAATCGTAATCCCAATAATTTTATTCAGCTTGATCGAATCTTCACCAAAGTAGGTAGACAGTTTATTGAAATCGAAATGAAACAGGTCCGGCTTAGCTTCTTGTTCCACAGGACTTAATTGCGGCTCTTCTGGCTGAACTAACCATTTGTTCAATATCACTTCGATGTTTTCTTGTAAAACGGGTTTGGTGATAAAATCATCCATACCTGCAGCAACGCATTTCTCCCGCTCTCCCTTTACGTTTGCCGCTGTTAAAGCAATAACAGGCGTTCTTTTTTCTTTTTCAAAAGCCCTGATTTTTCTTGCACACTCGTAACCGTTCATTTCCGGCATCTGGATATCCATAAAAACAAGGTCGAAGGGCATCTTTTTGAATTGTTCTATCCCTACGGTACCATTCTCCGCCTCCATAATTACACTTTGGGGGTAAAGTTTTTCTATATACGAACGGGTAAGAAATCTGTTCACCTCATTGTCTTCCACAATCAAAAAGCTATAGTCAGGGTTTTGGCGTGCAGGTAATAGTGCCGGAATTTCAATATTCTGGGGAGCAATCTCCTTGGATTTTAACCTGGATAATGTAAGGAAAAGCGTGTCTATTCTAATCGGCTTGAGTAGCCGGTTCTCAATTCCCAATTCACTACATGCCTTAATAAGGGTACCATCATCTGAGGAGCTGTGGAGCAGAATTACAGGAAGTTTTTCTTCTTCACTCATAAAATTATCCCTGATTTTGGTTGTAGTTTCTATCCCATCCATATATTGCATATGGTAATCCATCAAAATAGCATCATAGGTTCTGCCCTCTGCCAGAAACTGCAACGCTTCGAAACCGTTTTGTGCATGATCTGAATGGATATTTTTTAACAAAAGCATATCCGTTAAGATATCCCTATTGTTTTTATTATCGTCTACGATCAGCACATTGGCAATACTTTCTATTCCAACCCATTCAGTTGGATCGCCATGTTCAGATTGTAAATTTACGTCAAAGTAAAAGGTACTGCCTTCTCCCGGCGAACTTTCCAGCTGAAGGTGACTGTCCATCATTTTTAGCAGCTTGTTAGAAATCGTTAATCCCAGTCCTGTTCCGCCATATTTTTTGGTGGTAGAGGAATCCTCCTGCGAAAATGCATTAAAAATTTTTGCCTGTACAGCTTTGGCTATTCCGATGCCGGTATCACGAACGCTGAACCGAAGCAGATGACGGTCTGTCGTTTCACTTAAGGATTGTATTTTAAGTTCAATTTCTCCTTTTGTAGTAAACTTAGCTGCATTTCCCAGCAGGTTAATTAAGATCTGTTTGAGGCGAAGGGCATCAGCCCATATAAATCTCGGAAGATTTGGCTGCACATTGAGCAGCATTTCTAATTTTTTGGTCTGGATTTGATAATTCGTAATGTCGCTGGCCTGGCCGGCAATATCATAAAGATCACACCTTTCTATATCGAGCTCAAATTTACCGGCTTCAATTTTAGAAAAATCCAGAATATCATTTATAATGCTTAAAAGGGCATTGGCTGATTGATTAACAATTTTTAAGTATTGCTCTTGTGTATGAGTAAGCTGGGTTTTTAATACAAGATCGGTAAAGCCGATCACCCCGTTTAATGGCGTTCTGATTTCGTGGCTCATATTGGCAAGAAATTCAGACTTGGCCATATTGGCCAGGTCGGCACGCAGTCTGGCTACGGTGAGTTCTTCGCGATGCTTAACGCTTGCCGAGATATTGTGCGTAAAAATCATCATGCCGCCTATAGACTGATCTGCCCTATACCAGGGCCTCATTTCCCAGGAAATATGATATGGCGTGTTTCTGCTTTTATCCAAATATACATCTTCCTCTTTTTTAACCACCTCTCCCTTAAGCACCCTTTGATGAACTGCGATACGCTCTTCAGATAAATTTGGGAATACGTCGTAATAGGAGCGTCCCCTGATATCTCCTTCAACCTGAGTGTATTCTTTCAGGAAAGTTTGGCTTGTGATCAGAAAATGCATATTTTCATCCATCATGGCTACCGACGCCGGTGCATTTGCAATGAAAGCAATGAGCAATGCTTTTTCCGTGGCAAGCTGGTTTTCAACTGTTTCTTTTTGGGTAATGTCAGTAGAAATGCCCAAATAGCCAATGATCTTACCCTGGCTATCCTTTATCGAGGTAATGGACAAGGATACCCTAACCCGTTTTTTGGATTTAGTGATAAAAGTAAATACCCTTTCTGTTTGAGGCTGATCTGCACATTGTTTATAAAACTCAAATCCCGACACTTCGGTGCCCAGCGTCGCATTAAAATCGCTACAGAGATCGTCTACCTCCTTTGGATCATGAAATATAATCGGCGTTTGCGTACCAATCATTTCCTCAGCGGTATAGCCCAGTAATTGCGATGAGCCCTCGTTGAATACCGTAATGGTTCCATTCAGATCGGTGGCGATGATGCTTACTCCGGTAGCCGCCGAAAGTACATCGTCCAGTAGTTTTTTAGCTGCAATTACTTCCAGCTGCGCACGTTTCTGCTCATCAATATTTTGAAAAGTACCATAAATCCGGGTTGGCGTATCTTTTACAAACTGTACGTTTCCTTTGGTTCGTACCCAGATTTCCTTTCCGTGAAAGTCAATAATCTGAAGTTCCAGATCCCAATCCTTACCTGTTTTAAGGCTTTCCTGTATGGCCTGCAGAACTTTATCCCTGTTTTCTCCAGCTTTGTAAAAGGCAATCCCATTTTCTTTGGTCGGGATAAATTCTTCCGGTACGCCGTGAATTTCACGGGTAATCAGCGACCAGGTAACCTGCTGATCGAGGAGATTAAGTTCCCAACCACCTATTTTTGACAGCCTGCTGGTTTCTTCTAATAAATTTTTGGTGTGAATGAGATCTTTCTCTAATTTCTTCTGATCGGTAATGTCCACTGCATTGCCCACAATATAGGGTTCTCCATCAGGATCTTGTTGCAGTACATTCGAATATAACCACAAACGCTCTTCACCAGATTTCCGTTTAACCACCATGTAGCCCCTGGAAACGCCATTCGCCACGATTTCTTTAAGGTATTCCCGTAAGTTATCGTGTCGTGCAGGGGGGATAATGTCAAAAAGCGTTTTGTCAAGCAGTTCGTTCCTGGAGAAACCCAGTGTTTCTGCTCCTGAAGGATTTAGCGTAATGAGTTTGCCGTTAACATCATGTGTAGACATTAAACCTTGTGAACTTTCAAAAAATGCCTTTAATTTTTGCTCGCTATCTTTTAATGCCTTGTTTTTCTCAATTTCGGAAGTCACATCCCTTCCAATTGCAAATATATTTTTATCCTCTTCCTGATTGGTAGCCGTCCATTCAATTATCCGGTATCCACCAGCTTTCAATGATACCTGGTGCACACCATGTTCCTCTGAAAGGCAATTTTTCATATTAGACCAAAGTATACGTGCTTTTTCCTGATCTTCTGCCGGAACGATATCCAAAATGGTTTTGAACTGCAACTCTTCCCCTGTCCAGCCGAAGTGTCTGTTAAAGCAGGGGTTCGCCATTTTAAATGTCAGATCCGGTGCTAAGATGCAGATCAGGTCATTTGAATTATTAATCAGGCGGCTAAACTGTTTGTATTCCTGTTTTTTCCGGCGGTCTACAATGGCAGAAATGGCTTCCTCCACCAGCATGGATAACATCTGGTATTGTGATGAGCTTAATTTTTTTGGTTCAGAACTGATCACACAGAAAGAGCCCAGCGTGAATCCATTTGGATCAATCATAGGGAATCCGGCGTAAAACCGCACCTTAAGTCCTTCTTGTACCATTGGATGCTGACTCCAGAAAACATCTTCCAGCGTATCTTCTACCAGAAACAATTCATTTGAGTTTAAGGTACGTTCACACATCGTAAATCCTCTTGGAACCTCCTCTACTTCAAGTCCTTTGGCTGATTTATACCAAACCCTTTCTTTATCGATGAAGGAAATCAGCGAGATTTCGCAACCAGCGATCAAAGACGCAAGTTCGGTGAGCCTGTCAAAATCCCGCTCCTTAATTGAGTCTATGATTTCGTAACTATAGAGCGCACGCAGGCGGGCTGATTCATTTTTTTGCATTTCAATTTGTTTTGCAGCGTGGTAACCACCAAAAGCCGACTCGGTTAAGCCGTTTTCTGTATTAGCAGGCAGCCCCTTACAGCAGCCTGCAACTTTGGTATCACTCAATATCTTTTAATCCTGCGGATCCGGTATGGAATAGTAATTGATCTTAAATAGGTTATCGCTTAATCACGGGTTTCGGGCTCATTTCTATCCACGGCAGGAATGCCTGGTATATATTCGTTTTTCTATTGGATATTACTCCAGCTTTATACACTTTCTTTCTGAAAAATTGCTGGTATTGTTTTTAATATCAGCTTAATATCGTTTGCAAAGCTTTGGTTTTTTGCATAGGTATTATCCAGCATTAAACGTTCTTCTTCACTCATTTTTCCTTTACCACGCTTCTCTACCTGCCATAAACCCGTTAAGCCAGCAGGCGCGGCAAACCGCAATACCGATTTATCAGTAGTTAGTTTTTCGGCTTCATAAATGGGTAACGGCCTGTTGCCAACAATGCTCATGTCGCCTTTTATCACGTTCCAAAGCTGTGGCAATTCATCAATGCTCGTGTTTCTGATGAAGTTACCCACTTTTGTGATCCGGGGATCATTGGTAATTTTAAAAAAAGCAGATCCGTTTTTCTGTGAATTCAGGTAAATCTCGTCTTTTTCACACCACTTGGCACCATCTGCGTAAATGGGATACTGGCATTTTCCTGTTTGCTTACAACTTTCACAAAGCACCTGACTGACCTGATTCAGCTCCTTTTTCTCCTGATCATATTGGTTAAGGTGCATCAGGTCTTTCACTTTTTGATCAGCATTGACGTACATTGACCTGAACTTGTAGAATTTGAATATCTTGAAGCCTGTTCCTGTTCGTAAAGAATAGTAAAGTACCGGCCCTTTTGATTCCAGCCGGATGAACAGCGCCACCAAAAGGAGTAGTGGAAAAAGCATAATGAGTGCCATGCCGGCAAAAAATATATCGAACATGCGCTTAGCCAGGCCAATCTGATAAACTGATCTGGTTTGAACAGGTATTTCTTTAACAAGAGAAGACCAGTTCCTGATAGAGAAAAGCACCCGTTCTTCCACACGGTCTTTTTGTATCGGAAGCCGGAATACATCTGAGACTCCTGCCGTAAGCGCCAGGATCCTTAAATTTGGATTAAAATACCGTAATACCAGAAAAAAAGGAACCGATGGCAGCATTCTGTTTTTAAGGGTCTCTATTAAAGAAAGGCCTCCATCAGATAAGATTTCACTATTGGAAATAATAGCAGCTATGTTGAGTTTTTTGGCTTCCCACTCCTGTACCAGGATCATCCCGTTATCGAAATGCATCAGCTGCCTGCCTTCAAAATTACAATCCGCCAGAAAAGCATGCGACAAATCCTCATCAAAGCCTATAAGGGCAATGATATGGAGTTCAGGATCTATTCTATCATGTTTTTCCATTAGATCACACTCTTTCCAGCTCTTCTTAATACCATTTTTATTCTCGCCTCTAATTCTGCCGGGTTAAAGGGCTTCACTACGAAATCATCAGCGCCAGCATCCAGACATTTAATGCGTTTATCGGAGCTTTCTTCACCAGATAAGATCATAATAGGCAGGGAACGAAAAAAATCGCTTATTTTAAGTTGTTGTATCAATTCAAGCCCATTCATGTTCGGCGTATTCAGGTCTGAAATGATCAGATCAGGAATGTTGCCGGCCTGTAAAAAAGCCAATGCACTCAGGCCATCAGGTCTTATATCAATACGATAGGTGGAGTGGAGAACCTCATCAAGTACAGCTTGCATGAATTCATCATCCTCAACGAGGAGAATGTGTATCTGGGGACTATTAATTTTACTCATTAGGAAAGACGTTTACAGCGGATATTTTATAGATGCCAAAAAGACTCAAGTTGAAAGTAATTAACACTACATGGGTACAAAATTGATCTTATTTTTATTATCTTATTCACCTGAATACGTACTTCATAAACAAATACAATTCAAATCCTTTACATTTTGTTAGAATGCTTGCTGGTGACTTACAATAATAAAAAAAAATTGTCGTCGGTCTTTGTGTTATTCCTTTAAGGAGTAGCAATTTTACAATGTTTTCATTATGATGACCCGCGGGGTATCTGCTTAGTTATGACGATGGTTAAAGCGCTATATAAGAAATAGTTTTCAACAAAATACAATTCATCAGTATTTTTGCAGAGACATAAAAGGATCGCTTTTGGAAAGTGTTTGATTGCCTGTTTAATTGTTTATAACTGTAAGTCAGTCTAGTGAAGGGCTTGCATGGAAAAATAGAAAGCCTGAAATGATTTATTTTTTGATAAGCCTGAATTTAAACGGCCAAAGCACCCTATAAATTAGGCTAAGTATAATTAATGCGATGATTCTATGAAGGGCATTATCGAATTATGCCCTTTTAAATTCGGGTTCTATAGGTATTTTTCTAAATTAGGGATATTAAACCATCAAATTAATGGAAAGTAATTTTTTATCCTTTGGCACTGTACAATTAAACAGGCTTTTTCCTTACTTTATCTTGTTGGATACAGATATGACCATCACCCACATGGGAGAGGTATTGAAAAATGTTTGCGGTGATTGCATTGGAGGTAATTTATATGATCATTTTGAGCAATTCGATGAGCAGGACCTTTTCGATGTGCAAAATTTTGGCAGGAGTACGAATATCAGTCTAAAGGGTGTAGAGGGGGCAATTACCGGAAAGTGGGAGGAGTTCGGATTCGAAAAATCATTTTTGTTTGCCGGGGAAAAGTTGCTATTAAAAGATCAGCAGCAGCCTGCGCCAAATCTTACCGTAAAAACAGATGCGGGAAAAATGTCAGATGTAAAGGAAATGTTCCTGGCCAATATGAGTCATGAAATCAGAACGCCAATGAATGCAATTATCAGCATGGCCAATGAGCTTTCCAAAACCACGCTTACCGATGAACAGGATTATTATAACCAAACCATACAAACAGCATCAAAAGCCCTTTTGGCGATTATTAACGATATTTTAGACCTCTCAAAAATTGATGCCGGAAAACTGAGCCTGGAACATATAGGTTTCGATCTTGCCAGGGTTCTTTCTGATGTGATGCAGGTCATAGGGCATAAAGCCCATAAAAAGGGATTGGAAATTAAGGATATTCTTCCGGAAAGCCCTCCTATATCACCGGTACTGATGGGCGATCCGCACAGAATTAACCAGGTGATATGGAATTTGATGAGCAATGCCATTAAATTTACCACGGAAGGGTCAGTATCCCTAACTGCCCGGGTTTTGAAAGAGGAGAAAGATAGCCAGGAAATTGAAATTTTAGTGAAGGATACGGGAATTGGAATGGATGCTGAATTTGTAAGCCGTCTTTTTGAGAATTTCAGTCAGGAGCACGAATCTGTATCCCGTGAATATGGAGGTATAGGGTTAGGGATGAGTATCTCCCAGAAACTGGTAGCTCAAATGGGTGGACATTTCAAGGTGGAAAGCGAAAAAGGAGTGGGGTCTGCGATTTCTTTTGTAATCAAACTGCAGAAAGGACAGCATATTGACCTTCCGAAAATTTCAGAAACGGAATCCAATGAGGAGTTATTTGAAGGGAGAAGAATCCTTATTGTTGATGATAATGAAACGAACAGACTGGTTGCCAGTACCATATTATTGGGTTATGGCGCACAGGTATTAAATGCTGAGGATGGGCAAATTGCGCTGGATATGGCTAAAGAAGATGTATATGATATTATACTGATGGATATCCAGATGCCTGTACTTGATGGATATGAAGCCACCAAAAAGTTAAGATTGCAAGGCTACACTGGTACGATCATCGCACTAACGGCTTCTGTCGTTCCGGGAGAACGGGAAAAGTGTCTGGCTGCCGGCATGGATGATTATCTTACCAAGCCTATTAATGAGAAACAACTCATCGATGTAATTAACAGCTGGATAAAGGAGAAACCGGTGTACATTCCCGGGCCTGCATTTATTGAGCCTTTATACAGTTTAGATGGCTTGCGTATTATCAGTAAAGGGAGAGAAGATTTTGTAACCAGGATGATTGAGCTGTTTTGCACACAGGTGCCTGATGCTTTAGGTAATCTTAATGCTTCTTTTCAGCAAGATGATCTTCCTCAGGTTTCCAAACTGGCACATAAATTAAAATCGACTATTGATCATCTGGAAATCAAATCGATTCAACGGACCATCAGGAGCATTGAAACGCTCAGTGATGAAAGTGGCAATAAGGAGGAGTTGACTCCAATGATTGATGATGTAAACCGGATCCTTGATGAAGTGATCAGGGAACTCCGTTTAGAGGTTGAAGCGCGAAACGAATTGCCAGCTAATTGATCTTGTTAGGGCAGGTCTCAAACCCTTAACCCTTAAAATTTCTATAGTATTTAGCTAAAAGATCTGAAATCCTTTTTCCCAATAATAAGTTCGCTAATTTGCCCATTGCACTATAATTGGAATGCTGTAGCCAGGAAGCTGCAAAATGGTGGATGCTGTAAGTATTTTCAGTGATATTTATTTTTAGGGTTTTCCAGCTTTTAGGACTGAAATGATCACTTGGGTAAATTGTGCAATAGTTATCGATAACCTGTAAAGTATTATCTATTCTGAGTGATTTTTTCTCTTTCATAAACGCCGTTATACTCTCTGTATTGGGATGGAGATCTAAACCTCCATTTGAGAGGTAAAAGCTTCTGTTATGATAATAGGAGAGTAAGTCATCAATCCACTGGCTCCCCTTAATGCTTCCCATAATTGCCGACGATAGTAATAAGTTATCTTCGAACCCTGTAAAAGCAATATGCCCTAACATAGCTTCATCTAGCGGTTTAAGAAATTCTACATCTGTATCCAGGTAAATACCGCCAATCGTTTTAAGGGCGTGTAAGCGGCAAACATCAGAAACGAAAGCAAACTTCCGTTCTTGATAGGCTTCGCGGGCATATTGATACTGATTCACATCGAAATTTTCCTCATTCCAAACTACAATTTCGTATTCCGGAAGATATCGGTTCCAGGAGTCAAGGCACTTTAATACCAGATCCGGCATTTCTCCTTTTCCAAACCAGCAGTAGTGTATAATTTTTGGTATCATCGTGTAATTCTCTCTTTAATCTTTTTATAACCTTCATACAATTCGCTATGTTCAAACTTCATCAACAAAGAGACTACTAAAAGTATTAAGCCGATGATTAAACTATTGGTTAAAAAGGTAAGCCAGGAATCAATCGTAAACAGATCTAGTCTTTTCCAGCAATAAGCCAGCAGTAAGAGAAAAATAAATCCGGCCAGCCCTTTGATCATTTTAATAAAAAAGTACCAGCGCTTTTCGTTCAGACAATAGGCCGCATATAATGGCGTAAAAGTAAGGTGGCTAAATACACCGCTGATTAAGGCCGCCACAGGTATGGCATATACACCCAGATTACTGTACAGGCATAAGATGATTACCAAAACATAATTTAAAACGGAGATGAAAATTCCCCATACAGATGCCATTTTTAATTTATTGGTGATTACAAAAACGTGGTAAACGGTTTCAACTGTTCCATGAACGATAAAAGGAACGAGCGTAATAATCGAAAGAATATGCAGTCCTTTAGCATCTTGAGTTGGTAACCACAAATGAAAAAAGTCTTCACCATACACAAAAAATACGGCTAGCGGAACTAAAACTACGAGGAATATGGCTTTAAATGACTGATCTAAAGTGTGTTTTAGTTTTTCCATATCGTTTCGGGCATAAGCCTTAAACATCTCAGGCAAAAATATAGGCACGATGATTCCGAGCAGGATATAGATCGCATTCGGGATAAATTTAGTGAGGGATAAAAAACCCATCCCAGATGCGCCAAAAAAATGATTGGCGATTAGTAAATCAAGTTGTGTATTAATGACGTTGGAGAGTGCCATAATGGAATTCCAGATTCCGGCACCGATAACCACGGATAGGGTGCTTTTAGAAAAGAAAGACCAATCGATCACGATTTCCGGCAACAGTTTTTTGGTAAGCCTGTAATTTGCAATAAGCGTATAAATGGATAGGATGGCGGTAACCAAACCCAGAAAGTAGATCTTTGGCGTGAAAAAATAAAAGAGCAGGATAATTACAGCCAGTTTAATGATATTCGAAGCAATATTAATATAGGCTAACCTGTCAAACCTATTCAGCGCAAATGCCGTTACGGAAAAAACTGCCGAAGAAACATTGATGATTAAACTGATAAACATGAAAATGAAAAGTAACCTTACATCGGCAAACAGGCGGGATGGGATGTCGAGGATGTTACTGATGAAATAGCAGAATAATGCGCTCACCAGGATGAAGAAAAAAGAAATTAATAAATTTCCAAACAGGATCGAATTGAAATAGGTATTTACTTCTTTAATTTCTTTTTTTTCTAAACTTATGGTAATGTACCTGCTCGACATTGAGTTGAGTGCAGTTGTAACAATACCTGCATACATGATGAAGTTATTGGTTAAGGGAAAAAAGCCATAAGCCTCTTTACCCAAATGTGCTACGATATATGGGGTTAAAAAGAAGGAAATTCCTATGCCTGAAAGGGCACTGAAAAGATTGGAAACCAGGTTAATTACAAAACGTCTTCTATCCATATAAAAAGCTTGACGAAAGTACTGGTTTTTATTTAAATTTTACTGAAGCTTAAAAGGTCTGTAATAATTTTCTATTTTAGTCCTCACGCATCAGATTAAAACGAATCAAATTGGAACCACTCGTATCGATTATTGTACCCTGCCATAATTCTGCTAAGTTTATTACGGCTACCTTGAACTCCATCATAGCCCAGGATCATCAGTCCTGGGAATTAATTATCATCGATGACAAATCAACGGATGATACCCGTGAAATTGTAGAAAAATTTGTCAGCAATCATGGTAATGTGCAATTCTTCCCTTTGACAAAAAACATGGGGGTTTCGAATGCCAGGAATATTGGGATGGCAAAAGCCACTGGCAAATATATTGCGTTTCTGGATAGTGATGATATCTGGCTTGAAAAGAAACTAAGCCGGCAGGTGGCTTTTATGGAAGAGAAAATGGTAGCCATGACTTTTTGTGCCTATAACCGGATTAATGAAGATGGAGCGATCATCTCGGGGGTAACTCCGGCGCCCTTTAGCGTTGGCTACGAACAGTTGTTATCTCATAACATGATTATATTTTCAACTTCGATGGTATTAAAAAGTGTTATCGGCGATTTAAAATTTTCACCGGCGGGGCATGAAGACTGGATTTTCTTCCTTCAATTGTTTAAAAAATGTAAGCTGGGATACGGGATTAATGAACCGTTGGCTTTATATCGAATCAGAAAGGATTCGCTTTCATCGAACAAAATGAAGGCTGTTGTAAAAACCTGGAAGATTTTGAGAGAAAGTGAAAAATTAGGCCTTGTAAAGTCTCTGTATCATTTTAGCATATATGCCGTGTTAACCATTTTAAAAAGGCTAAGGTAGATTGAATTTATGCACGCAGTTTAAATCCTAAATCTTTGCTTTCTTTACCATGAGTATAGTTCCATAACAGGCCTTTGATTACCCATTTTGCCAAATGCGACTGATGATTGAAAATGTATTTAAAAACGGCTTTCGGACAGGCGATACAGGTATAATAGATGGAAAAGAAAATGGTATTCAGCAGACCTGTATTCTTTCTGATGAAGAGCATTCTGTTGCGGGTGTGGAAGTAGATCTTCAGGGGGCTTTCCAGGCCCACACTTATTGATTCTTTATGGTATACATGCGTTTTACCGGTAAACCAGATTTGTTTACCTGTTTTTTTAAATTTTTCACACCAGTCCAGTTCTTCATAATACAGAAAATAATTTTCATCCATTAATCCTGCTTTTAGCAAATCTACTTTGCGGCACATTACTGCCGCACCATGGCAATAGCCTGTTTGGTAACTTTTTTCAGCATATTGCCCATCATTGTGGTCTAATTCTCCGATCGTTGCATTTCTGCCGGTGAGGGAATTTACCGTTGTAAAACCTGCATATTGAATCACATCCTTTCGGTCGAAATACAAAAGTAAGGGAGACAGCAATCCTATATCAGGATTGTTTTCAAATTCAGTGCACAGGCTTTCGATACAACCAGCAGGTAATTCGGTATCATTATTTAATAAAAAAATATAATCGCCACTTGCCTGTTTAATCCCTAAATTATTGCCACCGGCAAAACCTAAATTTTCTTTTGACTGGATATATTTAATATTTCCAAAATGGGGAATAAAGATCTCTTCCTGGTTTTTTTCAGCTCCGTTATCTACAAGGATGACTTCCACATTTTTTCCATTATAATGTTTAGCAACGGACTCCAGTAATGCGATGGTTACTGCTTCCTGATGGAAATTGACAGTTATAATGGAAGTAGCAGGCATTGTTCTTTGAATATTTATATATGTTGACTGGAAAAATAGAAATGTAATTCGAATGTGTAGAAATTAAGATTAACTTTTATTCCCGATAACGGTATTCGACACGTCGTTTATTGCTTTGTAAATTTCGGATACATTTTTTTGCCAGGTATGCGTATGTGCAAAGTTAACCCGCTCACGCGATTTATCGTCACTGTTTTCTGCCAATGCTTTTTCTGCCAATGCCACATAATCTTCTTTTGTTTCTGCCAGGTACACATGATGCTCAAAAATACTCATAGCTTCAGTTTTGGTGGCTATAGTGGGTTTGCCCATTGCCAGGTACTCATCGATTTTACGCGGGTAGTTACCAATGGTAAGCGGATTTATGGTTTGCGGATTTAAGCAAACATCAAAACCATTAATATACGAAGCTAAAGTTTCAGTCTTTTTGCTTCCTAAAAAGTGTACATTCTCTAAATGATGGAGTTCGCTTTTTTTGAAATCATCATCTTCCGGGCCAACCAATACTATGCTCCAGTCTGGCCGTTCTTTTGCCAGGTGTAACAGAATCTCTTCATCCAGTCTGATGGATAATATGGCACCCACATATCCCAGTATCGGGCCTTTAATTACTGAAAGGTCTTCCGGAATAGGGATATGAACATCATTTTTAAATAAACTGAAATCACAACCCTGGCCAACATAAAAAGAGTTCGGGTTGTATTTTCTGCAATAGTTAGCTAAAAAAATAGAGTTCGCCACGCAGAGATCACTTTTTTTAATCAACTGCGGCTCTAAATATTTGCCATGATACTGCCAATAGGGGGTAGCAATAATGTAGTCTCTGGAATAATAAACACTAAGCGCCGGGTTTAAAAGTTCTTTTAGATGAAAACTCCTGAAAATATCATTATCATTAAATAATATGAAATTTTCAAAGTTCAGTTTCTTTGAGGCCACATTGATATCTCTGGCGAATTTTTTATTGTTTAATTGATTTAGCCAGCGGAAGATAGGGGTGATTTTAATCCAGTTAATGGATTCGACTATTATTTTAGGGTAATAAACCCACAAATTTGGCGATACCTGTTCAAGACCATCTTCTTTTCCTGCAATGATTCGCAAACGTTTCTTAACCGTTTCGGAATCTTTTTGCTGTAAACTCGTCCTTCTGTCCAGGGGTGCATTAACATACAATACACGGTTATTTTTGCTAAATTCCAATGCCAGGTCCTTGCAGTTACTGCCAATAGCTGTATCCCAGGGTTGTTGACCAACTACAATAATGTCTCTGTTGTTTAAAATCGACATTTCTTACTTTTTTATAGTATGTTTTGATGTGTTTAACCCTCTAATGAAACCCAGGATTCCAAACAGGGCACCTATAACGGCGATTAGCTCTAATGGCATGGTTAGTTGTTATCTTTAATAGGTTTATGATTATGTGGAGTGACCATAAAAGATTTTTTGGCCTTGCCAATGCTAAATAATGCGATGACCATTCCGATCATCGCCCTTGGGATTTGTAGAACGGCTAAATAAAGTCTTTTATCTAAGTAGAATTTTTTTGGTATGGCGATCAATAACGTGAAGCAAATACTCAGGAATAAAGATGTCCAGAATACTTCACCTGGTCCGATCGGGTTGAAATAGGATTGAACGGCCATAATAAACAATAATGCCAGCAACAATATCCTCGGGACCAGGAAAGTTTGTAATGTTTTATTGAAAAACTCTACGTTCCCCTGAAATAGTTTTATTACTCCTTCCAGGGCATATATCTTCAGGAACTCTATTTGCGAGGCAATCCACCTGGTGCGTTGATTGGTAAACACTTTTGCGTTATCTACTTTTTCATCGTAAACATATACATCATTTAAATAAGCTACTTTGATTTTATCTTTGGCAATAATAAAATCCAGCTTTTTATCTTCCCCAATCGTATCTCCGATATCGCCTAATATTTTATGAAAGTACGGAAAATCAAAAGCCATACCCGATCCGATAAGCGTTGCCGATAAACCCATAACCGCATGGCCTTTACGATAAATCTGGTTATTTACTTCTTCGTTGCAGGCATCTAAAAAGGCGAAACTGGTATCTACATCTTTAGCAGTACGGTGTACCTGAATCACTTTGTTGCCCTGTTGAAAGGAGCTGTTGATGTAATGTAAACAATCTACCCCGAGTACGTTATCTACATCTAACACCATCGCGATATCAAAACCGGAATCTTTAATCTTTTCCATGGCAAAGTGCAGCGCCTTACCTTTGGTACTTTTCTCAAAAAAAACTTCAATTACTTTGGCGCCAAGTTTGGTTAAAACAGCATTGGTTTCCTGCTGTAAGCCATCGGCAATAACCACCACTTCAAACAGGCCGTTATACTGGTGTTTTAGTGCTGATTTTACACTTTCTATAATCACACTGTTTTCCCGGTAGGTGGGGAAGAGCAGTACAATCTTTTTATATTCACTGGCCTGTCTTTGCGTTTTAGGTAGAGAGAATAAGCCCGCAATGGCGAAGAAAGCTAAATACGAGCAATTTAAAAGCAGGTAAATGCCTAAAATCCAAAATAATATATTGAGAATGTTAATCATGATTAGTTCCATCAAATTCAGTTTGTTTTAGCTTGTGATCGAGCCATGGTGCAATATACACAAACGACCATGACATAAACATAATTACCGAAGAAGGCATTCCATTCATAACTTCGTTGCCGTAGCTACAAATGAAACAGGCAATCGTTCCGGCAGTAAGGGCATTCATTTTTGCCTTTAACTTTTGATCTTGAATCTTCCAGACAATGCCGCTGCATTTACCGATAATATAAGTGGTAAAGGCAAACCAGATCACGAGGCCAACAACTCCATACATTACCCAAATTTTAACCCAGTAGCTGTCTGGCTGGATGTTGGCTATGGGTTTATCAGCGTTATAAGTGGTTCCATTCATTCCGCTCATTCCTAAACCAGCACCAAAAGGCAAATCTTTCAATATTGATTTTAGTTTAATCTGATTATCCAACCGCACTTTAAAAGAGGCATCTGCCGGATTTAATGCACTACGTAGACGACTGACCTGAAATATATTTTCCCCTATGGTAGTATATTTTAATATGGTGAAACCAGTTGCGCAAAATAAAATGCCCACCAGCAATACTTTAAAATTTTTACTTAAAAATAAAGCAGATGCTACGCCCGCTGCCAGCGCGAACAGTGCTCCCCGGGTTCCTGAAATGGCCATTCCATAAAGAAATACAAGGGTAGCTAAACCGAAAATTATTTTTTTGCCGAAGCTGAATGGACCTGTAAGCAAGGCTAAGGAAATAGCAGCCATAATGGCTTGTGAGGCACCAAACTGACCGGCATCTGAGTAAATTGAAAATACCCGGAGTTTACCTTTTATAATATGGGTAACCTCATTACCCATCCCCATCCATTCTTGTTCTCCACGGGTCAGTCCAAAATAAAGTTGTTTTGCACCATATAAGCAGGCCAGTGAAGAAAAAACCATGATGAAGATAATAAACCGGTTTAAGTCTGCATGGCTGTTAAATATCAAAAACACCAACGGTGCGATCAGTAGCCAGCTTAATGCCACGAACCTCAGTTCGTTAAACCAGCCAACCATGCTTCCACCGTAAGGATTTAAGAGCTGTACTAAACTAATACCAAACCAGACTAAGGATAATAAAACATGGTCATTTTTTAAATTTTGCCAGTTGAATTTGTCCATATTAATCAGGATGCTACACCAGGTGAGTAGCAATATTGCTTCTAATGCAAGTCCAACCGGAACCTGGAGGAAAGCTTTAACCAAAAAACCCAGAAAAAAGCAATAGGCAAAATAGACCCAAAAGGCGAGTTTAGGATTTTTAAAAGCAGCTATTAAAAATGCACCCCCCACTGCTAAGGCCACTGCGCACAAAGGCCCGAGAAGTCCGAATTTACTTATGGAACCTGCAACAACTATGGAGAGGCATGCGGAGATCATAAAAAAGATGATCTTTTTTTTATGATCGATGATATAGGTGTTCAGTTTTTGAAGCATTTGAGCTGCCTGTTAAGCTTTAACGCCACTAATGATCCAACCTGCAAATTTCGGATCTTCATTTAGCTGTACAAGTTTTTCCATGTCCTGGCCATCAATCGAATCGCCGGCCATAAATAAGGCGATGTAACGATCTGTAAAAAAGATCCACTCTTTAACGGCTGATAAACTATCAACCGGATCTAAATGCACCAGGATTAAATCAAACTGTGCATTAAACGCATTAAAGATTTGGTCAATACCTTCCTGATGGCCCTTCTCCATCAGCGATTTGCCACCCAGATTATGGCGCAAAAAAGTAATAGACTCAGCTGCTACAACCGGTGATCCTGCCAGCGCATTTGCAATGGACTGATTAGTAGAAATTTTTAATTTTTCCAGTTCACCTGCTATTTCAGCATTACCAATCAATAAGATTTTTTTGCCCAGCGAAGCAAACGAATAGGTTAAACTGATGATTGTGAAGATTGGAGATTTCGACGATTTTACACTCGTGATGCCTAAAACTTTTTGGTTCCCTGCACCAAGCAGATGATCAATTTCAAAGCGAACCGCCCGCATTTGATCTTTAAATAAGGAAATTTCCTGCTCGGGATGTTCTTCCAGCCACACTTTCGTAATGTCTCTGTTTTTAGGCTTGATGGAATTTAACTCACCAATAACTTTGCCTTTAATGGCCGCCTTTAACTCTTTTGGATCGTTAATAGAATGGTCTAAATAGTAAATCATCAATAACACAAAGAAACAAATTGCGAAACTGGCAACACCACTCAATGCCAGGTACAATGGTTTTTTAGAAGATTCCGGTCTGGTAGGCACGCCTTCCTGCACCAGTTGTAGCCGCAAACCAATATTTTTATCCAGACTGGTTTGATTGTATCGGCTTAATATCTCCAGATATTCCTTTGTAGCCACATCGGCATTGCGTTCAAAGTTTTGTACGCCGGCATCAAACGGAACCATTCCGGTAAACTTTGCATTTAATTTATCCAGTTCGCGGTCAATATCCCTTATGCCAGCTGTGGCTTTGTCTAATTCTATACCTATAGAGATGCGTCGCTGAACCAGCGTTTGTTTCGCTACGAGCGGGTCGCTCACATACCGGTCATTTGATTTCAGTAGTTTTGCGCTTAGTAAAACTTGCAATGAATCTACTTTCTTTTTATCCGTAGCTTTATAGCCTCCATCAAGATAAACATTCTCTGCAGCCTCGATTTTGTTTTTTAAATTGATAATATCCTGATTGTCGGCGATCGTCTCTGCACCAAGATACTTGTCACTAGACCGGCTATCTAACTTATCGTTCACACTTTTTAATGCAGCAAGCGCAGCTTCCCTATCAATTAGCGCCTGGCTCTTTTTATTCTCGTTATCGGTAATTTGCTGGTAGACGATCTGCGATTGCTTATCAAGGTTTAATACACCGTTTTTAATTTTATACTCTTTCAGCTGCAAAATCCGTTCATTCATGATGGCTTCCTTTTTCTTCAGAAGAGAATCCAGAACAAGGATAGATGTGTTTTTATTGTTTATCTGATCTAAACTGTAATTATTAATAAAATCACTGGAGAGGGTATTTACCACAAAAACAGACAATAGGGTATTAGCAGATACGAATGCCACGGAAATAAAGTCACTGTTTTGTTCATGGTTAATCTCTAGCTTTTTGTTGAGACTTTCGGTATCATAACCCATAGACATCACAAGGTCATAAAGCATTAGTTTGCCATTATCCAACGGTGTTAATGCTTCTCGTTTGATCAGCCTGCTCTCGAATAAATTTATCGCTTCTTGTCTTTGGGCAGTGGTCAGGTTTTTAAGATTTTCACTTAGTGGTTTAAAAGGTGCCGCAGGGTTTTTTAGATCGTGTAAAATTAACCTGTAAGACAAAACACTCATGTTCCTAGGCATTTTCATCACATCGATAATCGTCGCAAACTGTTGGTTCAGCTTTATAACGACATCCGGACCTGAGTAACCCTGTAATTCGTTTGCAACCTGCCGGGAAGGGTCTAGCAAACCTGTAGAAACCTTTGCCTCAGATTTATATTCTTTTGGAAGATTTTTAATCAAGAAAAACGTGATTATGAGCGTTAAGGCAGGGACTGAGATGATCAGCCACTTGTATTTTCGCGTGAGATTTAAAAATTCTTGAATATTCATACTTTCTTATTTCACGTTCTCTAAGGGTACACCAATTAATGCTTCAAGGGAATCTTTAGCTTTTAATAAATTAAGCTCTGCCAATAATCGCTCTGAATTGGCATAGGAAGCTATTGTTTTTGCTTTGGTGTAATCATCCAGACTAGACTCACCTTTCTCAAATTTGTACCTAAGCCCATCACTTGCTGCTTTATTATCAGTATAGGTCTGTGCCTTCACTTTCAAATCTGCAACCTGGCGTAAATATTCATAATAGGTTTTTTTTACTTCGGAGGCCAGTAAGATGTCGTACTCCTGGGCCTGGTAAAGCTTTTCATTATGCTCTTCTTTTGCCTGCCTGACAAATGCTGGTGTCCGGAATATTATTCCCATGTTAAAAAAAATACCAAGCTGCAGGCCATTCAGCGTATAGTTATTGGTTGTATTTATTTTTGAAGCATTGGTTGGACTATAGTTGTAGGAGGCTGTAAAAGCATCCAAGTAAGTAGCTTTGGCCACTCCGATTTTAGCTTTTGCACTCAATTCGCTGGCTTTGTACATTTTTCTTTTAGGATAGTTTTGTTTGGCTAATTCAACATACTTCTCCAGAAGCATATAATTAATATTTCCAATAAAGCTCTCCTGCGCGTAAATATTTAAGGAAAATAAAAGAATAGTAAAAAATAAGATAATTCTTTTCATTGGTTTGGTGTTGTACCTTGTTCTTTTGGGACGTAAAAAAATTGTTAATAAAGATTCAAATCTACTGAATTAGAATTTTCTTTTTAAGCAACCAACGCATTTTTTTTAGCCAAGTTGTAAACTTTCTAATACTTACCTTTAAGGAGACTCAAAATAGTACAAATCAGGTGTTTTCATTTCTGATATTTAGTATCGGGCTATCGATATCTGCCAGGAAATTTCAAGTCTCATAACAACCTTGATCTGGCGATCAAATAAGTTTTGGGTGGGATATGTGTAATCAAAACTGGAAAATAATGGCTTTCTTCCGGATGTTTTTGGAGACTAAAATAGCGTTGAAAAGAATATACGCAATTAATGATTAGCGCTCGCACGAATCTTAAAGCGCCGGAGCTAAATATGACCTTATGCCGATCCGCATGTTTATACTTTGAGCCTTCCCGGTGAAACCGCAAATTTTTTTCTGAAAGCATTGCTGAAATGCTGAACAGATGAGTATCCTAACTGAAATGCTACTGACTTTATAGGTGCGCCCTCTAAGAGCATTTCTTTGGCTTGATTCAGCCTGTACTCACTTACATATGCAAATATGCTTTTGTCGAACTGCGCCCTAAACCCCTGTTTCAATTTAAATTCATTAATGCCACATAACTTGACAAGTTGTGACATGGATGGCGGCTCATTAATATTCTCGATCAGATAATCTCTTGCCGCCTTAATGCAGTTTATATCATAGGCAGATAAACGCAGTAAACCTTTGCTTTTGGTCACTGATTTTTCAAATGCTTCTGCCTGAAGCACAAGTAGCTCTGTACATTTAGATTCAATAAATAAAAGTTTTAATTTTCCTGTATAGCGGCAGTGAATAATCTCATGGATGCAGTTCTGCATCGCCCAGGAGATTGGCAGGCTTTGCTCGTGGATCTGTGCAAACTGCCCGGCATCAAGCCGGTCGGCTAAAACCTGCAGGAGACCGCTAGAATGCTCGGCGATTTCCAGAAACTTTTCTTTGGTAAAATGGACTTCAAAGAACCGGTAGTTACAGGCCGTATCATACTCTCCGGTGCCATCGAGTTCGGGCATATAAATAATGTTCTGCTGGTTTGCACGAAATAGATATTGCTGTTTGTTCACCTGGTTGTAAATTTTACCGCTGCCAGACAGGGTAAAGCGTAATTTGACCATGTCGGGTACATTACCATCCGGACGAAAATACAGGCGATCCTGTTTGAACAAACTATCTGTGTATACAATATATAAGTCTCTGGTATTGATCTGAAACACTTCGGCATCACTAAAAGAAAAATTATAGCTGTCTCTTCTTTCTTTAAGATAATTTTCTTGCTCGGGAAGCTGATTAAAGTTGCCTCCTACCTCTTTCCATCTGCCTTGGCTTTTGCCCACATTAATTCCCATAATTACAATTATGACAAAAAAAACGAAACTATGATAAACGATTTTAAAAATTTACATTTCTTGTAAAAGAAAATCCCTTTTTTGTAAATCCCTTCAACTGCTATTCATCAATTTTGCCAGCAAATAGCGATCAGTTTAAACCCGTTATGTAGAAGTGCAGAATTAATAATAATGACAGAGACAGAAATGACCCATAAAAAAGCGGGCAATAAAATGTGCATCCCTATTCAGATGAAAGACAAAGCATCAGAAAATGAGATGTTGCCACCTTTAAATGATGCCGCTTTTATCATCGTCGAGCGATTAAAACTGGCGGATCATTCTTTTATACTGGAAGTGGGATTTAAAAATACCGCGCACCTGAAATATCTTTTAAATAAGGGTGAAAAAATCAGTTACTATGGAATTGGTGCTGAAGTGCAGGTAAAGGAAGCAGAATCGAAACTGAAATTAAAAATAAAAGAAGGTGCCACGAAGTTTCTGCCTGAAGAAGAAAATGGTAATCTAAATTTGGAAGACGGCTTTTTCGATTGCTGTATAACAATCAATACCGTTTACTTTTGGAAGGATCCAAAATATTATTTCGAGCAAATTTATCGTGTATTGAGGTCGGGAGGTGTATTTACGCTAGCTTTTGTTGAACAGGAATTTGGTGCAGACCTGCCCTGGACACAGGCTGATTTTACTTTTTATGATATTAATCAGGTAAAAGCACTTTTCAGAAATGCAGGTTTTGTAAATATTGATGCCACTCCACTCTTAGAACAGATAAAAGGATGGGATGGGAAAGAAAGAACAAGACCTTTTTGTGTTGTAACGGGAAGAAAATAGGTTGTTATTTGTTTATAACCTCCCTTTGTTAGGTCTATCTGGCTCTTTGCCGTAAACTCTGTTCATATAAAGTGATTAGATCAATTTAGTGACTGATATAGTTTTGTATATTTGACATGATAGGTCATTTATATAACGCTATTTACTGGTCAAATGAAAGAGATATTGAGTTTTCAACTAATAGAACCTGATAAAGCTCTTGTCGATTTTGTATACTGTTTTTCTTCTTTGCAAAATTTCTCAATACAGCGGGAGGCCGTAATCATTCCTAATGGGAGAATTGACTTGATTTTTTCCAGAACTGAAGATAATTTACTCCAGATTGCACTTCTGGGTTTAGAAACTAAACCAAAGTACACGAGCCAGGAAGTTACAAACTTGTATTCGGTAAGCTTTAATCCACTTGCTGTTGAATATCTTCTGGGTGAGTCTGTGGCAGAAATAATCAATAAAGGGAAATTATTACCGGATAACTTCTGGGATTTTAACATTGAAGATTTAGATAACTTCACAAGTTTTTGCGAAAAAATTTCAGCAAAAATCTATTCTCTTCTACCTAAAGAAATTGATGAACGTAAGAAAAAGTTATTCGAGTTGGTTTTTTCTGCTAATGGGGAAGTTTCAATCCAGGAACTTGCTGATAAAGTGTTTTGGAGTCAGCGACAAATCAATCGTTATTTTAATCAGCAATTTGGCCTATCGGTAAAGGCATATTGTAAAATACTCCGTTTTCAAGCCTCCCTTCCACATATTAAAAAGGGGCAGCTAAATCCACAGCTTAATTTTACAGATCAATCTCATTTTATAAAAGAGGTTAAGCAATTCTCCGGCGTTTCGCCGAAGGAGTTATACCGAAACAAAAACGACCGTTTTTTACAATTTCTGGTTTATGAAGCGCAGTAAATTTGCTTCATAAATTAAAAGGATGTTAAAAAATAAAGAAATAGCCATTATAGGCGGTGGTCCGGGTGGATTAACCTTGGCCAGACTCTTACAACTTAAAAACTTAAATGTAAAAGTCTACGAGCGGGATGTTGATAAAAATGCAAGGGTACAGGGATCACCCCTGGATTTGCACGAAAATGGCGGATTGGCAGCTTTAAAAAAGGCAGGCCTGCTGGAGGATTTTAAAAATAATTATATGCCTGGTGCCGACAAAACGACGATTACCAATGAAAGGGCTGAGATCGTTTTTAGCGATCATGAAAATTATGAAGCTCAGGATTTTGGGCATGAACACTTTCGCCCTGAAATAGATAGAGGAGCATTAAGAAAAATACTATTGGACTCATTGCAGGCAGATTGTGTGATTTGGGATAGTCACTTTCTGTCAATGGAGAAACAAGGAGATGGGTGGCTATTGCATTTTACAGGTGGAAAAAGTAGCTATGCAGACTTGGTAATAGGAGCCGATGGAGCCAATTCAAAAATCAGACCTTACCTCACTGATATTAAATCATTTTATTCGGGTGTTACCATGCTTGAAGGTAATGTATATGAAGCTGAAAAATATGCAACACAAGTTTCTGCAATACTCCGTGGTGGAAAAATAATGGCCTTTGGGAATGAAAAAAACATTTTAATGGGACAAAAAGCAAATGGAGAGATTGGATTTTATGTAAGTTTCAAAGCCGAAGAAAACTGGGCGACTGGAAGTGGTTTGGATTTTTCCGATCAAACCCAATTGCTAAGTTGGTTTAAAACAAAATATGCAGAGTGGAGCGATGTTTGGCATGAGTTGTTCAAAAATGCGGCTACACCCTTTATTCCACGATCTATAAATTGTATGCCTTTAAATCAGGCATGGAACGCCCTTTCTAATTTGACAATTATTGGTGATGCAGCGCATGTAATGCCACCATTTGCTGGGGAGGGCGTAAATATGGCAATGTTAGATGCATTAGAACTGAGCGAATGTTTATCCAATAACCAACATCAATCTCTTAAGGATGCAATTTCTTTTTACGAAAGAACGATGCAATGCCGGGCTGCGCTGGCAGCAAAAGAATCTCTGGAAAATGGCGAAAAGATGCATAGCCAGAACGCATTAAATACAATGATTGAGTTTTTTGCCGGAAATGGAAGCGAATAGCGGTAGTGGTAACTAAAATGATCATCGTTTATGCAATTCACTTTATAGGATTATTTTTTGATCTTATAGTGCGGCTTCTGTACAGGCGCACCAGCGGATAGGATAAGAATTTGTTAAAGAACTTATTTGAAACATGATCCATGCCCAGCGGCTCCTTTATGTATTATAACAGGCAATAATTACTTATGTTACTTATTTTTTACCTATCTCGCCTAAATGGGTATGCTTAAAATCATCCGGAAACTTTAGTCCATATCCCAGCATACGGTCAAACGATGAGTGAGCTACCAGTAGTATCCCGCTAGTAATCAGGATATCTATATGCATAAAGAAGCCGATAGCCGCCAGGATTAAAGCTACTGCACGGTGATGGAATAAGTTGTAGGTAAAGGCGCCAATACGAGAATTTACGAGGTAACCCAGCATAGAAAGGTCAGGACTAAAAAATAGTATTACCCAAAGCCAAACAGGAAAACCGAGGTTATATTTTGATAAAAAATAAAGAAAAACTATAGTTATTGCGGCTTCTTCAATTTTAATGGCGAAGTCCATCACTTTTTTCTGTTCCATAACATTGATTTTTTGTTAGGCAAACGTAAGCGTTAAACCGCGGGTTTCCTCTTGATAAAAATCAAGAAAGTAGTTTTCTTCGAATCCGGCTAAATGTCTCCGGTGTCATGCCCAGCATGGAGGCCAGGTATTGTAGGGGTACCTGGTTGAAGAGCTCACGGTTCTGATCGAACAATTTCTGATAACGTTCTTCGGCTGGCATAGAGATTAAGTCGAAAATACGATTTTCTAGCATGACGAAACATTTGCTCATGAATAGTTTTTCGAATTCATGCCACCTGGGGATCAGTTTACCCATTTTGAGGTATCCTTCATAATCAATTGTAAATAAGCGCGTATCTGTCAGCGCCTGTATATTGAAGCGTGACGTGTTACGAAACATGAACCCCTGAATATCCGTGATGAAATACCCGGCAGTGCCTATCCATTGAGTAACTTCTTTTTCGGGCAAGTTAACGTATACCCTTATAATGCCGCTTTCGATAAAACTAAGCTTGTTGCAGAACTTACCTGTTTGTAAAAAGTATCTGCCCTTTTCCAGGATTTCAGGTTTGAATAATCCGCTCACAAGTTGGCAGTCATCTGGACTAATTCCAAAATGCTGATGGATATGGCTTTCAAGATCGTTCATAGTAATCGTATATTCGTTAGCAGTAAAAAGTTTAAAATGGTATCAATAAGTATTGATCCACGTGCAATTTAACCAATGTTCTTAGATCAACTGCTTGGCAATGGGTGATGATAATCGGAGGGGTCTTCCTTATCTATTGAAATTTTAATTTATCCACCAGATCATTAAAGTACTGTTCTCCCCAAATTTCAAGCACGGCATCATCTTTTATGAATGGTACAACATCTTCCTTTATATTGTCAAATGAAACAGCCTTAATTTTCTCGCGGAGTAAGTTTATGACATCATCCAGGCTTAGTTCTTCTTTGTTCCAGTCACCGGTATCTTTTGCTCTTAACTTAAAATGCCGTAAGTCAAGTGGTATTCCTTTTTTTATGTACCATTCCAGATCATACCAATCCCTTCCTTTGACCCGGTTTTTCCACTTGCGGAATAGCAGGGCATGCATTTTTCCGGCAAAAAGACTGGGCTTATCAAAACATTTTACATAAAAGGAAAAAGGACGTGTGAGCAGTTTCATTTCTGTTTTAAATCCTAGTGGTGGCTGGCGGTCCACTTCTATCTTAATTTTCATGGGCCTGTTTGTAGATTTTATGCCGGCCTGCTTTACAATATTCTCCAATATCAATTCCTTCCATTCGGTTTCAGATTTAAGGAAGGCTGAATCGATATTTGTTTTTTCTTTTTTTTCCTTTTCCCGGATGCTTACTTTCATACCTATGGCTTCAAATTCGGCCACAATAGCATCGAAGTAAGGTTCAAGAGAAAAATCAGGATCTGCTTCGAGTAGTGAAAAATCCAGGTCTTCAGAGAATCGATCTAACCCATAAAATATACGCAATGCTGTTCCACCATAAAAGGCTGCTTTTTCAAAGAAATTGGTTCTTGAAAGGCCAGCCAATGCAACTTCCTGCATAATTTCTCTCAAAGCTGAAAGTACATCTTCTGTATTTTTAGGGGCATATTCCCCAATCCATTCTTTAATCATAATTTCTCAAGTGTTTTAACGAGCATTTTTAAACTCTCCTTTTTTGGCGCATCCTCAATCCAGGAGCGCAGCTCCCTAAGATTTAGCTTGCGAAGCCATTCGGGATCTATCCGCAGATCGTCCAGTAAAAAACTACGTGTTTGAACTGGACTTCTTAAGACAAGTCCAGTCGTGGCAATTATTTTATCACATAGTGCTTTTTCAGGTAGTGCTACAAGGGCAACCTGTCCTGGAGACAATTCTATACTCCTGATCCCAAAGCTGTAATATGGTGATGGCATAAACCGGTAGCTAAACCTGCCTTTTAGCGTTTTGAATTTTTTGGAGAGTTTCATCGTAATCGACTTAATTTCATAGACCCGCTCAGGAATTAAGCCCCAGTACGACATAGCTGATTCAAGCGATACATAACTCGGTCCCCATAAATGATTTGCGATCAGGAAAGTTTCGGGACCGGTCAAATCTGTTTTTATGCCAGGAATATAAAGCCCTTTCTTTAAGGGGATCAGTTCACCGCTCTTTATCAGTTCACTGATCTTGTCATTCGGCCTTTTATAATCTTTGAGTATATCCAGGATGACCTGTCTGGTGAGAGGGGCATTGTTGTACTGTCTGACTAAATATTTAAAGTCCATGTTGTCAAATTATTTTGCTAAAATCGGAATATTTCCGATTTAAAGCAAACTTTTTAACATAATTAGATGTATCTGTATGAATTGATAATCGGAAATAATCCGATTATCATGTTATTATTACGCATGATGGTATCTGTCTAATTGGCGTATTCGTCGTAGCATGGAGATTTCGCTGAAAGGTAACTATTGATATGGACCTCTAAAATAGCAAGGCGGTCAGTGATTCTGAAAAATGAAACCGAAGCTGTACTGAATTTAATTGCAAAATTATCTTCGATAAAATTCTAAGGGAGCTTTATTCAAAAGACGAACTATTGTAACAGGTATTTGATTGATAATCAATTTATTAATTGTTTTGTTGGAGGAGAGATTGTATGTGGGAGGGACTCGAGCTCTTATCTTGTTGATTATCAATAGAATAAGAATGATGACATAAAAAAAAGAACCTCTATTTTAAAGATTTAACTGTCTGTAAATCAGTAAAATAGAGGTTTTTCCTGTGGAGCCGAAGGGAGTCGAACCCTTGTCCAGTTGTGAGATAAATTATACCTTCTACATGCTTATTTTTCAATTAATTTTCGAGCTATAAACGGGCTGAAAACCGACCTTGTTTATAACCTTAGATACTTTATCTCACTTCAAGTCGTATCTACTTGAAGCCAGCTTTGTTGTTTCGATGCCCCGATTTCTAACCCAACAATGCAACAGTTAGAGGGACAAAAGCTGTTTAGTTCTAAACTAGGCAGCTAAGGCGTAAGTGTTTTCGCCAACTAAAATGTGATCGTTCACTTTAAGTGCTCTCCGAACAACGCACTGCATGCTAACATAACCTTCGCCACCCTGTCAAATCCAAGAACGGCCCCGGTGTTTAGTTTTTCAGTATCAAGTATCAAGTAAACTGAACTACAAAAGTACAAAAAAAATGCCAAATAAGAGCTGTAAACAAATATTTAAGTCTCTAATCAAAAATCGCCTCTCAAAATCCAGAACTCTTAATTGGCATTGTCAATTGTCAACTGCAAATTGTCAACTGCAAACTGTTAACTATATTGTTCTCCCAGGATATTCCTTCAATGCAATTTCTAAACAATCCATAGCTGCATTTAGATCACTTGTATTCAATACATAAGCCATCCTAACTTCTTGTTTGCCGGAGCCTTTAGTGGAATAAAATCCAGTAGCGGGAGCCATCATTACCGTTTGGTTCTCATGTGCAAAATCCTCTAAAATCCACTGACAGAAGCGGTCGGAATCGTCGATAGGGAATTTAGCAACCACATAAAACGCACCACCTGGATTGGGGCAGAAAACGCCTTCAATGTTATTCAACCGTCCTACTAAAGTATCACGCCGTAAGGTATATTCTGTATTTACCCGCTCAAAATAACTGTCTGGTGTATCAACGGCTGCAGCGCCGGCAATCTGTTCTACCATTCCAGGGCTTAATCTCGCTTGTGCAAATTTTAATCCGGAGGCAATTACCTCTTTGTTTTTAGTAATTAAGCAACCTAACCTGGCACCACAAGCGCTGTAGCGTTTAGAAACCGTATCCATAATCACTACATTTTCTTCCAGACCATCTAAGTGCATTGGTGAGATAAACTCCCGACCATCATAGCAAAATTCACGGTAAGCTTCGTCTGAAAATAAAAACAAATCGTATTTTTTGCAAAGTGTTTTTAAAGCCTCTAATTCCGCTCTTGAATACAGGTAACCTGTTGGGTTATTTGGATTACAAATAATGATTGCTTTTGTCTTCTCTGTAATTAGCTTTTCAAATTCAGCAATAGGAGGAAGGGCAAATCCATTTTCAATTACCGATAAAATCGGCTTGACCACAACGTTACTCATGCAGGCGAAGCCATTGTAGTTGGCATAAAAGGGTTCTGGAATGATAATCTCATCACCTTCATTCACGCAGGTTTGCATGGCTATGGTAATGGCTTCTGAACCACCAACGGTTACCAGGATATCTTCGGGCGTGATGTTGTAACCTAATTTATTATAATATTCTGCAAGTTTAAGGCGGTAGGCCAATGTACCTTCAGATGGTGTGTAGGCCCAAACATTAAAGTCGATGTTTTTAATGGCATTGAGCATTCCTTCCGGAGTTTCAATATCTGGCTGACCGATATTTAAATGATAAACTTTTTTACCATCTTTTTTTGCTTGATCAGCGTATGGAGTTAACTTTCTAATTGGTGATGCAGGCATCTGCACGCCCTTTTGTGAAATCTTTGGCATGGTACAAAAATAAAAAAGTCCCGATGATTATCGGGACTTTAAAAATATTATTTATTTAAATTATTTTGATGTTGCGGCAACAGTCTCTCCTTTTATATAAAGCACTTTAACCGGAGTTTTTGCATTTGATGTTAAGGTTACTGCTTTAGAAAATGCAGATGGACCAGCAGCTGCATTAAAAGTTACAGAAATCACACCAGTTTCGCCTTTTTTAAGTGGCGTAGAAGTATATTTTGGAACGGTACAACCGCAACTTGCTTCAGCTTTGGTAATGATTAATGGCTCCTCACCAACATTTGTATATTTAAAATCGAATGTTACTGGCTTACCCATCGGAATTTTACCGAAATCATGAGTCTCTGACTCAAATTTAAAATCTGCTGGTTTAGATTGCGCATTGGCAACCAGGCCGAAGCCCAAAACGAAGGCGAATAATACTAAGATCTTTTTCATGTTATATGGGAAATTATTTTTCTTAAATTCTTAAAACAAATTTAACAATTTCATTTTAAAACAAAAACTATTCCAATTATATTTTATTTGTCCATATATAATTTTACAATTGAAGATAAAGTCAAACTTTTAATTTTGCATATATTTGCCACTACCAATATTTGATTATGATGCAGAATGAAAAATTTATAACCAATTCTATTGACAATTCTGAATTAACATTCAACGATTTTAAAACCATCGTAATGGATGATTATAAAATAGCCTATGAAAGCAGACAAGCTAGCGTTTTAGGCCGCAGGGAAGTGTTAACAGGAAAGGCTAAATTTGGCATTTTTGGTGATGGCAAAGAGGTTCCTCAGGTTGCCATGGCTAAGGCATTTAAAAAGGGTGACTGGCGCTCAGGGTATTACCGCGATCAGACCTTTGCTTTCGCTACGGGGATCTCAACCATCAAAGAATTCTTTGCACAATTATATGCAAACCCTACGAATGGTGCAGATCCGTTCTCGGGTGGCAGACAAATGAATTGCCATTTTGCTACAAAATCAATAAATGAAGATGGCAGCTGGAACGATTTAACACAGATTAAAAACTGCTCCTCTGATATCTCGCCAACAGGCGGACAAATGGCTCGTTTGGTTGGGCTGGCATACGCATCCAAATTGTTCAGAAATAATAAAGAACTCGATTATTTAAAGAATTTTTCAGTCAACGGAAATGAAGTTGCTTTCGGCACTATTGGAAATGCATCAACATCCGAAGGTGTCTTTTTTGAGGCCATTAATGCCGCTGGCGTGCTGCAAATTCCGATGGCAATATCCATTTGGGACGACGCTTACGGCATTTCTGTGCCAGCAAAATATCAAACTACAAAAGAAGATATTTCTGAAGTTTTAAAAGGTTTCCAGCGGGATAATGACCAGCCTGGATATGAAATTTATAAAGTAAAAGGCTGGGATTATCCTGCTCTTTGTGAAGTTTACGAAAAGGCCATTCACATTTGCAGGGAGGAACATGTTCCGGTTTTTATTCATGTAACGGAACTTACACAACCTCAGGGGCATTCTACCTCCGGCTCTCACGAAAGGTATAAATCTAAAGACCGGTTAACCTGGGAAAGTGAATACGATTGCCTGCTGAAAATGAGGGAGTGGATGTTGGAATCAGCCATTGCTACTGAAGAGGAGATAGCAGATACGGAGAAAAAAGCAAAGGTGTTTGTACGTAACGCCCAGAAAGAAGCCTGGAATGAATTTCTGGATAGCATCAAGCCAGAGCAAAAAAAGGTAATCGATTTAATTAGTGCTTTAGCTCAACATCAGCCCGAACTGGCGAAGATAGCCGCACAGCTTTCCGCTACGGCCGATGCGCAACGCAGGGAAGTTTTTAGTGCTGCCCGGAAAGCCATTCGCCTTTCGGCAAAATTTAGCAGCAAGGAGCGAAACGATTTGATTACCTGGTACAAGGATCAGGAAGAACTAAGTTTCGATCGATATAATTCTAAGCTCCATACCAATGGGGTGGAAAGTCCTGATAAAATTCCTGTAGTTAATGCCGAATACGATGATCTCTCTAAAATGGTTGATGGAAGAGAAGTATTAAATGCGTGTTTTAATGAAAATTTTGCCAGAGATCAGCGCCTGGTGGCTTTTGGTGAAGATTTAGGAAATATTGGCGATGTTAACCAGGGCTTTGCAGGTTTACAGGCAAGATTTGGCGAACTTCGGGTAACCGATACAGGGATTAGAGAAATGACCATTATGGGGCAGGGTATAGGTCTGGCCATGAGGGGATTAAAACCCATTGCTGAAATACAATACCTCGATTATCTGATCTTTGCATTAAATGTGCTAAGCGATGATTTGGCTTCACTGTCTTACAGAACGAAAGGCATTCAGAAAGCACCGGTGATTGTAAGAACCCGCGGGCATCGTTTAGAAGGGGTTTGGCATTCCGGTTCACCAATTAGTATGTTGCTGGGTTCGTTGAGAGGGATGCACTTATGTGTTCCCAGAAATATGACGCAGGCAGCGGGGATGTACAATACTTTATTCAGAGCTGATGAACCGGCGGTAGTAATTGAATGTTTAAACGGTTACCGCCTGAAGGAAAAACTTCCTAATAATGTTGGAGAGTTTACCGTTCCATTAGGTAAAGCAGAAGTACTGGAAGACGGTTCAGATATTACAGTTGTTTCTTACGGATCAACCTTAAGATTGGTGCAGGAAGCAGCAGAGGAGCTGGCAAATTTTGGTATTTCGGTTGAAATTGTCGATCCGCAAACCTTATTGCCTTTCGATATCGATAAAGTGTGTGCAAGTTCGCTGGCCAAAACCAATAAGTTGTTGGTTGTAGATGAAGATGTTCCGGGAGGAGCTTCGGCCTACATTTTGCAAAAAGTACTGGAAGATCAAAATGGTTATTTCACGCTAGATGGAAAACCAAAAACCCTTTCTGCTAAACCTCACCGTCCGCCTTTTGGTTCTGATGGGGATTATTTCAGCAAACCGTCTGTAGATGATATTATCGAAACCATTTATGGAATGATGCACGAGACTAATCCAACCCAATTCCCGGCTATTTTTTAAATTTGTTTACATAACTGTACGTTTCTTACATTAAATGGGCTCAGTAGGAATAAATTATTCCCGCAATTGATCTTAAAAATGAATATCTTAGTAAAAGTTATCCATAATCATCCCATTTGTATGTATCAGTTCGTCTCAGTTAAGAGCATCCGGCTTATTTTCCGGCCTGTAAAAGAATTCATCGTTTTGTATTTCGTTTGAATCCTGGAAAATATGTTGCTTTTTTCGATACGCTGCTTTACAAAAGTCAGATGGCTGTTTGTGTTACCACCAATTTTAATTTTTCTGCTTTTTCATTTAGGAGGATTTGCACAGACTAATCTTAAGTTCAGAAAGCTGGATAGCCTGCTTTTAGTTAATCAGATACATACTCAAAACGACTCGGCCAAAATCGTGATTCTTGAGCGCGTCTACAGGGAATACCTGAAGCTGAGAAATCTGGAAAAGTTCAAAGAATATTCCGATCAGGTGATTACACTTGCTCAAAAACTGAAGCTGAGAAACTTTTCCGCTTATGTTTACTATCGGCGTGGCACTTATTTTCATGGCAACACATCGATGCTGAAGGCTGAGGAAAACTATTATCTTGCAATTGCAGACTTTAACCTTGCTAAAAATCCGGATATGGTCGGCGGAACCTATTTAAATTTAGGTGCCTTATATGCCTCAATTCCTGATTACGCAAAATGCCTGGAGGTGAATCAAAAAGCCATCGCAATTTATGAACAGCTTAAAGACGATTCCAGCATTGCAAGCTGCTACACGAATCTCTCGAGTATTTATCAAGATCTTGGCAATCAAAGTCAATCGTTGATTTACCTACAGATGGCCCTTAAAATCTTTGCAGCTGAAGATCCTGAATCCAGGGGTGTCGCTGTTGTAGAAGAACTGATTGGATCGGCATATTTTGAAGCAGATATGGTAGAATTAAAGAAGATGAAGATTTCGCCAGCTGATCGTTTAAACCAGTCCCTGCAACACTATCAGAAATCACTTAAAATTGCTGAGTTTTTGGGCGATAAAGGTATCATCTCATCTGTACGGAAGTGTTTGGGGGATGTTTATAGCGAGATGGGACAAAACGATCTCGCCTCGGCGGCTTACCAGAAAGCCATTCTGATTAGTAAAAATCTAGATGATAAACTAAGTTATGTAGCCTCCCTGTATGCTTTGGGTAGATTTTACCAGAAGCAGGGCGATCATAAAAACGCATTAACGCTCTTCAACGACAGCTTTAAAATTGCCGAGGAATCGAATTTGCTCCACGCTAAAAAGGATGCAGCAAAGGGATTGAGCGATTCATTCGAAGCACTAAATGACTATGACAAATCACTTCGCTACTATAAACTGTATGTGATTGCAAAGGAGCAAATCTTCAATGAGGAGAAAGAACGGGAGATTACCCGCCGGCAGATGCAACTTGATTTCGGATTAAAAGAAAAGGATTATCTCTACAAACAGAAAATAACAGATGTAGAACTTCAAAAACAAGTTCTTTTGGCTAAACAACAACAGCAACAATTGTATTTGAAGAAGCAGGAGCTTGCTTTGAGCGATAAGGAAAAAAGCCTGCAGCGGCTCACATTTCTCAAAAAACAATTGGGATTGGAAATAAGCCAACAAATGCAAACCAGTAAATTTGAACGGGCCAAACTTGAGGCCAAATATGAAACCTCGCTCAGAGACAAACAGATATCTAAACAGGAGCAACAGATTAGGATCGACTGGCGGATTAAAGTTTACCTAACCATTGGTATTGCGTCCGTTTTGCTGATCGCCAGCGTAATTTATTTTAATCAACGCAAAACAACAAGACTAAATCAGGTAATCAATCTTCAGAAAGGAGAACTGGAACAGCTTAATAAGGTGAAAGATAAAATCTTTAGTGTAGTTAGCCATGATATGAGAACTCCGGTTAATGCGCTGATCTCTTTCATCCAGTTACTTGAAGGTGGAAACATTGAGCAGGAAAAGTTAACAAGGTATGCTGCAACGCTGAAAAATAACCTGACCTACACTTCCTCGATGATGGAAAATCTGCTGAACTGGGCCGCAAGTCAGATGCAAGGCTTCAATCCTTATAAAGAGACGCTAAATGTACACCAACTGGTAAATGAAGTCATTAATTCAGTTCATCACCATGCACAAGCAAAGCAGATAACAGTTAAAAATAACATTGCTGAAAACACAGTCTGTCAGGCAGATGCAAACATGCTTTCGCTGATTATCCGCAATTTACTTAGTAACGCAACCAAGTTTACGCCACGAAGCGGATTGATTGAGATCTCTGAGAAGTGCCTAGAAAAAGAACTGCAGATTATGGTTGTTGATAATGGAATTGGCCTGAACGAAGACCAATTGGCACACTTTAATAATTTAAATTACACTAGTACTGCAGTGAGTACGCCAGGTACAGAAAGAGAGAAGGGGACAGGACTTGGGCTATTGCTGTGCAGAACCTTCGTGGGCCTTATGAACGGGAAAATTCACGCAGCTAAAAACCATCCATCGGGAACTAAATTTATCATTAGCTTACCAGAAGAAAGTGCTCTGCAAAAAGGTTAACTTAGTTTAAGTGGCTTTTTATTATTTTTTTACAAACCTGGATAAAATCTTTTTATCAATAGCACTTTCCAATAACTCCTGACGGTTAGATGCACTAATTGGTACAATAAAATTTTGATCCATGTGTACTTCGTGATTGGTTAGCGTTACAATATGATTGATGTTAATGATGTATTGCTTATGCACCCTGGAAAAAGATTTTTTGGGCAGCTGTTTTTCCAGATTTTTCAAACTTACCAGAATAATATGCATATCATTCACGGTAAATAGCTTAGAGAAATCACCGAGGCTTTCTATATAAATAACATCATTATATTTAAGTTTGGAGATTCCCTTAGTCTCTTTAAAGAAAAAATGATCGTCGTGGGCGGCAGATATTTCATGAACTTGCTCAGTTACGGTACTCACTTTCTTTTTGAGATCAAGATATTCTATCGCTTTATTTGCAGCCTTTAAAATTCTTGGGAAAGTTGCAGGTTTCATCACAAAATCAATCGCATCAACTTCATAACTTTCGGCAGCATATTCTCCGTGAGCCGTAATAAAAACAAAAAGCGGATGGTTTTTTAAGCTTTTTAATAAGCCAATCCCTGAGAGTTCAGGCATATCAATATCAGAGAATACAATATCAATCTCAGTTTTTGATAGGACAGCGGCGGCTTCGATTCCGTCTTTGCAAACGGCCACAATTTCTAAAGATGAAATTTTTAAAAGATGCATTTCTAAAGCATCTCTTTCGATCTCATTGTCATCAATAACCAGGCATTTATAGGGCATTTCGTAGATTTATATTATTACTGCGTTCTTTAGCGAACTGAAATAGACACTGATCATTAGGAAAGATGTACATTGATTATTTCTTGTGCTTCTTTTCTCCTGTATACAATTTCTCTCCGGCTTTAACCTCGAGTTGAAGATCGTTTTCTTCTGGCGGTACCGGACAGCGATAGCCTTCACTATAAGCACAATATGGGTTATATGCTTTGTTAAAATCTACTTCTATTTTCTGGTCTTTGATTTCTTTAGCACTTAGATCAATGTATCTTCCGCCACCGTAGGTTGCTTTGGTATTGGTTTCATCCGTAAACGGAAGGAAAAGCAGGTCTTTATAGGCTGGATTACTTGCCAGGGAAATGCTTTTATAAAGTGTCATGCTTATTGGGGTTCCGTTTAATGAAAAACTAATTTTCGCAAAGCGATAAAATTCTTTACTGGTGCCATCATAAGTGGGCATTTTAAAGACCTGCTGATGCTGAAGAATTTCTACATCTGACATCACCCGGTAAGTACTATCTGCATCGTAAAAATGCAGATGCTGCAAGTCGCCTTCCTTTAACGGCGCATAACTTTCTTTAATAAAGTCTTGTCTATAGCTCTCGCGGTGCCTGGCAATTTGGGCTGAATAAGATTGCGCAAACGAAGAAAGACTGAAAAATAAAAATAGGATGGGAAGGAATTTCATAATTTAAAAACACGAATTTATAGAAAATTTTGTCGTGTTTCTAATTAATAAGGCATTGCAATTTCCTGATTACGATTCAGGTATGGTTTAAACTTGTCGAAAGTTAATAAAATAACCTTCGACAATCTAAAAACGAAATTTTCTAAACTATACTTACTTTATTTCTTAAAAACTGATCGGCTATCACCAAAGCAGCCATCGCTTCTACAATGACAACTGCTCTCGGTACTACACATGGATCATGACGGCCCTTGCCTTTGATTTCAGAAGCATCTCCGGCAGAATTGATGGTTTGCTGATTATGCATAATGGTTGCTACAGGTTTAAATGCCACTTTGAAAGTAATATCCATACCGTTAGAAATGCCCCCTAAGATGCCGCCGGCAAAATTTGTTGTCGTTTTAAAAACTTTTGTATCGGCTGCCTTAGGTTGAGGAATGTCATTGTGTTGTGATCCTCTTAATTCACTACCTGCAAAGCCAGATCCATACTCAAAGCCATGAACGGCATTGATGCTTAACATCGCCTTGCCTAAATCTGCATGTAATTTATCAAAAACGGGCTCACCCAAACCTGCCGGGCAACCTTTAATCACACAACCAATTTTACCACCAACTGTATCGCCATCTTTTCTAATTGCATCTATAAATTCTATCATTTCGTGTGCGGTTGCCGGATCAGCACAACGAACAATATTTTCTTCCCTGATGTTTAGCAAAGCTGATAAATCGTTGCTCTCCAGGTTAGGTGCCTCTATGGTTCCAACGGAAGTAACGTGTGCAAAGATTTCGATCCCTTGTTGTTTCAAAAATAATTTTGCAATCGCACCGGCTGCCACGCGGGCGGCAGTTTCCCGGGCAGATGAACGACCACCACCGCGATGATCGCGGATGCCATATTTAGCATCATAAACATAATCTGCGTGGCTCGGACGGTAAACATCAACATTATGTCCGTAGTCTTTTGAGCGTTGATCCTCATTAGGAATTAATAAAGCAATTGGTGTTCCGGTACTCTTTCCTTCAAAAATACCAGACAAGATCTGAACAGTATCGCTTTCTTTTCTTTGTGTAGTAATCTTTGACTGACCAGGTTTGCGTTTATCCAGTTCTGACTGAATAAAATCCATGTCAATATCCAATTGCGCCGGACAGCCATCAATAATTACACCGATGGCTACGCCATGAGATTCGCCAAAAGTGGTAATGCGAAAAAGTTGTCCGAATGAATTGCCTGCCATTAAGTTGAAAGTTTTAAGTTGTAAGTAATAAGTTTTTGCGTCTTTTATCCTTGTTCTTTTATCCTTGCTCTTGTACTGAAAACCCTGCTTTTTTCAAATCTTCCCAAAAGAAAGGATAGGATTTTTCTACTACCTGCATCTCTTCGATTTCTACTTCATTAATCAACAAGGCAAGCGGCGCAAAAGCCATGGCCATACGGTGATCTTCATAAGTTTTAATGAAGATTTTTTCAGGGAAATGAAGTTCGTCTGTATTCAAAGTGTATACCTGATGATCTTCTGCGAGGGAAACGCCAATTTTAGCCAGCTCGTTTTGCAATGCAGCGATTCGATCAGTTTCTTTGATCTTTAAAGTTTCCAGTCCTGTAAAAGACATATTTTTCCCCAATGCAGCCGCAATTACAATGATCGTTTGCGCTAAATCAGGACAGGTTTTTAAGTCAAGAACCTGATTATCATCAAGTGATAAGCCCAAGTTGCTGATGGAGATTCCAGTTTCCGTTTTGCTGGTTGCAATTCCAAAAATCTTCATTATTTTTTGAATCCGGCTATCGCCTTGCAAACTCTTGTCTTTTAGTGCTGGTAAGGCAATTTCAGCTTCTTCCGCTAATGCCGCAATGCTATACCAGTAGGATGCAGCACTCCAGTCTGGCTCAACTACCAATGTACCTGCTTTAAAAGGTTGCGGTGCTATTGTGATCGTATTTCCATTCCATGAATGTTGAATGCCTACTTCTGCTAACATATCTAATGTCATATCAACATATGGTTTAGAAGTTAATTCGCCTTCAATTTCTAACGTAAGCCCCTGAGGCAGGGTTGGCGCAATCATCAACAATGCAGAAATATACTGGCTGCTGATATCGCCTTTGATTTTAACCTGAGCTGTTTTTTGATTGAAAGGCCCGGTAATATTCAGTGGTGGAAAGCCTTCAGATTCTGCATAAGAAATATCGGCACCGATGGTTTTTAAAGCTTCAGCTAAAATCCCGATCGGACGTTGTTTCATTCTTTCGGTTCCTGTTAATAAGAAATTTCCGTTTTTTGCTGAAAGGTAGGCAGAAAGGAAGCGCATGGCAGTTCCTGCCGGACCAACGTCTACAAGTCTTGAGTCTTGAGTCGGGAGTTCGGAGTCTTCCCGCAAAGTATTTAAAATTCCATCAAGCGTTACGGTATCGGCTGCATTTGATAAGTTTTCAACTTTAACCAGTTTATTACTTAAGGCGCTGATGATCAATGCCCTGTTGCATTCGCTTTTTGAACCGGTTAATTGGATTTCCGTATTGATATTCTTGGTTCCTTTAAAAGAAACTAAGGCGTTTTTAGACATCTTATTCTGTTTTATTCTCTATGCGCTGTTTCTAAATTTTCTTCATAGTGAGCCTGCCAAATTATGATTGCGTTCTTCGACAAGCTCAGCATGATGGTACGTGAAAAAACAACACCATGATATTTTGTAAATCATTATTGTCTGGATAAAGGATTCTAAATGTTTAGCGCATTAAGATTTCTTCATACCTCGCAATGATGTGGTGCTTTAGACCTGGTCTTTTAACTTTCAGTTTTCAGCATTAAGCTTTTAACTTTAAGCTTTCCGCTTCAATTCTAAGCTTTTACTTCAGTATGCTGCTCTGCGGCAATTCCTTTTTCAGCTTTGCCAGCATTCATAATTTCAGTTTGTTTGCGGATAGATTCACCGTGAACCAGTTCCAGGAATTTCTCCGTAAAGTTTAAATCTAACTTTAATGCTTTTGCGAATGCATGGCCTTTTTTGATAATCGAATCCCAACGGTTAACTTGTAAAATAGTTACTTGATTATCGCGTTTAAATTCACCGATTTTCTCCACAATTGCCATACGTTCACCTAATTTTTGCAATAAAATATCATCGATTTTATCGATTGATTTACGCAAATCAGCTAATTTATCAGCGAAAGCTTCGTTTGGTGCTTCCGGCTCACGAACAGTTAAACGGTCAACCAATTCTGATAAGGCCGCTGGCGTAACTTGTTGTTTGGCATCTGTCCAGGCCACTGATGGATCTACGTGAGACTCGATCATTAACCCTTGCATGTCTAGATCTAATGCTTTTTGTGAGATGTAAGGAATCAGCTCACGGTTACCACAAATATGGCTTGGATCATTAATGATTGGCAATTCAGGACATAAAGTTTTCAATTGAATCGCTAATTCCCACATCGGTTCGTTACGGAAAGAACTTTTCTCGAAAGATGAGAAACCACGGTGAATGGCACCAATTTTAGTAATACCAGCGCCGTTGATTCGTTCGATGGCACCGATCCATAATTGTAAATCCGGATTAACCGGGTTTTTGATTAACACTGGTATATCATGACCTTTTAAAGCATCAGCAATTTCTTGTACAGTAAAAGGGTTTACAGTAGAACGTGCACCAATCCAAAGGATATCAACACCTGCAGCTAAAGCCTCTTCAACGTGTTTTGCATTGGCCACTTCAACAGCAGTAGGTAAGCCGGTTTCTGCTTTTGCACGTTTCAACCACTCTAAACCAATACTTCCAATACCTTCGAACTCTCCCGGACGGGTACGAGGTTTCCAAATGCCAGCTCTTAATACCGATACTTTACCAGTTGCAGCTAATAAATGTGCTGTAGTTAATAATTGCTCTTCAGTTTCTGCACTGCATGGTCCGGAGATGATTAATGGTTCGTTGTTAATGTTTAACCAGGTGTTTAAAGGTTGGATGTTTAAATTAAGTTTCATGATTTGGGGTTTTGAAAGTCCGGAGTCTGAAGTCCGGAGATATATTTTGATTTAAAATTATTTACGTTTTACTATTTGTCTTTTGGACTCCTGACATCGGACTCCTGACTATCTTATTTATACTTTATCGTTCTTTTGATATTCTCCGAGAATGTTAAAGTTCGATGTGTATTTTAAGGCCTTTCTGATTGCCTTATCATACTTTTCTGTGCTTGGCCATTCTAAATCGACATAAAAGTAATATTCGTTTCGTTTTCCCAACACCGGCATAGATTGTATTTTTGTTAAGCTTACCTCTTGTTCTGCGAAGATGTTTAACACTGTGGCCAATGAACCGGCTTTGTGGCCAACCTGGAAACAAATCGATGCTTTATTTATTTTCTTTCCTTCATCCGTTTTGTCTTTTTTAAGGATGAGAAAACGGGTGTAGTTTTTTTTGTTTGACTCCACCCGGCGTTCTAAGATATTTAAACCATAAAGTTCTGCAGCTAAAGTATTTGCGATAGCCATTGTATCAGTCAGTTTTTCTTCCTGAATCCGTTTGGCACATGCTGCTGTATCATTGCTTTCTACGATCTTGATGTTCGGATAATCGTAAAAGAAATCGATACACTGACGGATAGCAATAGGGTGGGAAGTGACGATCTTAATGTCGTCAAATTTCACACCTGGCAAGGCCATTAAATGCAGCTGAATAGCTAAATAAACCTCACCAACTACTGAAAAGCCATAATCGCGAATCAGCGTGTAATTGGGTAGTAAACTTCCTGCAATAGAATTTTCAATTGCCATCACCACGAAGTCGGCATCATTTTTCTCCAGCCTGTCGCAAGTTTCTTTAAATGAATTGCATTCTACTGTTTCGATGTTTTTGCCAAAGAACTTGTAAGCTGCTTCTTCATGAAAAGATGCTTTAATACCCTGAATTGCTACTCGTTTTGTCGTTTCCATTTTTACGTAAAACAAAAAAGTCCCGGCTATTTGCCGGGACTTTTTTATACATTTTAATATTGTTATCTATCTTTTTGCATATTAGCCCCGGCTCTTACTAAAATAGTAAAAGTAACCAAAGTAATATGTGTTGAATAATTTCATTTTTTGCTTTTGAATGAGCCAAATGTAATAACAAAATTTAATTTGTCAATAGGAAAATGAAAATAATTTTAATAAAATTTAATTTTCTTTGATTTAGACCGTTTTTAAGATTGGTATGAAAGGTTTTGTTACATATCATAAAAGGCTATCAACTATGCTTTGAATATCTTTTTTGAGATAGTAACTTCCTCAGACTTATCATAAATGTAAATCATAGTAATGATATTTTCTGTTTGAATGTAAGTGATCACTCTGTAACCTCCACTTTTCCCTCTTGCTTTACTTTTAACAGCAAGTCTTATCTTGAAAATACCGTTACCTAAATCTATACCTGTGCGTGGATTAGCTAATAGCAGGGATTCTAACTGATGTAAGTCGTCAATTAAAGAAATATGTCTTTTTGAGTTGTTTTGCTTTTTTAATGAATATAAGGGAATAAAGAATTTTGATTCCTTCTATCATATATCATTTAGCGTAAGTGGATTAATTTTTCTAGTTTTAATGTCTTTAGCTTCTTTTAAACCCTGCTTAATTCCATTAAGCAAATCTTGCTTTTTAGTATTTTGGATCACTTTAGCATCAATTCTTTTGAGTACTTCTAAAATAAATTGAGTATCGTTATCTTTTACTTGGATAGTTAATGTTGTCATAAGAAATAACTTTATTCAAAAATTCAAAATTATATCGTTGAATTTGATCCTTGAATATTTTTCCTGAAAATTTGAATTTATGTTTTTAATTCTTCGGCCTCACGCAATTCCTGCTGCATGATTTTCGCAATTTTTGTGCTTCCATCGTGGCTCCATCCCGGAGGATAAATAAAATACTTTAACTTATCTATAAAGGTAGGTGCTTTTTTTACATCAGCCTTCAGTGCGATGAATTCATGGAAGATAATATTCACCGGTCCCGTATCTGTTGGTTGAGTTGTTAAACCATATTTAATTTCGTCTTCGGGGAGCTCTTCCTGAAAGGTACCAAACCATCTATCCCAAAGAATCAACACCATACCCATGTTTTTATCTAAGTAGCGAACGTTGCTGGCATGATGCACACGGTGGTGCGACGGCGTAACGAAAACGTACTCATACCATTTCGGAAACTTAATCTTGTATTGGGTATGCACCAGATTGCCGTAAATCTGCGTAACCAGGTATGCAAAAAGAATGTCCATTGCCGTGAAACCCATAAAAGCCAATGGCAGGTAAAAGAAAACACGATATAAGGGCTCAAAAACTGTTGAACGGAAACCGGTGGTCAGGTTAAAATGCTCAGATGAGTGGTGCGTAACATGCATGGCCCAGAAAAAACGAACATAATGCCCTACGGTATGTAGAAACCAGTAAAGAAAATCTTGTGCAAGAAGTAGAACTAACCAGTAAATCCATACGTTAGAGATTTGAAATAACCTGAATTGGTAGCAATATTCCAGTAAAAAGAATGTTGCCGTTTTCATGCCGAGATTAATCACGATCGCGGTAACCATCAGATAAATATTGGTCCAGGTATCACGTTTGGTATAGAGTTTTCTGTCGTGTGCATAGCTGAAATACATTTCAACCAATGTTAAAACGATTACAAAACCAAACAATCCGCCTACAGAAATATCACTTCCGGTAAAAGTCATTTTTATAAACTATTATAATAATCTAAACTGCTCAAAATATCGGCGGTACTTACACGGCAGTTAAACGTGCATTTACCTGTAGTTTCGAGTAAAGAAAATAAAATGTTACCATCTTCATTCTTCTTATCACTTTTCATTAATTCCAAAAGTGAGTCGAAACTTTCTTTTTTAATTTCGTATTTTGGGTACAACGATAATAAATAGTCGCTGATATCTTTAAGTTCTTCTTTGGTTAGCCCGCTATTTTTGATGGATAAAGCCGCCTCGCAAATAAAACCTATGGCAATTGCTTCACCGTGGGTAAGCGGATTTTCGTCATTTGCCAATGAATAACCTTCAACTGCATGACCAATGGTATGACCGAAATTGAGAATTTTCCGAAGGTTTTTCTCGTGCGGATCAATGGTTACGACTTCATTTTTAATTTCCACGGAACGGTAAATATCATCCGCTGAAGGCGTTAAATAATTGGTTGTTTTTAACTTTTCATAGTAAGCTTTATCATAGATCAAACCATGTTTAATCATTTCGGCAAAGCCGGATAAAAGCTCGCGTTGGGGTAAAGTTTTTAAGAACTCGGTTTCAATAAAAACCATTTGTGGGAGTGTGAAAGTGCCCACCATATTCTTAACGTTATCGATATCAATTCCGGTCTTCCCCCCAACTGACGCATCAACCTGTGAGAGCAGGGTAGTTGGAACGTTAATAAAATCAATTCCGCGTTTGTAGGTGGAAGCAATAAAACCACCCATATCGGTAATTACACCACCGCCCAAATTAATCATCAAACTTTTGCGGTCGGCCTCAAAATCTAAAAGCGTTTTCCAGATTCCAATACAAAAATCGATGTTTTTATTTTCTTCACCTGCAGATGTTTCGATCAGATCAAAATCACCAAAGTCATCCATCAAAGATTGAAATACAGGTAAACAGATTTCACTCGTATTTTCATCCGCAAGGATAAAAACCTTACTATAATTACCGCTTTCTACTAATGTTTTTAAGGCTTCAAAATTACTTTCGAAATAAACTGAATGGCCTGCGCTTGTTAAAGTTTCCATTAAATGATTTCGATTTTATCTTGTGCAAATGTGATGATGTCTCCAACTCGTACCTTATAACGTTTGCGAAATTCGACTTCGCCATTGCATTTTACTAATCCGTCCATTACGGCTGCCTGAGCATCTCCGCCGGTGCCCACTAATCCTGTCGCTTTTAATAACTGGATTAATGGAATAAACTCGCCCTCTAATTTGAATTGTATCATTTTGGTACAAAAATACGATTATTTACATGTTTTTAGTTTTAACAATGGATGCTTTTTATAATTTTGCATCCAACTGACTTATTACATAGCTTAAAATGGATTTATCCCCGAGTAAACAGCCGAATTTCGACAATACGGAAGTAGCTTTCCGTCAGAAAACTAACGGTGAACTAAAAAAAGCGTTCTGGCTTTTTAAAATGATAGGCAGTAACTTTCTAACGAAGGTCGGCCCTCCGATTACCAATTTCTTTTTAAACATCGGCTTACCCATTCAAGGTGCCATTAAAACGACTATTTTTCAGCAATTCTGTGGTGGTGAAACCATTGCTGAATGTGATCATGCAATTGCCCAGTTGGCAAAAGGCGGTGTGGGTACGATTTTAGATTACTCTGTTGAGGGTGAAGAGGAAGAAGCTGTTTTTGATGCAACTTGTCAGGAAATTATTTTAACTATCCTTCGTGCTGATGGTGATAAAAATATTCCCATTACTGTTTTCAAAATTACGGGAATCGGACGCTTTGCCTTATTAGAAAAATTAGATGCGAAGAAAACGTTATCTTCTGCTGAACAGGCCGAGTTTGACAAGGTGAAACTGCGTTGCGAAATGATTTCCAGAACTGCGTTTGAAAAAGGTGTTCCAATCATGATTGATGCTGAAGAAACCTGGATTCAAAATACTATTGATGAACTGGCCTTAGATATGATGCGGAAATTTAACCAGGAACGGATCATTGTTTATAACACTTACCAGATGTATCGCCATGATAAACTGGCCGATATGAAGGCTGACCATTTGATTGCCAAAGCTGCAGGCTTTATTTTAGGCGTTAAAATGGTACGCGGCGCATATATGGAGAAAGAGCGTAAACGTGCTGCGGAAATGGGCTATCCATCTCCAATTCAGCCCGACAAGGAATCGTCTGATCGAGATTACAATGAATCACTTCGTTATTGTGTAGATCATATTGAAGAAATTGCAATTGTTTGTGGTACACATAATGAAGATAGCAGCCGCCTGCTGACTTATCTGCTCGACGAGAAAAATATAGTACATAACCACCCGCATGTTTATTTTGCACAACTTTTAGGTATGAGCGATAACCTGAGTTTTAACCTCGCTGATGCCAATTACAATGTGGCTAAATATGTTCCTTACGGGCCAATTAAAGCAGTAATGCCATACTTGTTTAGAAGAGCACAGGAAAATACATCAGTTGCCGGACAAACAGGACGTGAATTAGGCTTAATTGAAAGAGAATTGAAAAGGAGAAAACTTTAATTCAGTTTTTTGTTGGCAGTTGGTGGTTTTCAGTTTCTGGCGTTTATTGCCCAGTCAACTGAAAATTGCCAACTGTTTTGGTTTACTCTTATCCTGATGGATCTGGTTCAGCATGTCTATCTTCTTAAAATTGATCAATTCTGAAAGGGTATTCAGTAGATTTCCTGAAAACTAACTAATCATGTTTTACCACAAAAGATTGCTTTCCGTTAAGCAGATCATAGAACATAAGAAAATCGCTGGCTAGCGTATAAATCGGATATTGAAAAAATGTAGATTTATTTTTCTCAAAAAAGAAATGACCAATCCACGGAAGGCCAAAAACAAATAAAGGTAAAGCAAGGAAGAAACGCGATTGATGAAATAAAAATCCGGTGAAAAGCGTTAGCGCAACCAGGCCTGTTCCAATAAAATGCAATACCCTCGATGTCGTATTGATATGTTGTGATAAATAGAACGGATAAAAATCTTTAAGTGATTTAAACTTTTTTTCGCTCATTTAGATAATTCCATTAGCCTTTAAAAAAGATTCCAGTTGAGCCGGTTTCTCTGTCATTAACAAAGTATTTAATCCCACCTTTTTAGCGCCCTCAATGTGTTGTGGACTGTCATCAATGAATAAAGTCTCTGCAGGATCGAGGTTATTATCTGTTAAAACCTGTTCAAAAATATTGGTATTAGGCTTCCGCAACTTCATGTGCTGAGAAAAATAAGCTTTTTCGAAGTAATCATCATAATTGTTTAATTCGAAAGTGGTTTTAAGATAGTTTATAATCCAATCGTAGTGTATCTCATTGTTATTGCTCAATAAAAATGTCCGGTATTTCTGTTTCACTTTTAGTAAAATATCATGGTTCTCCTGGATGGTTCCAATTAGTAAACTGTTCCAGGCTGCATCAATCTCTGCATCAGTAAGCTCTGGTTTATTTGCCGCTTTTCTTATTCCGGCACGAAAGTCTGCCGGCGAAATAGCACCGGTTTCGAAATCATCAAACAGTTGATTATGCCCTTTATGTGCGAAGAAATTTTCTATGTCTGTAATGCCAAGCTTCTGAAATGATGCTTGTGCAATTTTAAAATCGATGTCGAAAATTACATTTCCATAATCGAAAATGATGTTCTTTATATTTTGCATGCTAAAAATTTGCAGCAAATATCATTATTTAATCTCAGCGTCTATAATTTTTCTTAAGAATAACACTTATTCCGACTGGCAGATTACTTGATGACCAGAATAGTGCCGTCGTGTTTTAGTTTATAATAATACTGAGTTTCTTTCTTGCGGTTCAAGATTTCGATATTTTCAACTTCGCCCGCCTTTCCTGTATCGTCTTTAATCAAATCGCCTTGTTTAACATCATCCAGTTGTTGAGCAGAGCTTTTCTTGTTTAATTTTTTCATAATTGAAACTTTTTTTTGGTTAGATTCTTTAATATCAACACACATATTTTCAATTTGTTTCATGAAAACTTAATCATCCATGCCTTATATGGCAAACTATTTGTTACAATGGAGGTTCTACGTAACAAATAAATCAATTTTGATTTATTTTAAAACCGTTTAGTTGGAATGAGTCTACTGAAGCAAACTTTTGATTGATTCATCTGTAGACTTGATAATTAATTTATTAAAAACGATTTATGAATGGTGTAATTACAGCCTATAACAAGCAAAGAGGCTTCGGCCTTATCTCTCAGGAAATGGTAATCAGCAGCATCTATTTTGATATTATAGATTGTAAAGCTAAAGGATTATATATTGGCAGCGCTGTAGAATTCGATGTAGCCATAACGAAAAGGGGGGTAGTGGCTAAGAATATAGTAAGTATGGCTAAGTTTAGCAAGAAACGTAAAGTCAGTCTATAAAATCAGTCTGTAAATTTTCATGCACTGCAGTTGAATTATATTCGATTTAGACTGCTGTTCATGCCAGATGTTTTAATACAATTTTAACTCAACGCCAGTTGGGATCTTGTTATTGGAATGGACCTTCTCACATCAATATATTTACGATAATTTACAAAAAGTCGTTATAACTTTACATTTTTACAACTATCTGTAAAGAATCTATTTGAGTTTTGTAAGTTTACCCCTTATTACTGAACCACTTGAACGGATTAGGGCAATGGTGTGAATTCCTCACGATATAAAGGGGGAAGACCACACCAATACGGCATTAATTTGTTCAGATTTTTTAAATCATTACCTAAACTAATATGATGTAACCAATTGGTAGATAACTGATCTAATTACAAATAGCCTGTTTACGAAGATGATAAAACTGGAACTGATAAAAGGAACTTTTAAGAGAGAAAGCGCATTAACTGCAATATACCCCATGAGAATCCTGATCATCAGAGATGCCAACGGCTGTCTTTGCATGAACTCAGGTGATTACGATTTAAAAGATGGAAGGATATTTTTCATTCCTGAAGAGGGTTTAGTGCGGTTAGAAGGTGAAATTGGTAGTGGTTACTGGGTAAATTTCAGCAGTGCACTTTATTCCGAATTTCTGCTTCAAAATCTGGATCCTTTGGCTAAAAATCTCTTCTTAAATCTCTCCTTCAGAGATCTGGAAGGCAACGCTCTTAAAAAAGCCTTTAGTTTAATGGAGCAATTGAAGAAAGATATTGAGGCAAATAAAGATGTGAAGTTTCTGGGACAATATCTTTCCTTGTTTTTAGGTTTTACTGCTGGTTTTGATGGGTATCTGGCTGCGCTAACATTAGATGAATTGGAACAGACGTTACGATTCAGGGCAATTCTGGAAAACTTTTACAAGCGGGAAAAGTCTATTGTGTTTTATGCTGAAGGCATGGGTATGAGTCCTAAAAAATTAAATTCCTTTTTAGATCGGGTATTAGGCAAGAGCCTGTTTGTATTAATTAAGGGACGGGTGATGAGGGAAGCTGAAGAATTGCTGTTACACAGTGATTATACCGTTGATGAGATTGCAGCCATGTTGGGTTTTCAACAAACCTCAAACTTCAATAATGCATTTAAGCGATACAAAGGAATTTCAGTATCGCAGTTTGCAAATTTGGGTTAAAATGAAAGTTGATGCTGCTGTTAAAGAAACGCAAATCGCGTAGATTCTGCCCCTTCTCAATAGCAGGTTTTCCTGACCTCACAAACATCATTTGCTGTGCGCCTGACGCGTAAGGCTTTGCTTACTACTATCTACTACCAGCAGCATCAATTTTTCATTCGCTAAATTAGAAAAACTTGTGCAGATTTTACATGATATTCCATCAAGTAGTGGAAATTGCTAACACATAGTAGCTAATTTATATGGAATCTAAATAACTTGTCTGTATAATGTTTTATTGCCTTCTTAATTTGTAAGGGGTTATTTTAAAAGGAATATGTATTCTTATAGGTCTATACAGTAAGTTATAAGTTTACAACTGCTGAATGTTTAGGTCAGACATATTTTGCTAACTAATAAGTTGTTGGATTGGTAATGCATAGCAAATCTTATCATTGAAAACCGATTAGTAAAGTGTAAGTGAGGTGTATAAAACAAACAAAGTGAGCCGGTGTTGTTTATTCACACCTAATTTAATGGTTTTAGCCTAAACATAGATAACTTAGCATTAAGCATGGCTACGTTACAACATCTTTATTAAACAGCATTTCTTATTACATTAAAATATGAAGCACATTTTTCTATACCTCCTTTTATTTGTTTCCGGCGGATTATTTGCCCAAAATCAGAAGTCGCCCCGGGTAATCTATCCCGGCTTATTTGAAGAAGTACAGCTCAACAGGGTTTATGCAGACGGAAAATCTTTTGCTGATGCGATTCCAAAAAGTAAACCATCAGATATTATGAAAGCTTATCTGACAGAGAAAAACAAAAATAGCTTTAACTTAAAGACTTTTGTAGCGGCTCATTTCAGTTTACCCGAAAGTCATACGGCCTTTTATCAGTCAGACATTAAAGCTGGTATAGAAAAACATCTGGATACTTTATGGACTGTTCTTCAGCGGAATCCGGATACGGTATCGGCCATGCAAACTTCCTTACTTCCTTTACCAAACCCTTATATTGTTCCAGGCGGGCGTTTCAGGGAAGTATACTATTGGGATTCTTATTTTACGATGCTGGGTTTAAAAGAAGCCGGAAAAACAAAAGTAATGAAAGAGATGGTGGACAATTTTGCCTACTTAATTAATACTTATGGATTTATCCCGAATGGAAACCGAAGTTATTACTTAACGCGTTCGCAACCACCATTTTTCGCGGCGATGGTGCAATTGCTTGCTCAGGACAGTCCGAATGTAAAATTAAGTGACTATAAAGTCGTATTAGAAAAAGAATATAACTTCTGGATGAAGGGATCAGCACAACTTGCTCGGGGAAGCGCTATCGGCCATGTGGTGAAGTTGCCCGATGGAACCCTCTTGAACCGGTATTATGATGCAGGAGATCAGCCTCGGGAAGAATCCTATCGGGAAGATTATGAAGCTGCGAAGTTAACTAAGCAACATCCGGCAATCTTCCTTCGAAACGTGCGTTCTGCGGCAGAGTCGGGCTGGGATTTTAGCAGCCGATGGTTTGCAGATGGGAAAAGTTTCAGCCAGATTATTACCACAGATCTTTTACCTGTTGATTTAAATACATTGATGTATAATCTTGAAAGCACCATCGCGGCAGCTTACAAGGAAGCAGGCGATTCAAACAAAGCAGCTTTGTTCACGGCGAAAGCAGCTAAACGCAAAGCCGCAATTTTAAAGTATTTCTGGAATAGTAAACAAAACTTTTTTACCGATTACAATTGGAAAGCCAGAAGTCTTTCTAATCAATTAACATTGGCAGCCTCGTTTCCGCTTTATTTCAAATTGGCCACAGTTGTACAGGCTAAGCAGGTATCACAACGATTAGAAAAAGATTTTTTAAAGCCTGGCGGATTGATTACTACCCTGAAAACGACCAAGGAACAATGGGATGCGCCTAATGCATGGGCACCTCTGCAATGGGTAAGTATTGCAGGATTACGCCAGTATGGTTATGGTCGACTGGCAGATACCATCTCGAACAGATGGGTAAACCTCAATATTTCAGTTTTTAAGGAAACCGGAAAGTTGATGGAGAAATATAATGTAGTAGAAACAAACAGTAAAGGCGGCGGCGGTGGCGAATATCCACTTCAAGATGGTTTTGGCTGGACAAACGGTGTATTGTTGAAGTTGCTCAAGAAATAGAATTTGTTTTGAAAATCAGCATTATTATTTGATTGTCTGAAATAATAATGCTGATCTGCTAATTTTTGCCAGTTACCATAAAAGTTTTTTTTGCCGGCCCAATTCCTGTAATCTTAACAGATTTCCACTGTTTTGGTAATACGCTCGGCACCTGAACCAAGCCTTTACTGGTAATATCCAATCCGGCAAATCCCATTAATACGCTTTGTAAAACGCCGCCTGCACCGGTTGCGAAATAGGGGTTTGTGCCACCTTTTGTTTCAGCAATTACCCTGAATGGCGGGTTTAAATTCGGCTGATAAGATTCCCTGAAATATTTGTACGCCTGATCTGCGTTTCCTATCCTGGCATACAGTAATGCAAAAATAGCATGCGTCATCGCTGGTGTACCTTCATCAGGGATTCTGGTTTCATAATAAGCCAGGTCTTTTTCAATCTGATTTTTATCGGTGATGGTTTTTAGCGGGTACGCCAGCAAATTTACATCAGCTTGCTTAATTCCTTCACCTTTATAGGTTTCATGCTCTTTGGTTACGCCATCTGGAAATTTCAAAATCGGGATATTCTGCTCCACAAGTTCCCAATCTTTGTTTTCCGGCAGACCTAAAATAGCAGCTGCTGCATTGGCATTTTTGAGGTTCAGCTTCGCCGCTGCGTTGGTGAACGCATTGTTATTTACATTTTCTGCCCATTCATCTGCGGCCACTACATTCTTGATGTCAAACTGATTGGTTCCATTTCGCTCTACCCGGCTTGCCCAAAAATCTGCAGTTTCAGAGAGGATTGGCCAGCCTTTCTCCTTCAGCCAGTCCTTATCCTGCATAACACAATAATAATTCCAGGCGGCCAGGGCAACATCAGCAGAAATGTGGTGTTCAAATGGTCCGCTCAAGGCCCAAACCGGCGTTTCTTCTACACCGGTATCCGCACTTTCCCAGGGATACATAGCGCCTTTATAACCGTGAGAAAAGGCATTTCGTTTAGCAGCGTCCAGGCGTTCAAACCGATACTCTATTAAAGATTTAGCCATGTCCGGATGAAGCACAAGTAGGGCCGGAAACATCCAGATATCCGTATCCCAAAACACATGACCATTATAACCCAAACCTGATAATCCCATTGGTGAAAGTGAATAAGACGTGCCAGGGCGGGAAAATGAAGTAAGGTGATACAGCATGCTGTGAATATCCTGTTGTGCCTGCGGATCACCATCGATGATGATGTCAGCTTTCCATAATTCATCCCAGGCTTTATTATGGAATTTAATCAAACGCGCGCTCCCTTCCAGCTTGGCGAAGATGCTCATACGTTATGCTTCATTTAAAGGATCAGCGTGTTGTGCGGAACTAATGGTGCTTCCCACCAATGAGTACGCATATGTTTCGCCCGCTTTCAGCGTTTTGTTAAACTTCATCAGGTGGCTGTTGTTATCCCACATTTCGTGGGTGATTTTTGGCTCGCTGCCGTGTGGCTCGGTAAACATAAAACTGTTCGAGGCACAAAGTTGTAATTTGCCGGTGGGGCTTTTGGCTGTTGAAGTAAGCAGGCTCAGTGTTACATGTGGCCTGTCTATTTCGTTAAAATAATTTTGCACATCCCGAAGCGCATCTGGCGTTTCCATTATGCTTGCTGCAGTGAGTTTTAAATCTTCATTGGCAGTAATGGTTACATCCAATAGAACGGTATAAGGCAAATGCCGCAATGCATAATAAGTATATTTTATAGTTGCTTTCTTACCGTATTGAAGCTGGGTGCTAAAAGAAGCATGTTGCATATCCAGCTCTTGCTGTAGGTTTTGTGTGTTATTTGCATCAAGTCGTTTGCCATCCACTTCCAGGTACATATTTAGCAGGTTGAAACCGTTTAAAAAGTTACTAACCCGTCCGCGACCATAGGTATCGTAGGCACCGGCCAACACCACATTTTTTACCTTAAAAGGTTCCGGAGCAGAAACCACGCCGATAATGCCATTGGCTACGGTGATGCCATAATAATTTCCGGGGTCAATTTTTTCGGCTTTAAGTTTCCAGGGATCTTGTGCTGCGGCATACAATTGTATCAGCATCAACAATAAAAGTATTCGTATGGTTCTGATCATGAAATTCTAAACTATATTTGATTGATTAATTAAATAAAAAGGCTGAATCTCAAACACTGATTGTTGATCGGGATTTGAGCGTTCAGCCTTTAAAGTCATCAGTTTACGGTATTAAAAACCAGGGTTCTGAATCAGGTTTGGATTTCCAAGCTGATTATCAGGAATCGGGAACAACAGGTATTTGGATTCGCTGGCTGGTTTTTCCTGCCATGCAGCAAGGAATTTTCCGAAGCGGATTAAATCCTGTCTTCTGAAACTTTCCCAATACAATTCACGTCCGCGTTCTTCTAAGAGATTATCTAAATTCAAACTTGCGAAAGCTGATGCGCCTCTAGCCGTTCTGATTGAATTAACGATCGTTAGCGCTGCACCGGCTTGTGAAGTTCTCAGTAAAGCTTCCGCTTTCATCAATAGCACATCAGCATAGCGGTAATACACCCAGTCGTTATCTGGTCTTCTGGTTCCGGAATTTGGATAATCAATTGGATATTTAACCACCCTGATTCCAGCTACCTCTAAGTGATTTGGATCTCTTTCGATGATGTTTACCTCCGGGGTAAAAGCCAGTGCATTTCCTTTTCTATCTTTTAAAGCTGCACCAGTCTGATCGAATTGCGGACCCACTAAAAAGCCTACCCTGATACCAGAAACATTGGTTTGCCCCGTATAGGCACCTCCTCTGCGTTTATCGGTTGCTTCGAACTTGTTATAGAAATTTGATAATGTTGCAAAACCATTGTAACCATTCGGATTTTGATTATAGTGCAAAGTACATTTCCACTGTCCGTCTAAATCACTTCCTGCAACACCGCCCAGGTTTTGCGAGGTGAAGATGTTTTCTCTTGATAATACATCATTCGTTGGCGCGAAATTGTCGAAATAATTGGTGCTCAGGGTGTATCCGCCGGTTGCAATTTCATCAGCTAATGAGATCACTCTTGCCATATCTGCCGGATCAAATGTCGGCGCGGTACGGTTTAGGAATGCGCCTTTGTTCAGGTAAACCTTCATCAACAGAGTTCTGGCTGCATTTTTATTGGCCTGATGTGTTGGGCCATCAGGGAGCGTTGGGATGATCGCCGTAAGTTCAGAAATCAGGTAAGCAATCTGCTCGCTTGCATTTCTTACTTTCGATGGTTTGGTTACACCTTCTCCCGGCTCGCGGTAAGGTACCTGACCCCAGCCATCAAGAATTGAAAACTGTGAAAATGCACGTAAAAAACGTGCAGTAGCCGCCTGAGCCGGAGTAGGATTAAAACCCAACACATTCGTACTTACATAACTGATACTGTTTAAATCTCTGAAAACATCCGAAATTCTGGCGTCATCTGATGCCCATTTATGTAAATGTAGCGCACGCCATGCGCCATTATCATCCCAGTCACCGGCACGTGTGGGCACAATCGCCTCATCAGAAGTCACTTCCTGCAAGGCAGACCAGTTCCACGGTGCCTGGTATGGGCCTCTCATGGCGGTGTAACTTGCAGTGATTAAACCCGGAACATCATTGGCACCCAATGAACCCGAACCTACCTGACCATTTAAATTTTCATCTAACTTGGTACAGCCTGATAGCGCTAAAGTAGCGGCTACGAAGCTGAAAATATATTTATTTTTCATGTGATTATCGTTGAAAGATTAAAGAGAGAAGTTAACACCAAAGTTGAAAGTGCGTGCAGTTGGATAGGCAGTATAATCGATGCCAGCTGATGGTACACCATTAATGCTCTTGTTCACATTTACCTCCGGATCGAAACCAGTATAGTTGGTGATTACAAGCAGATTTTGCCCGTTTACGAAGATATTTAACGATTTTATCGCCTTGCCAATATTACCTAAGTTATAGTTAATGGTGGCATTGGCCAGCTTCACGTAATTTCCTTTTTCTATATATCTTGATGATGCTGCAATTGGGTTAGCCAATGATTCCTGAATGCCCGAATTAACAAGTGCCGAAGCGATATTTCTCGTTCCCAGGTTAGAGATGGCAAGCACAGAATTGGCCGTGTTGTTGTAAATACTCTGCCCGAAAGATCCGTTCATGTTCGCCGTGAAAGAGAATTTTTTGTACCTGAGGTTCGTTGTTAAACCAAGGATTACTTTTGGATTTGGATTTCCAAGGTAATACCTGGTGAAACCGTCATCAGTATAAGTAGAGAATCCGTTAGCATCTAAACCATTATACTGTCTGGTTACCATCGCAAATAGCGGAAGTCCGTTCTGGATTACCTCTAAATTTACACCACTTAATCCCTGACCACTTAAAGAGCCTGTTCTGATTAATCCGGTTAAGTTACTGACGTTGTTTTTGATGAAGGTTACGTTACCACCTAAAGACCATGAGAGGTTATCTTTTTCGATGATGCTACCGTTTAAGCTCAATTCTAGACCTTTGTTTTGTACCTCACCATCTAAATTATACCAGGTAATTACACCATTTGGTGCTGCTGGCGAAAAGGCATTTTGAGGGAATAACAAATCGGTTGTTACCTTATTGAAATAGTCAATAGATCCGGTAAGTCTGCTGCCTAAGAAACCGAAATCGATCCCCACGTTGGTTTGTTTATCTTCCTGCCATTTCAAATCCGGATTAGCATTGTTGATGCCTACCAAACCATCTACACCTCTGATTACAAAACGTTGTTGAGAAGATCCTGAAGGGAAATCCTGGTTCCCGGTTTTACCGTAACCTGCTCTGATCTTTAATAAGTTAATCCACTGTACATCACTTAAGAAACTTTCTTTTTTAATGTCCCAGGCTGCAGCGAAAGAAGGGAAATAGCCATATTTATTGTTCGTTCCGAATTTAGTAGAACCATCTGCTCTGAAAGTAGCGGTTAAGATATATTTACTATCGTAATTAAAAATTGCCCTTCCGAAGTAAGATTGCAATTCGGTAGTCGGGTCATTATTGGTTACAAGGGTACGGTTGGCTGGTAAGGTGGCCTCAAAAGCATCAGTATAATCGACAGCAATATTGCCAAAACCAGTAGCCGTATTTACAGCACCCTTGTTTACAAAACTTGAATACTCATAACCAATAACGGCGTTTAAATTCAGTTTGGAAACAATTTCCTTGTTGAAATTTAACGTGTTGGTGAACTGTTGGGTAATCAATTCGGTGTTAGAATAACTGGCATAGCCCCCTAAAAAGTCTCCGGAAGGTTGGATCCCCTGAAGGTTCAATGTACTTCTGGTCGAAGCCCTTCTAATCCCTGTGCTATAATTTACACTGGCTAACATCCTGTATTCTAACCAGGGCGTAATTTTATAGTAAGGCGAAACGCTACCTAGAATAGTAGATACTTTCGCTTTATCGCTGTTTGCAGCCAATGCAGCTAATGGGTTAATGGTGGTGGAGCCATAATCAATAAACAGGCTTCCATCCGGGTTGTAGAAAGATTGTGTTGGGTTCCAGGCTAAAGCCTGACTAATCAAACTTCCGGTGAAACCAGCATCAGTAGTGATCGGAGCAATATTTTCCAGATATTGATTGCTGATCATGTTCACATCCAAACCTAGTTTTTTGCTTTCCAGGAATTTGAAGTTTCCGTTAAAACCGGCACTGTATTTTTTAAAATCAGACCCTTTGATAATTCCTTGTTGATTCTGGTAACCTAAAGATGCCCGGAAAGTGTTGCCATTTGTACCACCGCTGATGCCTACAGAATAATTCTGGTTGTAAGCGGTGCGCAATACCTCATCCAATGCATTCACACTTGTGCCGAAATCGCCCGCGGTTAAACCGTATTTTCTAAGTGCGGTTCTGTATTCATCGCCAGATAAAACATCTACTTTTCTGGAAATGGTTCCAACGCCTGCCGATGCGCTGATATCAATTTTAGGATCGCCGGATTTTCCACGTTTAGTGGTAATCAGAACTACACCATAGGCCGCTCTTGAACCGTAAATTGCAGTTGCAGAGGCATCTTTTAAAATTTCCATCGATTCGATATCTGCCGGATTGATGAAGTTAAGCGGGTTACCATCTGGTGCAATACCAATACCCGCACTGGTAGATGGTCTGGCAGAACGTCCGTCTAAAGCCACTCCATCCACAACGTATAAAGGTTGTCCTGATCCGGTGATAGCCGAGTTACCCCTGATTCGAACCGTGGAAGCACCACCCGGCTGACCGCTATTGTTGATCATTTGCACACCTGCAACTTTACCCTGAATCAATTGATCAGGTGCGTTTAGCGGGCCTTTGTTAAAATCTTTAGCAGAAACCGTTGTGGCCGCACCAGTTAAGTCATTTTTCCTAACGGAGGCATAGCCAACTACCACTACCGCCTCCAGGTTATTGAGGGAGGATAGGGTAACGTTTACCAGAGTTTGATTGTTTACGCTCACCATCTGCGATTCGAAACCAACAAAACTCACGATTAATTTTGAAGTTGCAGAGGGTACAGCGATCTGGTATTTTCCTTCTGCATCAGTCTGGGCTTTTACATTTGTGCCCGCTACCTGAATGGTGGCACCTACTAATGGAAGCTTGTCATTGTCGTAGATAATTCCTTTTACCACGGTTTGGGCAAAGGTGGTAATGCTGAGCGAAATCATTAGAAAAATAATGGTCGTCAGTTTCCCTAAAAAATGCAATTTCTGTTTATTATGGAAAACAGACCAATTGCTGAGTAAAGTAAGGTTCATATTAGTTTTAATTAATTGGTTAGAAAAAATTTTATTTTAATGGAGTGTTCCGGTTTTAAGGGGGTACAGGTTTAATTGGGTTCATATTGGATTTAAGTTAGTTGTAGTTACTTGTATAATGGTTGAGGTTTTTCTATTTTTTTCCTTGCGATTTCGAGGGCATGATCAATACAGCTATTAAGTGGTTGATCTTGAAGATAAGAGGCAATAAAGCCCGACCAAAAAGCGTCTCCTGCGCCTGTTACTCCAGTTACAGCAGCTACTGGAAGCGCCGGCCGATGTTGCCACAGCCCGTTTTGCGCTTTGTACCATACGCCATCTTTACCACAGGTGAGGCAAATCAATTTTATATCCAACTGGTCTAACCATTCCCTGGATTCCTTCATACTTAAAGATTTCCCGGTAAAACGCTCCAGGTCATCCACACTGATTTTGAGGAGGGGATTTAGCTGGCAAAGTTGCTCAAAAACAGCTTTACCGTCATTTTCGCCCCAGATGGATGGTGCATAGTTCCAGTCGATGGATATCTGTTTCTTCAGATGATTTGCTTTTGAAAAAGCAGCAAGGATGTGTTGCTGAGCCGGCGCAAGGCTGAGTGAAAAAGCCGTAGTGTGCAAAAGATCAGCAGATGCGATTAGTTGATCGTCGATTGGTGTGAGGTAAGCATCGGCGCTGCGGTAAGCAATAAAATCCGGTGTTTCTGTATTTTTTCCAACCAGTACCATAGTGGTTTGGTGTTTGGCCGAGCGCAGCACATACTGATCTGAAAGCCCTGCAGTTTTAAGCGCATTGGTTAAAAAAAGGCCCAGGTTATCATTGCCAACGGTGGCGACTAAATCAGCATTTATGCCCAGCCATTTCAGGTTGCAGCAAAAGTTGGCCGCACTGCCACCCTGGCTAATTTTAAATGCAGAAGGCGATGCCAGGGAGGGGATATTTTCCTCGGAAATGATATCGGCAAGTAACTCACCGATTACCAGTGCCTTTTTTTGTGAAATGTTATTGATCGATTCCATTTTGCTCGCTCACTATGCGTTAAATAAGGTTTTAAAGCTTGGATGAATCGTGGCTTGTTCGGCAATGATGGCACCCGCGGCGCTCCAGGTACATTTTTCTACCCCACAGGGCATTTTGCTTAATCCGTGCAAACATTCATTGAAGCTGTTTTCATTATGATTGGCCGCATGGATGCTTCCGGTTAACTGAGTTGCCAGATCAGTTTCGCCTGCTGTGTGTAAAGCTGCCGCCATCCAGCCGTTCCATACTGGCCACAAACCACCGTTATGGAAATAGTCAGGCAGGTTTCTGAATGAATAAGCATAGTTGTTTTTCAATTCATTCATATCCGCATCATGTTCTCTAATAGTAGGTGCGAATGATGGAATTAAAGATTGATCAACTGCATAATTATTTTTCAGGTAGTTGAGTAAAACATCATTTTGCTGATCATTTCCAATGCCGAGCAACAAAGAAAAAGCATTGGCCTGGAGGTCGAAATACGGATAAATTCTTGCCGGGTTAAAGCCCATTAGCCAGAAATTGCCAGAGGCCTCTTTTAACTGATGCACCAGGTTAGGTGCATAGGCGTTTTGCTGCTTTTCTGTTTTCCAGTAATTATTAACTATGGTGGAGGTAATGTTTTGCGCTTTAACTGAATAATCGCCATTTTTTGTGAGCCTGAAAGCCAGTCTCAATGCCCAAACCCGAAGTAACTGATCAAAAAGAATGTAACCGTGTTGAATGTATTCATCGGCCCAATCGCCGCTTTGAGGAACATAGATCAGGTGTTTGCCATTAAATTCCCAGGTTTCCATTACCGCCAGGCATTTCTCCAGTTGTTGCTGATACTTCTCCAGTAGCGTGTAATCTTCGGTTAAAATGGTATAGGTACATAAGCCGATGACCGCCCATGATGGATTATCGGCCCTGCCGGAAGTCCCTCCGTAACTGGCTGCACCATCTTTCGGTGCAACATTTGAAGGCATGAAGCCATTTGCATGCTGTTTGGCAAAAAGGGTGTCGATTGTTGATTTGGCCGTTTTAATTAATTCCTCATCGCCACTCAAAAGTGCGGCAATGCTGGTGATAACTCCATCTCTGGTCCAAACGCGTTTATAATTGTCGTGTTCGTTTACGGCAGCTACAAAGCCAGATGGTGTCGATGCCTCGTGTAGCAGGTTTAGTGCTTGCTGATATAATTCTTCGTTTACCATAGATTTAAACTTGGATATCTTTGTGCTTAATTAATAGAACGAAACCACCGGCAATGGTAATCAGTACGCCGGCAAAAATGATGGCGTTTTCCGGGTGATGACCTAACAAATATTTGTATACATACTTAAAAGTGATGGTTTCCAGTAGCATTGGCATTACGATGAACATGTTTAAAATGCCCATAAAAATGCCGGTTTTTTCTTTCGGGATACTGCCCGCGAGCATGGCATAAGGCGTACCCATCATGCTGGCCCAGGCCACACCCAAACCAATGATCGGGATAAATAAAAGTGTCGCGTTGTGAATCATGGGTAAGGAGATGAGGCAGAGGCCTCCGAAGATTAAGCTCAACAGGTGTACCTTCTGTGCCGTAATTTTCCGGGCGAAGAAGGCCAGCGGAAAGGCTACAAGAAAAGTTACCACGTTGTAGCCACCATTTACCGTTCCGGTGAGTAACTGAGCCGAGGCAAAACCTTCTGATGTGGCATTGCTGGTATTGTAAATGGTTTTGGCAAGGCAAAGAGTAATGAATTGCCAGTACACAAACATGGCGTACCAGTTGAAAAGGTAAACAATGCCCAGTTTTTTCATGGTTAGCGGCATGGTTTTAAACGCTTCGCCAATGTATTTTAAAATGCTTCCAATGCCGCCTGGTGCTGCTTTTATTTTTTTAATCTCTTCCTCGGTTAGGGGCGTTTCCTTTGTAGTGAAACAACTGTACATGATGGAACCGATGGATACCGCGCCACCAATAAAAAAGGCTGCGTAGGTCGTATATGGGATGTTATTGTCGCTTCTGGAGTGAATGCTAATCAGGCCAGCAGCGATGAGGATGCCGGGTGTAAGATTGGCTAAGGTAATACCTAAACCTGTGAAAAAACTTTGGGTCAAAAAGCCGAGCGCATGTTGTTCAGAGGGAAGTTTATCGCTCACGAAAGCACGGTACGGCTCCATGGTAATATTGTTCCCGGCATCAAGAATCCATAAAATACTGGCAGCCATCCAAATGGAGTTGCTATAAGGCATGGCGAACAAACAGATGCTGCAAATGATGGCACCAATTAGAAAATAAGGGCGCCTTCGGCCAAATCTGCTCGTGGTTTTATCGCTCATGGCACCAATAATCGGCTGGATGATCAGGCCCGTCATTGGTCCGGCTAAATTGAGCAAAGGCAATTGATCCGCATTGGCACCCAGGTAAGAGTAAATGGGAGTCATGTTGGTTTGCTGCAATCCGAAACTATATTGGATTCCGAAGAAGCCAAGATTCATGGCGATAATGGAACCAAAGTTCAATTTGATTGCTGAGGAAATCTTTTCTGCCTGACCTGGTTGTGCAACGATCATGTTAACGGTTTTTGAATTTATAATATGATGATTGGCCAGGGTTGATTTCGATATTGTTATGGAAGGTTTTATTAAAACTGGTCAGCGTAAAATTTTTGGGATCGTTCCCGAAGTTTATTATTTCAAAGCGGAAGATAGTTTTTAACTCAGGCTGATCAAGCAGTGCTGCTTTCGGTAAGGTCAATTGGTAAGTAGCTTTTTCCCGGGCGCAGGTTTTCCAGACTCCAAAATTGAACATGAAAATAACCGTCAGCAGATATAGAAATCTCATAGATACATTTTTACACTGCGGCTGTATTGCTACGGCAACAGTAATTATAATTTGGTTAGTGTTAAGCAGCAAGTAAAGCGGGATGCCAAAACTGGTGCTGCTTATTTTTTTGTTAGTATGAAGATAGGTTTAATTCCAATTAAAATAATCGAATTGCGCTATTTATGACTGCAAACGTTTGCGGAAACATTTCCGCAAATGTTTGTTGTGGAAAACTTATATTTGAGTAACCAAATATTATATATGAGATTAAGTCCAACGCTTAAAAAAATTGCTGAACAGTTAAATGTAAGTATCTCAACGGTTTCGAGGGCATTGAAAAACCATCCGGATATTTCTGCAGAAACGAAACGAAAGGTAAATGAACTGGCGATTCTGATCGAATACGATCCCAATCCATATGCGGTAAACCTGCGCACGCATAATAATAAGGAGTTTGCTATTGTGGTGCCGAGTTTATCCAATTTCTTTTATCACTCTTTTATCAGTGCGATTGAGGAAGATGCCAGGCAGCAGGGTTATTCTGTTTTCATTTACCGCTCATCCAATGATCCTCAAATAGAACTCGAAATTTTAAAGAGCTGTAGACTTAAAAGGGTGTCGGGGGTATTTATTTCCATTACCACCGAAACCAAAGACATTTCGCCCTTTACCAAACTGGATGGTTATGGCATTCCAGTCATCTTTTTTGATAAAGTACCCAATTCGGAACTGTGCAATAAAATATGCGTAGGCGACGAACATGCGGCGTTGCTTGCGGCATCAGAAATCCTGAAGAAGGGAATTAAAAACGTGCTGGGTATATTTGGCGACCTAAATATGTCGATCACTCAGGCACGCTTTCAGAAGTTTAAAGAAGTGCTGGCTGAGGGAAATAAAAAGATTCAGCTTCAAACGGTACATGCCACGAATTCTGAGGCAGCTGAACAGGCGGTACTTTCCGCTCTTGCAGACTTCAAGGGGGAATATTTTGCTATTTTCTGTATGAGCGATGAAATTCTGGCTGGTGTGATGAAGGCCGTACAGCGGAAAAATTTGAAGGTGCTAAAGGATGTTGGCATCATCAGTATCAGCGATGGCATGATCCCAAAACTATTCTACCCGGAAATTACATACGCTGAAACAAGTGGCTTCAAACTGGGTAAACTGGCACTTAACCGGATGATGCGCTGCATTGCCGGTAGTTCTTTCGCACAAACCATTGTAGATGAATCGCGGTTGATTAAAGGGGGGTCGATTTGATAGGGTGGGGGGAAGAAGGCTAAAGCCGAAAGATCAAAGGCGAAAGCTTAAAGCTTAAAGACCAAAGTTTAAAGCTGAAAGCAGAATTTACGAAAGACCAAGAACGAACAACGAATAACGACCAACTAAGGGCGACCAACGAAAAACGGTTAACGAAAAACGAAGGACGAACAACGAAATTAATTCTCAAAAAGATACCCGCTATATGCCAAACCTTTCGCCACACTTTTAAAGTTATCACCTGAATTTAGCGGGATGTGCGGAAATTTGCTTTTAAATAAGTTTTGAATCGCCGCTACCATGGAGGTTCCGCCGGTTAGAAACAGGCAGTCGATATCTGCTGGTTTTATTTGGTGGGTTTCCATAAAGCTTGTCAGGTAATTTTCAATTTTGTTTACATCCTTTTCAATGATGCCATTGTATTGATCGAGGGTGATTTTTTCCTCAATTTCAATACCCATATTATGATACTGAAAGTCAGATTCCTGCTGATAGGAGAGTTCGATCTTCGTTTTCTCAATAGATCTGAAAACGGAATAGCCAAGGTTGTGATCTACCAAGGTGATCAGGTTTTTAAATTTCGGATCGTTCCCAGAGTAATAGTAATAGTCTTCTATCTCCTTCTGGATTTTCAAGCCGTTGAAGAAATTCATTTTATCCCAGGTACAGATGTTGGCGAATAGCGACTTCGGAACGTTTAATACCTTACCATGCGTGGCTTCATACATGGTGTTTTTGCCGAAGTAAGGCGTTCCGCGGTCCCACATCATGGCAGAATCAAGACTGTCGCCACCAATATAAATACCGCCTGAGGCGATCATGTCGTTTTTCCGGTCTTTACTGCCAACTTTTTCCGGGTCGAGAATGAGGTAAGTGAAATCAGTTGTACCGCCACCTAAATCGGCAACCAACACCCGTTCTTTACTTTTAATGGTCTTCTCATAAGCGAAGGCCGCGCCAATGGGTTCAAACTGAAAACGCACATCAGTAAAGCCAGCCATTTCAGCCGCTTTTTTCAGCCGGGTTTGTGCCAGCGTATCTTTTGCGGTATTGTCATCATCGAAGAAAACCGGACGACCAATTACTGCCCGTTCGCATTCTTCGCCAATAATATCATCGGCTTTAGCTTTCAAATCCTTTAGAATAAGTGTTACTAAATCTGATGCGGTGTAGCGTTTATTGTGAATCCGAGTTTCGGTAAAAGTGGTTCTGGATAGAATCTGCTTAATGGATTTGATGAAACGCCCTTTCATGCCATCATTCAAATAAGCATCAATCGCTTTCTCACCAACAATGTGACTTTCGCCATCTACAAAACTTTTTGTCTCTGTAAAATAAATTAACGATGGAATGGAGATTGTATCAATAATTTCTTTTTTCTGCTCATCATAAATAGAGAGTGCAGAGTTGGTTGTCCCAAAATCGATTCCGTATAAAAAGTTACCCATGTAAACTTGAATTTAAATTTTCTTCGCATTCCTTTTTAACAAAGTAATTGAACTAGATCGGAGAAATAGGAGGGAGATCCCCGTAACGTCCCGCTCAAAATCAACGTATTAATTCGCTTAGATATAGTTTAGAAAATTCTGTTAATGTTTAATCAGTTAATAATAATTTATTGATTTTGAATAGGCTGCTGTTTTCCTGAATCATGCTTTATCGTTTTAAATCATATACAGGCAATATTTCGGCAAATATCTATAATTTTAATGAAGCTATCTATCAAAAGTTTTCAACGGTTTAGTTTAAGTTTCATTGATTATTAAGTGGGCGATGTGTTGCTAAAATGGCTTTCATATCGTCTATGTGAAAAATATTTTACTGTGAATCAGTGGTTTTGGATAGCAGGGGATGAGTTTGTTTAAATGCTTGTTGTTTTTTATAAAAAATTTCTATCTTTGCGACCTCAATAATGATTCCGTAGCTCAGCTGGTAGAGCATTACACTTTTAATGTAGTGGTCCTGGGTTCGAATCCCAGCGGGATCACAGAAGATAGTATCAAAACTACGTAAAAGCTTGCAAATCAAATGATTGCAAGCTTTTTTTCTTTTACCAGGAAACACCAAAATATTTTGAGCGTGCATTTATTCTAAAACCTGAAAACGAAGCAACTGACGAAAGTTAGGCATGCACATGCTTACTTGAATTGCAGAACTCAGGCGGCTACCATTCCGTAAAAGCCTAGAGCGAGAACAGTGGGATGGAAAGAAGCGTAGGGGTTTCGCAGGCTGCAACGAGCGTTGGGGGGATACTGATCAATAAATAAATATATGCCGAAGATTACCAGTTCTGTAAATTGAGGTTGTCTATTTCCTTAAAGTGTTTGTCCTTAGTGTGAAACTTTAGACCAAATTGCTTTGATACTGCGGCTATCCACATGTCATTCTCCGGTATTGGCTTTCCTTTTTGCAACAATGCTGTTTTGATTAAGGCATAGTGATTTGCTGTTTCATCATCAGCAATAAGAACATTACACCTTTCTAGAAAAGAGTTGATTTGTTTAATGTGCTTTTTTGGGTTGGCTGATCTGTAAGCACCCAGATATAGTTCTCCTAGTACAGCAAAAGGAATGTTTATTTCCTCCTCTAAGGTTTCAAGAAAAGTAGTAATTGTAGAATTGCCTTTGAATAACTCAATAACAATATTAGTATCCAATAGATTACTTCCAGTCATTTGGATGGATTGTTTCACAGGATTCTGCAATTATACGTTCCATTTCTTCCGCCTCATCCTTAGACCAGATTCCAGAAAAATATTTTAAGCTCGGTGTTTTCTTAACTGTTTTATTATTGGTATCTTTTAATAGCTTCTCCAAAGCAGATAAAGTAGCTTCACTCTTTACTTTGAGCATTTCTTCTATCAAATGTAATTTACGTGTTTCTATGTGCATGGATATGATATTGAAGGTTAATACAAAAATAAAGAATTATTTCTACAATAATCATACCTCAAATCCTAGGAAGTATAGCAAGTCATTTATGAATATGAAGCAAGCAAGAGCCAGTTAACCATCTGATTTATCGATGATTTAAAAGTGAATTTCTCAACAGACCAATATTAAAAGAGCAGCTTATAGATATTAAGCGTGTGTTGAATTCTTCTCCATATTTGCATGCATATCACCGGGCTTTAATTTTTGCATATACTATAGGATTATAAATTAAAATACTGCATATGAAATCAATTTCCTTAGAAGGGAACTGAGCCTTTGATTAAATTTTTTAAGTCTTCACAGTCACAAACAAAATTTGTATCATTGTAACATTATTGTTAACTGTATCCATTGTGATTTAACTTTTAGGTTGTGGTAGTTTGCCTCAGCATAATTATTAAATTGGTTAATGTTATTCATGAGGCGCTTTCGATTCACATATTTAGCACAATGAAACTATGATTAATATTCAGATAGATAAGTCGAAAGAAAAGTCAGATCCAATAGATTATAATAGTCTATGTCCGGTCAGAAATGTTCTGGATAGGTTTGGCGATAAGTGGTCAATCCTTGTTATTGTAATTCTAGGCAGTACAGAAAAACTGCGATTTAGTGAACTGCAAAAAGCGATAGGTGATATTTCTCAGAAAATGCTAACCATTACCTTAAGGAAACTAGAGGCAGACGATTTGGTTGAGCGGAAAATTTACGCTGTAGTTCCACCCATGGTGGAGTATAAGATTACGGAAAGGGGATTAACACTATTGCCGTTGATTGAAGATTTAACTGCTTGGGCACAAGTGAATATGCAGGGAATACATGTTGCGAAAGAAAAATTTAAGGTTAAAAAGTAAGCTATTGCGATTATGATGTTTTGCTGAGAGCAAGATGTTTCTTCTTATTTGTCAATGTGAATGATTTCCCCGATGGTATGATCACATTGAATGGCTATTTAGTATGATTTCCTCTATCATCATACATTTTTACCAATGTCAAACAGGCCAAAGAGCTTGAGTAAGTTCTCCTCCTTGAGCGCACTTTCCGTCACTCATTCCTGGTAATCTTTTTTAGTTTTTGATCTGTCCCTGAAAGATATGGTGTTCTGTACTGTCTCTTAAAAAGCTGCCCATGCCTATATTTTTTCTCATGTATCTATTGATTGTAATTTGAATCCAATAAAAATTAATTATAGTACTGAAAATCAGCAAGGTATAATCGAAGTAAGTATGGAACTTACAAGTTACTTATCTTTTTTTAGATCTGGTGTTAATAGCTTTGGAAGTAGATATTCAATTAATTTAAACCCTTTTAAAGATTAAAAAAATGAAAAGAAATATAATTGCGATTGTAATGATTATGGGAGTTTTATCTTTTGCCTGCACAAAAAACGCTGATGTAAAAGGGAATCCTGACAATGAAAAGTATGAAGAGGCTTTTAATAAAAACAAGAAAGAAGCTGAAAATAAGACGATAGTAGTAAATTTTTACCAAAAGCTATTTGGAGATAAGGATTTATCGGCGATAGACGAGACCATTGGTGACACTTACATTCAGCATAATCCTGCTGCAGGAGACGGTAAAGAAGCATTAAAAAGTATTCTTACCCCGTTTTTTAGGGGAGCGCCCAAAACAAAAATAGATGTGCAACGTGTAGTAGCTGAGGATGATCTCGTTGTTTTACATACAAGGCAGGTATTTGGAGCTACAGTTAACTCGGTTATTGATATCTTCAGACTTGTGGACGGGAAAATAATGGAACATTGGGATGTCATCCAAGCGGTTCCTGAAAACCCGGTGAGTAAACATCCTATGTTTTGATCCACATCATTTATCAACTGGATGCAAACGTGGAGAAGGGGTAATCATTGAAAATATCAGATAGATGTATTGAACATTTAGTGTGATTGAGCTTGCGAAGCTAATTTTATTTAACTTTAATGTGGTCGCTATAAAAATAAACGAGTTAGTATCTGTCGTATATGTAAATGGATGAATACTAACTCGTTTCTTTTGACCTATACTCAAGCCAAACCTGTGCACAGGAAGTTTCTAAACGCAGATGCATTGCAGAAGATTACCGAAAGCCATGGGAATTATTGAGCTGTGGATAGGCTTTCCATATCATCATTAAAATGAAAGCTTCTCACCTTGCCAGCCAGTAGTGCGTAAAAACTGTTCCCAGTTCATGCTGCTATCATTCACCTGTCGGCTCCATTGCAAATCACGCTCTTTTTTGAAGTACCCATATTCAACTGCGTATTCCGCCATTCCCAGAATCTCACTAACCAAAAGTTTGTTAGCGCCAAATTCCGGGAAATGATGAAGCATCTGCTCCCGCGTAAACGCTGAACTGTACACAGCCTTTTTTCCTGTAACCCGGACAAAAGTATCAACCATTTCCTGAGGAGAGATGATATCGCCAATTACCGGTAAAGACTTACCGGCATAATGCTCGGGATGTGAAAAAATTTCCAGTACAGCTGGCCCTGTTGCCGTAAGGGGATCTACAAATGGCGCACGGAAGTCCTTTGGTAAATAAATAGGAAACACCAGTGTGTCGCCGTCCAGTCGGGGAGGATAAAACTCCATAATATTAGTATAGAAAAAAGCCATGTAGATAAATGAACTTGTGATCGGAAGTGTACGTATATACTCTTCAATTTTGGCTTTATCTGTGAAATGAGGAGCAAACTTCTTTCCTTCCGTAATTTTATCTACATTTTCCAGACTGCTAAAGATAACATGTTGCACCCCGGCTTCAATTGCTGCATCAGCCAGTTCTATACCCAACTCCAGCTCATGTGTCTGCGGAGGAGCAATACCTGGTGTCATCATAAAAACACCGTGTGATCCGTGGAATGCTTTTATGAAATCTTCCTTATAGCCAAGATTAAGCGGTATGCTAATCAGTTCAACACCTTGTTCAACTAAACGCTGCGCCTCGGGCGAATCAGTTCGTCGGGTAATCCCGCGCACCCGATACCGTCCGCTTTCTGCCAGCGTACGCGCTGTACTCAGTCCCTGTTTCCCCAAAACACCAACGATAGTAATCAATGGTTTCTCTTCATGTCTCATTGCCTTATCGGCATTTAAGTCTGACTCCATATGAATTATATTTTTAAACTATAAAATTTATAGTTGCAAAAGTATTTTTAGGCTGGTACATTTGCAATAACTATCCAAAACGATAGGTCAAAAATTTATGGTATGAAAACAGAATGTATTGCTGATCATGTAAAACTAAATGGAAAAATTTACCCCTGTACGGTAAGCCTCGCGATGGATTTGATAGGTGGTAAATGGAAAGCCTTAATCCTTTACCATTTAAAAAACGCTGAAAAACGTTACAATGAACTTCGAAAAGAGGTACCTCATATTACGGAAATGACTTTGAGTTTACAGTTAAAACAACTGGAAAAAGATGGCCTGGTATCACGAAAAGTATATGGCAAAAAGCCCCCGATTAAAGTTATTTACAGTCTTACAGATTTTGGAAAAACCTTCATACCGGTTCTAGAGGCAATTACTGTGTGGGGAAATCAGATCGTAACAGAAAAAGGTGAATTTATTGACCATTCCCTTTAAAAATATACTTTACTTTAGCAGACAGTTGATGGTTACGACACATCCTGATAGATCTGATTTCCTTCAATTAGCTTTCGTAAAACTGGGGCGTAGATACGGCTAATGGAGCCCATCGATAACCGATTTTGTCTGAAACAATGTACCCTAAACCTGGCCATGGTAAATGACAGGACATCACCAGTTGTTTACTGAGGGAAAGCGCCCTAAGCACCTGCTGACGGGTATGAACCCCTTTTTCGAAATCGGTATCCCATTGAGTACCCCATTCCGGATGTGAAAGAAGCAAGGGCGTATGTACGATATCTACTATATGGTTTAGGTACTTTCCATTTGAAAAAATGGTTAGCAAAGGGTGTCCTGGAGTGTGTCCGTCAGCCTGTTCAGCCTTTATACACTCAAACAACGTTGAGCCAAAAGCAAACAAGTGCAATCTGTCAGCAATAGCATTTACTATTTTTCGAGCCAGTTTGATACTGTCTACGGGAGAAGCAGGATTTTTGCTTTTTGAGAAGTCCGGGTTCTGCGACATCCAGAAATTATGCTCAACCTCAGGGAGATGATAAATCGCATTCTTAAATACCGGCTCTCCCTGTTCCTTCAGAATTCCTCCGATATGATCTATATGTAAATGCGTAATCAGGATGTCTGTCACCTTTTCCGGTTGGATACCGGCGGCTTGTAGATTTTTAAGAAAATGTCCGGAATTATTTCCCAGAGCAGATCCACTGCCAGTATCAACTAAAATAATACGTTCGCCTTTAATGATTACCAGAATGTTAATAGCTGCATCAATCGCATCATCAGTAATGAAATTGTCTTTTAACGCAGCTTGTAAGCGCTCTTTAGAAATTCCAGGCGCAAATATTGGCTGAGTAGGATTAATAAAAATGTGACCGTCTGTAACCACTATCATTTCTAAATCGCCAAGCTTAAACCTGAAATGACCAATACTGGCAGTCGTTAACTTTTGACTGGGATTAAACGCCTTTACTGCTGAAAACGGCAGGAGGGATGAAATAGTCAATAAACCTGTTTGTTTCAGCAACTTTCTTCTGTTCATAATTTTTTTATGTAAAAGTATTATATGAGTACCTTTACCACAAGTATGCACTTTTTAGTATCCTACGAACCAAAAGTATACAATGTTGATATACAGTTAAATAAATTTTTAAAATGGTAAATAAAAAGCAGGAAGGAGCAATTTGCGCTGTCGATTATTCTTTTAAAAGGATTGGAGGCAAATACAAAGGAAGAATTTTATGGTATCTCCATAACCATAAAATATTACGTTATGGAGAATTGCGTAAAACGCTTCCTGATATTACCCCAAAAATGTTAACACAAACCTTAAGGGAACTAGAAGAAGACCAACTGGTGTATCGCGAAGTTTACCACGAGGTTCCTCCGAAAGTTGAATATTCATTGACATCTATTGGCACGGAACTTATTCCATTTATCCAGTATCTCGAGAAATGGGGAACTAAACAAATGGAAAAAGAAAATATAAAGATGAAAATAGAATGTTAAAAGCTGATTTTTTGACACTCATCAGGTGATTCTTTCTTCATCACAAGTTAAGCAAATACTGAGGACATACAGAAGAAGGGCTTGTTGTGGGGATTTTTGAAGGGAATTTAATTCATTGTTTAAGCTTTTAGGATCTTTGCCTTTTTCGATTTAGCAGTAAGTATTTGCAGTAAATAGAACCTAAATAAACATTTTTTTTTGGTGGGTTATTTCTTAAGTTTGGTGTCTTTAAAATGGGCGTATTAGCGCCACCGCTTTATGAAAAAACGTATCTGTGTGCTGGAGGATAATGACGAAATTCTGGAAATTATTAAAATTGTGCTTGAAGATGAAAATTATGACGTTTATGGATTTGGGACCGTTGCTGCTTTTATGGCTAACTACCTAGACCTTAAGCCTGATCTTTGCTTACTCGATGTGATGTTACCTGATGGCAACGGAATTGAGGTTTGTGAGGCAATCAAAAAGCATCCTGAAAGTTCGGAAATTCCAGTTGTTGTGATGACGGCGAACTCCAGAATGGATAAAATGCGCGAGGGCAGTAACGCCAACGATTTCATAGCCAAGCCTTTTGATATTAATGATTTCGCTCACAGAATCAACAGGCTGATAACTGTTGATATTTAATAATATACAACTCCTTGCGTTCCGCTTTTATGCCAAGAGAAAGAAGACTTAAAGACAATCAAATCATCCAGATCTTGTGTCGTTCGGATGATGCAGTAGCGATCTACACCGGAGCGGAAATATTGATTGAGGTTGCAAATCCCGCCATGCAGACAGCTTGGGGGCGAGATGCATCGGTGATTGGATTAACCCTGTCAGAAGCGCTTCCCGAAATTGAAGATCAGCCATTTCTGGGTATGCTGCAGGAAGTTTGGAAAACAGGAATCGATAATGTTGGCACTGCTATTCCGGCCGATCTCCTCATTGATGGAAAACTTCAGCGCTATTATTTCGATTATGCATATCGTGCTGTAAAAGACGAAAACGGGCAGGTTTATGCCATTTTTCATACAGCCAGGGATGTAACCGAAAAGGTTAACGATCGGGAGGAACTTAAAGTTGCCCGTGAACGTGAAGAACTTCTAAAAAGGGAACAAGTTCTGAATGAAGAACTTGCTACTGCCAATGAAAAATTGATTGCTGCGCAGGAACGGCTGAGAATTTTAAATCATGAATTAGAAGATAGGGTAGTAGAAAGGACGGCAGAACTTTCGAGGTCTGAAAGTCGTTTACGATATCTTTTGTCTGATGCACCTGTGGCAATTGCCGTACTTAGGGGGCGAGAACTGATTGTAGAATCAGCAAATAAAATGGTGCTTAAGGCCTGGGGTAAAACAGACGAAATTATCGGGAAAACCCTGCCAGAAGCTATACCCGAGCTTAACGGGCAAGGATTTTTAGATATCCTCAATGCGGTTTATACAGAAGGAGAACCTTTTTATGGATCGGAAGTGAAAGCGTTGCTCAGACAGAATGGAAAATTAGAAGAAGTTTATTTCAACTTCGTTTACCAGCCGATAAAGGATGAATCCGGAAATACGGATGGAATCATGATTACAGCCAGTATCGTAACAGAGCAAGTTTTCGGACGGAACCAGGTTCAACACCTTAACGAAGAACTGATTGCCATTAATGAGGAACTGAATGAATCCCAGGGCCTTCTGATGAGCACCAATTTGGACCTGAAAGCGAGTGAAATGCGCCTGGATAAAATTATCAGTCAACTGCCCGTACCAGTGGTAGTGCTCATGGGGCAAGATCAAATTATTGCCACTACCAATGAAGCATTACTAAAGTATTGGGATCGGACGAAAGAAGAAGTTGCCGGCAAAACCATGCTTCAGGTATTTCCAGAACTTAGAAATCAGCCTTATCCTGATCTTTGGAAACGCGTATTAGCAGGTGAAGGACCTGTTGCCAAACTGGAAATTCCGGTTACTTACAGCGATAAATTAGGCGGTACTGAACATTCGTTCCATATCGACTACCATTGCCAGGCACTTACTGATTTAGGCGGAAACAATGTGGGCGTAATTTCTACAATTCTGGATGTGACGGAAAAGGTTCGTTCGAGAAAGCAGATTGAAAAAGCTGAAGCCCAGCTCCGGTTGGCTATAGAATCATCAAAACTTGGAACCTGGTACATTGATGCCCTTACCAGAGAATTTAAGCCATCGGGGCGATTGAAGCAGATTTTTGGTTTTTATGAAGACGAGGATATGCCTTATAATGCTGCTACAAATCAAATTTTGGATGAATATCGGCAGCTGGTTACCGAAGCAGTTGATGATGCAATTCTTAACGGAACCAGTTATGATATGGAATACCGAATTAAGGGATTTAGGGATGGCGCAATCAGGTGGGTAAGGGCTACCGGAAAGCTGTATGGAGAAGACGATAACGGGCAGGCCAGTTTCTCGGGAACAGTTCAGAATATTACTGAGCGGAAACTTGAAGAACAGCGTAAAGACGATTTTCTAAGTATTGCCAGTCACGAGCTTAAAACTCCAATCACCACACTTAAAGGAGCATTGCAACTTCTCAACCGTTATAAAGATAACCTATCCAGTGGAATAGTGCCGCGTTTGATTGAACAAGCAAATGGGAGTGTCGAAAAAATTACCAATCTTATTGATGATTTACTGAATACCACCAGAACCAAAGAAGGTCAGTTACACCTCAATTTATCAACTTTCATCGTTTCTAAATTACTTGATGATTGTTGTCAGCATGTTAGAATTGGACGTAAGCATGAGCTGATTGTTCAGGGCGATTTGCTGTTGAAAGTGGAAGCAGACGAGGCCAGGATAGATCAGGTAGTTGTAAATCTGGTAAACAATGCCACTAAATATGCACCAGATAGCCGAGATATTTATTTGCTGATTGAAGACCTTGGTCACGTTGCGAGGATTTCTGTTCGTGATTCGGGCCCGGGTATTCCCAAGGAAAAAATTCCACATTTATTTGACCGGTATTACCGTGCCGATTATGGCGGCGCCCAATATTCTGGTCTTGGTTTAGGATTATACATCAGCGCAGAAATTATTAAACGGCATAATGGCGAGATAGGAGTGGAAAGCAAGCTGGGAGAAGGCAGTACATTCTGGTTTACGCTACCTAAAAAAGTTCTGTAAGTCATCATCATTTAGCAAATTCTTCCAGCCTTTTCTGATTAAAGCGATGCTTTGAAAGCCGGTGCCGCGCTACCTGGAAAACTTCGTAAATGAAAAACGGGAATCATCCAGTGGACGACTCCCGTTTAATCTAAATTAACGCTCTCTATACTAAGACGCATCTATCCGTCATTTATTGTATAGCAATTTTTTTTTAATCCTTTTTAATCAAAAGAATCGATAAACTGGTTGGGTAGTATTCCCTTCTTATACAGGTTCTGAATTTATTAAGGGTTAGATCCAAGATTATTTGTTTCGGAAAACCCGGTTGTGCGATTAGTGAGGTTGTTCTTATCAAAATGATGATGACGGTAGAAATTCGCCCGGTCGATCTCCATAATGGTATCTTCCATCCGTAATGCTGCAGGACTTCCAATCACATCTCTTATTTTATCTTCCATTTCGTGGGTAACTTCTCCAGTTATATATTGAGGCAAGGCACTGAACTGATCTAAATGGATATCTGGTAAGATTAATTCGTCTTCATCTTTCGATAAACTTCCGAGACCTATGGGAATCAAAACTGTTTTTCCTTCTAGGTCTGCACCAAGGTGATCTAAATCAATAATGATATACCTAACCGCATTATTTTCAGGGTCGAACAATAAGTCGCGTACTTTTCCAATTGCCGCTCCGGCTTCAGTTTTCACCTGCCATCCTTTAATGTCTGCCTCACCCTCAGTGAGTACATAATTGCTATTCGAAAGTTCTTCCAGGTTGCTGTAGATTATATTTCGTTGTTCCATAGTTCAGCGTTTTAACGGACAGTTTAAGCTGTCTTTAGTTAAACACTTGTCAGCTACAATGGTTTTGATGATGTGGGATAGGTAAGCGTGGTTAAAGACAAATATGATATTTAAAAACGTCTGAAGTTCATATTCGACAGCAAATATCCCATAACCGAATCTTTTTTTCCAGTAAAATTCTGTTGTGATGAATTATGATCAGCTAAATGCTTAAGCCTGCGTGGATACTTGCTTCTCTGAAACCGTCAAATGCTCAACTTTATAACTTAATCCGTATTACGGTAAATTCAGCTAAACAAATCTGGTTCGAGCTAAGTTTTAGAATCTAAGGTTTGTTAAGACCTCTCAATAATCAGATTAGTTAGAATTTTAAATTTATGGTTTACCAGATCACGTATTTACTCCAAAGACATTTGATAATTTTATCATTATTAGTAGTGCTGCTAAGCGCTTGTCATAAAGAAGATCCAACCGGCTATGACATGCCTGTAAGTACGTTTGCTGAAGCGGTTATACGGAAAAATGGCTACCAAATTGCGCTTGCCCAAGAGATGGAATTACAGAAAGATGATCACCTCTTAACGTTAGCAGCCAAGAGAAAGCGCCAGTCTGAAGAATCTATCATGGAGATAAGTAAGGCTACATCAATCCCGGGTTACACAAATGATATACCCTTGTATGAAGAAGATAAGCGTAGAATTATCGAACTCAGAACCTTGTCTGGAGCAGAATATAGAAGGAAATTAATTACACTTCTTATGGAAGCAGACCAGGAACTTATTGCTTTACATGTTAAAGCGAGTTCATCCACGGGGGTTGCCGATGAGTCTGTTAGAAACTGGGCGGCTGGTAAACTTCCGCTGTTAAAGCAAAACCTAAATGAAGTGCAGCAAATTAAATAAGGGCAACGCCGTTGCGTGATCAATCTGTAGTTTCGTTGTTGAACATCTGCTGCAGGGTAATCGCATTTTTAGCTGCATAACCTGCCTGATCATTATCAAAATAAATATATACATCTTTCCCTTCTTCAAGCCAGGTGCGCAGAAGTCTGTAATATTCTCCTAACGATTCGTCTGAATACAATCCCTGATATTTCTCTCCGGGTCCGTGCAGCCGGAGATATACAAAATCTGCTGTACACCATAATGGAGATTGATGTCCGGCCAGGTCATAGATGCAAAAAGCGCAGTTGTACTTTTCGAGAAGGGCATAAACTTCTGGCGTGTACCAGGTATGATCTCTAAATTCAAAGGTATAGCGTTTGCCTTTCGGAAGCATGGATAAAAAATCTTCCAGTCGTTCCATATTAATTTTCCACCTGGGTGGCAATTGAAATAAAACAGGACCGAGTTTTTCTTCCAGGCCATTTGCCGCTTCTAAAAAAGTCTCGATTTCTTCTTTCGAAACTTTAAGCTTTTTTAAATGGGTAAAGTAGCGGTTTGCTTTAACCGAATAAATGAAGTTTTCGGGTACCTGCTCACGCCAGTTCCGGAAGTTATGAAGTTCGGGTTGACGGTAAAAGGAGTTATTTAATTCTACCGTTTGAAAAAAGCTGGTGAAATAATTTAACTGATCCTTCTTTTTAAGCAATTCCGGATAAAATGTTCCTTCCCAATGCGCATATTTCCAGCCAGATGTACCAATATAGATTTTCCCTTTTTTCATTTACTTTATCTTCATTATCATAAGCAGGCATTTATCCCCAGATTCCAGGATCCGTGGAGAAATAAATTATTTTAATTTTCCAACTAAGAGCTGTGCTCTTTCAGTATGTTCCTGAATAGTGGTAAGCGCAAGGCTGGTTATATGTTTTACATGTTGATCCGCAGTGGCGTTCATTAATGCGGAAACCGCTTCTTTTAATTTTTGGTGGGTGTCAACCTGACTTTGAATAAATGCTTTATCGAATGCTGCTCCGTTTAGTCCCTGCAATTTAGATAACAGTGCTTTTCCTTCTTCACTTGGAGCAGGAACGGCCGTACCCATATCTTTCAATATTTTCCCCATGGTTTCCTGTTCCGCTGCTTCAAATTTAGCGAACATCTTAACTTCGGCATTTAATGCCTTAGATAAAGCAAGCTGACTTGTTTGTAAAGATGCAGTGCCGAGCATTGCAACTTTAGCTTGTAGTGTTGCATCAGCATTTTGAGCCAACGCGGCAATCGGACTGAGTATGCTGCCTCCAATGACTGCACCCGTGCCAAAAACCATTGCCCCTTTGATTGATGTAGAAAGAAATTCTCTACGTGTGTTTTGATTCCTTGTTTTCATAGTATTTGCCTTTACGCTCTGAAAACAAGATTTTTATAACGAAGGTTTAGGTAAACTGCCTGATTTGTTTAAGTAATTTTAGCCAAGCCACAGAATTGATTAGTTTATTGATAATCATTCGTATGCTTGAAGTCATTTTAAGCGAATAATTTAAAAAGTAGCTTTAAAAAACAGATTAATTTGCAATAATCATTTGGTGAATGCGTTTTTAAATGCAAGAAGTGCGCATTTTTGGCTGTTCCGGAAAACCGATTGCTAATTAATGGTGTTTTGAATTAAATAGTTGTCTATCCTTTTTGTTTATGAGTATGGAGCAAGTTACCCTAAAAACTTGGACATCACCGGCATGTCCAAAATGTAAGAATCCTGAAACTTACCGGGTTCCCAGAAGTTTTTTGTTTAAGAAAATTTTAACAATGGTACCGATTAAGAGATACAAATGTTATAGATGTTTCAATCAGTTTAACACGATGAGTTAACTGTGTTTTAATGTTTTTCATCACTGATTTCCTAGTTAGCAAATGTGCTGACCTAGCTAAAAATGTCTAATAGATATTTTTTTTCAGTTCATCTTATGCACTTAATTGGTGATCAGCCCATTAAATTTTGATCTCTATCATGAATGGGAAGGCAGAATTTCGCGTTCCTCTTGCTTAGAATTCTCCGTTTCAATTGCCTGGGTTTTAAACACCCAAAACTTCATCATTGGATAATTGAAACCATAAGAAACCACACTATCTACCAATAATCTTCCAAGCCGGTAATCAAGATTAAATCCTTGTTGCAGGAGGTAGGTGCCTGCAGATTTTAAGGAAATACTTCCAAGCACTACGGTTGCGAACTTCAGAAATTGCTTTTTCGCTGATGCTGCATATTCCTTTCCATCATTAAAAGCCCAGAACCTGTTCAAACAAAAGTTAACGATTCCGCCCAAAGTGCCAGAAAGGAGGATAGAAATAGCAAAATGGATTCCTATAATTTCAGTAAACAGGATCATCAGCCCATAATCTGTTATTCCTCCGGAAAATGCCGATACCTGCGCTTTGAGGAAAATGCCTATCGATTTCTTGTTACTCATTATTCCCGTTCTTTGCGATCGCGGTCGTTGCCGAGTTCCAGCAGAGCATTCGTATCTTTCAAGTTTATAGCAAATAAAATAAGGGCTGTAGCCAGTGCAGAATAAGTAATTGAGCCAGGTACCGTTGCTTCTAAAATTAAAATCATTGCAATAATCACCCGAAGTTCTGTTGGGCCAAGAAGTCCTGCATCAATCCGGTATACACCTAGTATTTTATATCTCAGAAGAGAAATAATCATCGACCAGCCATAGAGCACAACAAATAGAAAGCTTAATATTCTCGTAGATTCTGCGGCATAAAAATAGTAGCCCATGCCAATGAGAATGATGCTTAACCAATCCATAATAATATCGAGTGCAAATCCATACCATTTTCTGGCAATGCCACGATAATAGGCTAGTCTGCCATCCAACGAATCGCCAAACCAGTTGATAAAAAGCCCGATGATCCCCATCAGTATAAACGATCCTTCGAAATTTGCGCCAAGCAGAAATCCGGCACATACTATCATAGAACCAAACATACCTATTGCAGTCATGATATTCGGCGTAACAAAGCCTGGTATCTGCCTGAGTAGAAAGTGAATAAATTGTTGCTCGCCCGCTCTTAAAATATTTGTCCTTTTTCTGTCTGCAAAAATTTGCGCACGTTCTGTTGTTTTATTTTTCATTTAAGTAATGCCCACGTTAAAGGCAAGTCAATATGCTGTTGCAGGTCGAATTAATCTTCCATAAATTCGCTTTCGTAAAGACTTAATTAAAGTAATTTGACGTTTTAGTTTCCCTGATCGCGCAAGATAACTCAAAATTAAGATTATTAGCATATTTTACTTTACAATTCCAGCAAAACGCTGATAAAACACGGTGGGACTATTCTCATTTTTAGGTGCATATTTGCCGGCGATAATTGGAATATAGATCACCCTTCTGCGGCTTTCTTCTCCACGAAGTGAAGATTGCGCTACGCGGTGCCAAAGTCTTCCATCATGAACGGTTAAGTCTCCAGCCTCCGGTAAAATTGAAATTTCGTTTTTGTCCGCACGGTTATCGATGAAATATCGTTTACGGAACAGCATTTGATAAATACTTTGTTTGTGGGTTCCAGGGATAATTTTTAAGCCACCGTTTGCTTCTGTCTGCGTACTCAAATGCAGGCCAACATTTAACATTGGGTTGAGCTTTCCGCCGTAGAAAATATCTCTTAGACCATCAGTATGCCAGCCCATTTTGGTAAAACCGCTTTCCGGGCCATTTACATAGTGGTTGAACACCATTCCATCTTTTTCCTCAATTCCCAACCTGGATTCGTCACCTGCAAGCGGTAAAAGCGCGGATAATCTTGGATCCATTAATAATCCGCTTAACGTTTTGTGATGCTGATTGATAAAGGCAAAACGCTGAACAATTTTTTCACCATCAATATCTTTTCCGTACTTAATTGGCACACCATTAATCTTCCGTACATCTGCATCAATCCAATCTCGCTGAACCTCTTTAGAGGCTTGGATTATAGCACCTACTGTGGGTTTGGTGATAAAGTTTTTGAAATGGATAAATCCATGGATATTAAAAAATTCGATTTGCGCTTCTGTGAGCTTTTCTGATAAGGTAAAGGTTGGATATGATGATGCCATTGAAGAAAATTTATAGTTGGAAGATAATTGATTGGAAAGAAATTACGCACAGCAACAACACATTCGCATTCGTGATGGAGTATTTATTGCTGATGAATAAAACAGGTTTGTTTTACTATACATAATCTATAGATTTAGTCGTGTACGATACAAACTTAACATTTTTTTAATATTAAGAAGAACAATGTAACGATTTTTTTTCTAAATAAATTAGCGATCTTAAATATTTAGTTTTAAGTTCCGACTTCAATACGCTAGGAAAATAGGGAAAGGGTTGTATTTGAGGCTTATGTAGCACTATGAAATCTGAAAGCTACGGGATTTATATGCCTGTCTTATTTGGTCAAGGCAAACGATTAGGAGTAGCAGAACTAAAAACCGCTTAAGATAAACTGTCGTTTTTCTGAAAAACTTTGGCTAACTGGCCAACGTTAAAATTTTGGAATTGCATTAACCTTCAATGCCTGAAGGTTAATGCAAATATATTTTAAGGTTGACCAGCGCCTCCTGCTGCGCCGTAAATCTGGCCAGTAGAGAAACTGGCATCATTTGCGGCCAGTTGCACGTAAATAGAAGCCAGTTCTGCCGGCTGTCCCGGGCGACCTAATGGGGTATCTTTTCCAAAGGCTTTGAGTTTTTCCGGCGTTGATCCGCCACCCATTTGTAAAGGCGTCCAGATCGGTCCGGGTGCTACACCATTTACGCGAATTCCTTTAGGCCCAAGTTGTTTTGCCAGCGACTTTACAAAATTAGTTGTTGCTGCTTTGGTTTGAGCATAGTCGAATAAATCTGGTGATGGATCTGTGGCTTGTACCGACGTAGTGCCAATGATGGAAGAACCTGGTTTTAAATAAGGCAAAGAAGCTTTGATAATCCAGAAGGGAGCATAAATATTAGTTTTTATGGTCCAGTCGAATTGCTCCGTTGTAATGTCTGCAATAGATGGATTAGATTGCTGACGAGCGGCATTACTAATTACAATATCCAAACCGCCCAGTTGCTTTGCGGCTTCATCAACCAACTTTTTACAGAAGTTTTCATCTCTGATATCGCCCGGAATGGCAACAGCTTTTCTCCCGGCTTTTTTAATCAATTCTACTACTTCACGTGCATCTGGTTCCTCCTGTGGAAGATAATTAATGGCCACATCAGCACCTTCCCGTGCATAGGCAATTGCTGCGGCTCTTCCCATACCGGAGTCTCCGCCAGTAATCAGTGCTTTTCTTCCCGTTAACCGGCCAGATCCCTTATAGCTGGTTTCGCCGTGGTCTGGTTTCGGATCCATTTTACTGGCTAATGCCGGCCAGGGCTGATCCTGATGGATGAAAGGTGGCCTTGGATATTTTGTGGTTGGGTCTTGCAAATCGGCAGGGCCAAAATTTACACCTGCCGGAGAAGCGGCAGTGGCCAGAATAGGAGATGCTGCAACTGCAGCCATTGCCAAACTAAGGCCTCCCAAGGCCTTCCGTCTGCTCATTTTATCATTTTCCATTGGATGTTTTTCTATAGGTGTATCATTAAAACCTTCTTATTTATCTTTGGTTTCAGATTTCTGCAAACAGAAAAACACTTCAATTTCTTAAGCTCTTTATTGCCTGGCGAATTATCCATAAATCACCAGGCAATACTTAGTTTTTTGCCAATCAGTTAGAAACTCACAAATTTGATCCCTAAACTTACCCAGCGAGAGGGAAGTGGAATGGTTCCGATTTCAAAATATTTAGTATTCAGAATATTTTGGGCATCGAAATAGATCGTGAATTTTTGAATCGACTGACTGATTCTAAAATCATTTATCCAGTAAGATTTTCCTGCAATGCGCTGGTTAAAACGTGTAGCTACTAAAAGGGAGAAATTCAGGTATTTTATATCAATAGTATTGGTTACCTGGTGCTTTAACGAAGCCAGTTGGTATCTTGAAGAAACTCCAGCCTCCATGTCGCCGAATTTTGAGTCGAGATAAGAATACGCCAGATTGATGTTCATCTTTGTTTTTTCAGTAACGGCCAAATTATAGTTTGAACGGAAATTAATGCCTTTTGTAATCATGGTACCTACATTATTCGCTTCGAAAGGTTCCGTAGTCACTAACCTGGTATAATCGATAAAGTTGCTGATCCTGCGATAGAAGAAATTGGCATTAAAAGTGAAATCACCTTTGAGAAATTTAAATCCCATTTCACTTTGAAACGCATTCTCCGGTGTAACATCTGGGTTGCCTATATTACCGGGGCGCTGGTTCAGGTAAAGATCGGTAAATGATGGAAGTCTTTGGCTGGTTCCAATACTTCCGATAATTTTAAAGGCATCTGCGATGGCGTAGCTTGCATCCAGACCCGGGTAAACCTGCCATTTGTACGAAGAATTGTAATTGACATAGGTACCAACATTTACATTTAGTTTCTCGGTTAAAAACGTTCTGTATTGTGCATAAATCCCGGCATTTTCCCTTTGGTGTTTACCAATATTAGAGGAGTTAATTGCATCACTTCTTACTTCAGCGCCCAATCCCAGTTCGCCGTTATTGGTTTTGTATGTGCTGTTTACTTCAGCTGCAAAAGTATTCGTATAATGTTTGCTGATACCAGCATTAAGATTTGTGGTGCCAAAATAACGGTAGTCATCAAAGTTATAACGGTAACTCAATTTCGGGGTAAGGGTCCATTTATCAGAAAGCAAGTGTTTAGATTGGATGGATGCCAGCGTGGTTTGAACTGCCTCAGTAGCATTTCGGTCGCCAGGTGCAGCATAAAATGCATTGGCTCCAAATTCATTTTTGGTATAACCAAAAGAGGTCATGATTTCGTTTGTGCTGTCAATCTGAATGTTTCCCTGGTAAAGGAGTTTGATGTTTTCAAATTGCGTATTAAAGCGGTAGCCGTTACTCTGATCGCGTGAGCCAAAAATGGAGTGCTGATGATTTTTTTTAGCCAATACCGCACCTGCCTGTATACCTGCGCCGTAAAATGTTTTTCCATTCCCTTCGGTATTCTTTTCGAAGTTTGAGCCTGCATAAGAATCAATTAAAAATCCGGATTTAGTTGGTTTTTTAGTAATAATATTGATTGCGCCAGTTAAACTGTTAATGCCGTAAATCCGTGCCGCTGGTCCGCGAACAATTTCAATCCGCTCAATGGCTTCTACCGGAATCGGCAAATTGAGCATGTTGTGTGCAGTTTGCGTATCAATGATTTTGATACCGTTTAAAAGCACAACCGTTTGTTCGAAACTTCCGCCATCTATGCTAATATCTGCCTGACTACCAAATGGCCCTCTCTGCCGGAGATCGACACCGTTTGCATATTGCAACAATTCCTGAATGGTGCGGCCGGGAAGTTTTGCAATCATACTTTGATCGATAATGTAAACGTTTCTGTTTTGTTTGGATACCGGTGTATTAAAACCATTCTCATTAATCACTACCTCTTTAAAAGTGATAACAGTATCTTGTTTCTGTTGTGCATATACATTAGCACACCATAGTAGTGGTATTGCCAGGTAAAATTTCTTCATTTTCTATAAATTTCAGCAAAAGTAGTACCTTGCCGTACCAGTAAAGTATACCAGTTTCGATATAATGGATAGTCCGGTTCAAATTCCTTTCAAAAGTTTCATTCAGCTTAAGGCAAACGATGATACACCTATTTATTTGCAAATCATTTTTGAGTTCATCAAAGCAATTCAATTGGGTTTGCTCCCTGAGGGAACCAAAATTCCCGGTACCCGCATCCTTTGTAAATTACTTTCGATCAATAGAAATACCCTGATTAAGGCCTTTCAGGATTTGGAATCTCAAGGTTTTATTGAAATCAGGCCAAATAAGGGTACGTTTATTTTGTCAGACCAGAAACGGGATCACCGGAAAAAAGAAGTTTCAAAGCCTGTTGCAGCCAATATTCAACCTTTTAAATTTAAACATTCTTCAGTGCTGGAAAGTCCGCTGGAGCGGAGTGACCTTCCGTTGCAGTTTAACGATGGATTACCGGATTTGAGGCTGATTCATACAGATGTTTTGGCGCGATTATACGTTTCGAAACTCAAAAGGCAGAAAATTCGCCAGCCCTGGGCGCAAATGCAGACACAGTCTCACCAGAATTTTAAAAAGCAGTTTTTTAATTTTCTTAACCTTACACGGGGCCTGCGAATTTCTGAGGTGAATTTATTCACTGCCAGTAGCCATGAGGCGAGTTTATACCTGGTGGCTAAATTGTTAATTTCCGCAGGAGATTCTGTGGTGGTAGGTGCGCCAGGCTATTACTTATCTAATATGACCTTGATAGACAGCGGAGCGAAAATCGTTCCTGTTCCGGTTGATGATGAAGGAATTAAGATAGATGCGTTAAAAAAAGCTTGTGAACATCAGCACATTAGTGTAGTTTATCTTACCTCGATTTATCACTATCCAACTACAGTTTCCCTTAGCGCCAAAAGGAGAATAGAGATTCTTGAATTATCTAATCAATATGGTTTTGTAATTCTGGAAGATGATTATGATTTCGACTTCCAATTAGATAATAATCCGATTTTACCTTTGGCAGCCATTGATTCTAATCATCGGGTAGTTTATATAGGTTCATTCGCCAGATCATTACCGGCAGGTTTTGGCTACGGTTTTGTTGCGGCTCCGGCGGCATTTATCAAGGAACTGGAAAAACACCTCAGTATTTTAGAGCCAGGAATTGATGTAATCAAGGAACAGGTATTAACTGATTGGATTCAGGATGGGGAAGTTCACCGGCTTTCTAAAAAAAATAAAGTGATTTACAAAGAGCGCAGGGATCATTTCGTATCGTTGTTAAATAGCAGGCTGGGGGAAAGAATCCGATTTAAGGTACCCAATAGAGGGCTTGCCATTTGGGTAGAATGGCTCGATCACTTTAACCTGGTCAAGATGCAGAAAAAATGTGCAGAGAATGGGTTGTTTCTACCAAAAACGATTTTGTATCAAAGTAAAAACCTCACGGCTACTCGTCTGGGTTTTGGTAGCCTGAATGTGTTGGAGATGGCAGACGCAGTTGGGATTTTAACAAAATCGCTTGATGCTATAATATAAGATTCGTTTTGATTGTTTTAGTTAGAGGATTTATGTTTCTTATTGCTATTGTTCTGAGTGAAACAAAGCATCCTGGCGGTTTAAATACCGGTTCTGATTCATTACAGAGGCCACGATTCGGTTAATACATCCCCTCAAAAAATCCGTCTTTGCGAGGCTGATTTTTCATCTGCTGAAGCAATCTCTATAGAAGAATCTGCAAAGGAGATTGCTTCGTCGTGCCTCCTCGCAATGACGAGATGTTGAAGAGCAGTTATAGCTACTAATAGGCTTTCCGCTGCGCGGGCTTGCCTCGGCTGGCCGCCGAATGGCTTCTACCTTTTTCTTGATAAAAAGGTAGCCAAAACTCAAGGCTTGGAACTGATGTCGGATTAGCTCGTCGAAATTTAAATGGCGGTAGCACAAGGGCTCGAATCAGTTTGAAATAAAGATGCTTTTTAGAGAGCCGTTCGCGCTACCTTGGGTTGGGGGGTATTTGAACATTAGTGCAAAAATTTCAACGGCTTCTCCTTCCATCATTTCCGAGGCCGGATAGCGGGGTGGCCATAGCGATATTGTCATTCAGAGCGCAGCGAAGAATCCCTGCGTTTTTCGCTACTGCCTTCAGTCAAAACCGAACCTTTTTTATTACGTCATTCCATGAACGGTGGGTTAAAGCGTTCGTCTTCCTGAACTTGATTCAGGACCTATATTTTGATGTTACTTTTTTTAAATCGATAGCTGCGATGAATGCTTTTTGTCTTTCCCTTTCAGGGGAAAGGTGCCGACAGGTGGATATGGGCTTTTCCAGCTGCGCTGGCTTGCCTCGGCTGGCCGCCGAAAGGCTCCTACCTTTTTCTTGATAAAAAGGTAGCCAAAACTCAAGGCTTGGAACTGATGTCGGATTAGCTCGTCGAAATTTAAATGGCGGTAGCACAAGGGCTCGATTTGGTTTGTAATAAAGATTTTTTTTAAAGAGCCGTTCGCGCTACCTTGGGTTGGGGGTATTTGAACGTTAGTGCAAAAATTTCAACGGCTTCTCCTTCCATCATTTCCCAGGCCGGTAGCAGGGTGGAAATAGCGAGGTTTGCCCCTCATTGTCATTCAGAGCGCAGCGAAGAATCCCTGCGTTTTGTCTACTGCTTTCAGTCAACACCGAACCTTTTTTATACATCATTCCATGAACGGTGGGTTAAAGCGGTCGTCATCCTGAACTTGATTCAGGACCTATTGTTTTAATATTGTTTTCAAATGTTAGCTAGAAAATTTTTTTATTACACCACCTTCCCCATTGAGGGGAAAGGTGCGATAGACTATAGCTGTTCACTGTTTAGCAGTAATTATCAAAGCTTTCAGGAATAAAAAACTAAACGGGAGAATAAAATCGAGCTCGAAACTTATTAGTGTTATCTTTGAACGAATATGATTCGCTAAGTAAATGTCATCTACCCCACAACTTCCCAATGAAACTGAACGCCAGAATGCATTGGAATCCTATAATATTCTGGATACACTCTCTGAACGTGAGTTTGACGACCTTACCGAATTGTCTTCTGTGATCTGCGGTACACCGATCGCATTGGTAAGTTTGGTAGATCGAAACCGGCAATGGTTTAAGTCTCGCAAAGGTTTAAATGCCTCGGAAACACATAGAGATCATTCGTTTTGTGCACATGCAATAGAAAATCCATTAGAAATAATGGAAATTGAAGACGCTAAAAAAGACGTGCGGTTCATGAATAATCCGCTCGTAACCGGGCAGCCACATATTACTTTTTACGCGGGCGTTCCTTTAGTTAACGAAGATGGTTTTGCCATCGGATCACTCTGCGTTATTGATTCAGTTACCAGGAAGCTAACGGAAACGCAACGCTCCGCTTTGAAAATCCTCGCCACTCAGGTAATGGCCAAAATGGAGCTGCGCCGTAAAATATCTTTATTGGAAAATGCCGAAAAACTCAATGTAGCATTATTGGAGCGGTCGGTTTTGGGTGAATCCAGGAGTAATATGCTTATTCAACAGGCGCCTATCGCCATTATTTTATTTAAAGGAGAAAATTTTAATATTGAAGCTGTTAATCCGCCAATGCTGAAACTGTTAGGTCAGAAAGCGGATATTCTTCACCAACCATTGCTATCGGTAATTCCGGAACTTGAAGGCCAAAGCGTTTACGCGCTGCTCCTCAAAGTATTCCAAACTGGTGAAACCATTCACGGCAATGAGCAGATGGTTAACCTCATCCATGATGGGGTAGAAACTTCTGGTTATTACAATTTTACCTATTGTCCGCTGATTGAAAATGGACAAATTACGGGGGTGATAGACATGGCTATCGATGTAACAGAACAAGTTAAAGCTAGAATAACGGTTGAGGAGGTCAGTAATGATTTGCGTGCATCTTATATTAAATTAGAGCAGAGTGAGCAGAAGCAAAGCAGTGCGATCGAACAAGCAAAACTTGGTACTTATACCATTGATGGCTTTTCGGGCAAAATGAATGCTTCGGCAAGACTAAAAGAAATTTTCGGTTACAGGAATGATGAGGAAATGACCTATGAGTCTGTAATGAATCAGGTAAGTGCAAATTATAAGGCAAAGGTTCTTCAGGCTGCCGCTCTTGTAATTAAGGAAGGACTCGTTTTCGATATGGAATATACTATTGTTAAACATAACGATGGCATGTTGCGATGGGTAAAATCAACAGGAAAACATTATAAAACTGAAGCCGATTCATATGGACACTTTTCCGGAACTATTCTAGACATTACCGAAGAAAAGGAAGACGACATCAGAAAAGACGATTTTATCGGAATGGTAAGCCATGAAATGAAAACTCCGCTTACTTCGTTAAAGGGTTTTGTTCAGCTTCTGCAGCTTAAGGCAAAGAAAACAGACGATTCGCTGGTTAAATCTATTCTGGATAAAGCAGATAAGCAGATTACAAAAATGACAAGGATGATTAATGGCTTCCTAAATGTATCGCGCCTTGAATCCGGAAAAATCCACATTGAAAAGGAACACTTTAATATGAAGGATTTGATTGAGGAAATTGAAGACGATACCATTCCAAATGCCGACGGACATACCATTATTTTTGATCCGGTAGAAACGGCCTGGGTTAATGCAGATAAAGATAAAATCGGTCAGGTCATTAATAATTTTATCAGCAATGCGCTGAAATACTCTCCCATGGGCACTGAAGTCCGGGTTTCCTGCATTTCAGATAAACATGGTTCGGTGGTCAGTGTTCGCGATGCAGGTATGGGAATTGAAGAATCTGATATTGCACACCTTTTCGAACGGTACTATCGGGTAGAAAAACATGATACAAAATCGATAGCAGGTTTTGGAATAGGCCTTTACCTTTGCGCAGAAATTGTGAAGCGGCATAATGGTAAAATCTGGGTGGAAAGTGAAATTAAAAATGGATCTGTTTTTCATTTCAGTCTTCCGGCTGTTGCTGCTTAAGCTAATTACCCTTACCGTTTTTCCTACTACATCAAATACTTAAGATTTAATTAGCAACAATTCGATTTACATATCATGCAGGTCGAATTTCACCATCGTCTCTGACGAAATTTAAAGCCCTCATGCTGATAGCCTTATCAAATTGGCTTTAAATAATGAATTCCGTACGACATTTCTTTTCAAATACCAACACCAGATTGATTTATATTTGTTAATAACATTATTAATCTAAACCACATATATGATAGCAACAAAAGGATATGCGGCACAAAGTGCCGAAAGTGATCTGGCCCCATGGGAATTTGAACGCCGTGAGGTTGGGCCGCATGATGTACAATTTGAGATACTCTTCTGTGGAGTATGCCATTCAGATTTACATCAGATAAAAAACGACTGGTTTCCCGGGATTTTCCCGATGGTACCGGGCCATGAAATCGTTGGGCGTGTAATCCAGGTGGGTGATCATGTGAAAAAGTTTAAAGTAGGAGATCTTGCAGGTACGGGCTGTATGGTAGATTCTTGTCAGGTTTGTGAAAACTGTAAACAAGATTTAGAGCAGTATTGCCTTGAAGGCAATACCCAAACTTATAATGGCCTGGAACGCGATGGGAAAACCCCAACCTATGGTGGTTATTCAAATAACATCGTAGTGAGAGAAGAGTTTGTATTGCATGTTTCAGATAAATTAGATCTGGCAGGAGTTGCACCATTGCTTTGCGCGGGGATTACCACTTACTCGCCCTTAAGACATTGGAAAGTTGGAAAAGGACATAAACTTGCCGTATTGGGTTTAGGCGGATTAGGCCACATGGCTGTTAAATTTGGTGTAGCTTTCGGTGCGGAGGTAACGGTTTTAAGTACTTCACCAAAAAAAGAAGAAGATGCTAAAAAATTAGGTGCGCATCATTTTGTGGTTACAACTGATCCTGAGCAGGTAGCTGCGGCAAAAGGTACATTTGATTTTATCTTAGATACCGTTTCTGCGGAGCATGATTTCAATATGTATTTATCGTTATTGAGAACTAACGGAACGCATATTTGTGTAGGGGTTCCGCCAAAGCCTGCTGAAATTGCAGCTTTTAGCTTATTGGGTGGACGTAAAAGCCTTGCAGGTTCTGGAATTGGCGGTATTGCAGAAACTCAGGAAATGCTTGATTTCTGTGCTGAAAATAATATCGTTTCTGATATCGAGATGATTGATATGAAAGATATTCACCACGCCTACGAGCGTATGGAAAAAGGTGATGTCCGGTATCGTTTCGTAATCGACATGGCTACGTTGTAATTTTTCGCAAGAGTATATTTTCAATGGAAAGCCTGAATGATAGACATTGTTCAGGCTTTCCGTTTTTTTAATGCCAGGATTGTTCCAAGATTATTAACATAAACTGGAAAGCTTCCAGCTTGATCAAACTTTAGTTCTTTATACCTGTTTAAATTTAGCTAATGCCAGATTTTGACGTTTGTGATTAGCAATTCCGGTGTCATTTCCACGATCTAAATTTCAGTTTTAGCACCGGGTAACTTAACTTTAACTAAAATAATAATTAATATGAATACAGAAAAAGCCATTCTTGCGGGCGGTTGTTTTTGGGGGGTAGAAGAATTAATCCGGAGTCAGCCAGGCGTTATCTCTACGGTAGTAGGTTACAGCGGAGGCGATGTGCCGAATGCAACCTACCGCAACCATGGAACACATGCCGAAGCTATAGAAATTGTTTTTGATCCGGCGGTACTATCATACAGGAAATTACTGGAATATTTTTTTCAAATCCACGATCCTACTACTAAAAACAGGCAGGGGAATGATATTGGAACTTCTTATCGTTCTGCAATCTTTTTTGAAAACGAACAGCAACGGGAAACCGCTGTTGAACTTATTGCAGAAATGGATCAGTCGGGAATCTGGCCGGGTAAGGTAGTCACTGAAGTAGTGCCGGCAGGCGATTTCTGGAATGCCGAAGAAGATCATCAGAATTACCTTCAAAAGGTACCATATGGTTATACCTGCCATTTTGAAAGACCAGACTGGAAATTAAGTTAAAACGCATTATTATTGTCACATTGAGCTTGTCGAAATGCTTCAGATAATCCTGAATGTATGCCGACAAGCTCATTTTTATTCCTTTAATAAATCCTGGATCTTTTATTGATATCCTTTTGCCTGCAGGTTAAAAAGTTCGGCATATCTTCCCTCTTTTGCTAACAATTCGGTATGGGTGCCCGATTCCAGAAGCGTTCCCTGATCTAAAACCAGAATCCTGTCTGCCAAACGTGCGGTAGAAAAACGGTGAGAAATTAATACTGCAGATTTTCCTTTGGTTAATTCGGCAAAGCGTTGGAAGACTTCGTATTCCGCACGGGCATCCAGCGCTGCAGTGGGCTCATCCAGAATCAATACTTGTGCCTCTTTCATATATGCCCTGGCCAAAGCCACTTTTTGCCATTCGCCACCAGAAAGTTCTATGCCATCGTTAAATTTTCTCCCTAACCATTGCTCATACGCGCCAGGTAACTTTGCAGCCAACTGGTCTGCAAGACTTTCTTCAGCTGCTTTTTTTACCAGTTCTCGATTCTCCATCTCCTTAATATTCCCAACCGCAATGTTTTGATAAAACGTCATTTGATACCGGATATAGTCCTGAAAAATAATTCCAAGGTTATGACGTAAATCATCCAGATCATAAGCTTTAAGATCTATTCCATCTAATAAAATTCTTCCCTCCGTTGGGTCATATAATCTTGCCAATAGCTTTACCAAAGTGGTTTTCCCGGCTCCGTTTTCGCCTACTAAGGCCAGTTTTTCTCCCGGTCGCAGCTCAAAACTTAAATTCCTGTTTGCCCAGCGTTCTGAATTATGGTATTGAAAACCTACATTTTCAAACACAAATCCTGTTTTAACCGGGTTTGGAAATGGAACTGCATTTCCCGGCTTTGTAATTTTTGGTTTGATGTCGAAAAAGTCGATGAAATCATTGAGGTAAATGGCACCTTGAGATACAATCGTAAATCTGGATAACATGGTTTCCATTAAACCACTGAGTTGCCGAAATGAACCTGACAGGAAAGTGAGACTTCCTACCGTAGATTTCCCGGCAACGGTATTATAGATAATGAAACCGTATGCAGCGTAATAACCCAGTGTGCCCAGCACAGAAAAAAATGTTCCCCAGCCAGAGCGGCGGATAGCAAGTTTGCTATTATCTGAATAGAACTTATCTGATAACATTTTGAACCTTCCAATCACAAAATCAGAAAGGCCAAATATTTTGACTTCTTTAGCGGTTTCATCACTTGCACCGAGGTATCGCAGGTAATCCAGTTCTCTGCGTTCTGGTGTCTGATTTCTGGACAAGGCATAATTTTTACTATTGAAGTAAGATTCACCTAGAAATGAGGGGATGATGGCCAGTAATAGTAAAAGGATTAACCATGGATTAAAAGCAATTAACCCGGTGAGTAAAAAGGCCATCGAAATGAAGTCTTGTACCTGGCTCATCACCTGAGATAACAAAACCGTTCTGCCAACCGTTTGCTGGCGGGCCCGTTCCAGTTTATCATAAAATACAGAATCTTCAAACTGATCTAAATCCAGTGTCGCGGCATGCTCCATGATGCGCATCGAAGTGTAATTTGAAAATAAATCTCCAAGCAAACTATCCGTTAGGTTAATCATGCGGTTTAATCCATCCGTGAGGACGGCTACCCCGAATTCTAAGCCGACTAGTTCCCAAAGTCTGTGCATGTCGCCAGTACCTGCCTGGCTATTTAACAACACTACCTCATCAATGATGAGTTTGCCAACATAGAGTAAGGCGACCGGCATAGCCGATCTTAAAATCCGCAATGTAAAACTAATCGCAGTTTTGCTCGGGCTGCTTTGCCAAACCAGCTTAAAAAAATCAGGGAGGTTTTTAAGGGAGGAGAGACGATCTTTAAAGGATATATTTTCGGTAGGGAATGTATTTCTGTTTTTTGCCATTTGTAAAGAGAGCTACAAAGCTAAAATTAATGAAGCAGTTTGATGTAGGCCTACGGTAATATCTTTTATCTAATTCAGAAGCTACTGTTTAATTATTAATAAATTTAACTCCTTAAAATAAGCTATTTTAGCTCTTCAAAAATATTTAACGATTCTCATGTTCAAAAATGTTTTCTCTTTCAAAGGGCGTATTCGTCGCATGGAATATGCTTTGACACAAATTTTTTATGGCATCTGCCTGTATTCGATTGAAGCCTTTTCGCAACCTAAGGGTAGGGAGTTTTTTAGCCTCCTTTTGTTAGTCCCGATTTACATCCTTATCGCACAAAGTGCAAAGCGTTGCCACGATCGCGGTAGTTCAGCCTGGTTTATGCTCATTCCGCTTAATGGACTGGTCTTATCCTTTTTTCCTGGAGAGCACGGGCCAAACGAGTACGGGGATAATCCTAAAGGCTATGGTAATGATAAAGAGGCATTTGTAAATAGTGAAGATTCTTTCAGATAAGTTATCTTCAGTAATCGCTTGTTAAATCGGAGTCAGCGTTTCAGCAAGTCATGCTTACCTGAAGAATCAATAATCCTTTAGCCTTTAATGTTACTTGAACTTTGATCTCAAAGTGAATTTTAAAACATATTTTTGAGTTAAAAACCAAATCATATGAAAATTGCAAAACTAATAACCAGTGCATTTATGCTGGTAGCTGTATTTACAACTGCGCAGGCACAAACTACCACAGCAGATGTGCTGAAAGAGTGGGAGCGTGCGAAAGCCTACACCAAAGACTATTTAGCAGCGATGCCAGAAACGGGCTATGCCCTTAAGCCTACACCTGAAATGCGATCTTTTGCAGAACAAATGTTGCATCTGGGTGCAGATAACTATGTTTTTGCTGCTGCCGCTATGGGCGAAAAAAGTCCTGAAGGAAAAGACAAATTGGAGACAACAAGTGAAAAAACGAAAGCTGAAGTAACTAAAAATGTACTGGAGAGCTATGACTATGTGATTGCAACCATCAAAAAAATGAATTCAGCACAGCTAAATGAAAAGGTGAAACTTTTTGATCGCTTTGATTTAAGTAGAGCATTAGCATTGGGTAAAGGCTTCGAACACCAAACGCATCACCGTGGCCAAACCACGGTTTACCTTCGCCTTGCAGGGGCGACCCCGCCACAAGAAAAGTTGTTTTAGTAATTTCAGATCACCTTATTTACGATTCTATCATAACTATTTAAATAAGGTGATCTGCTCCTGACGCTTCTTAAAATAAAGGTGCCTCATGAAAGGAGTTCGTTATCGAGGCCGGCAATGCGGCTCGATAGCATAGCGTATAACAAAATGGAAAACCAGTGCAATAAACGGATAACAATAACGTCCCCTCAAACGCCGGTTAATGAACCAACAATTCGGCGAAATAAGCACCGATGAATAAGATGATACTGAAGAGGAGAATAATTATGTTTACTCCCTTAATGTTACGACTGAGCAGGATTAATTTTAAGAACTTTTTTCTTGTAAGACCAAAAAAACACAATCGGATAAACGAAAAGATTAAACAAGGTATTCGTAATTAAACCACCGATTACGACAATGGCGAGGGGTTTTGAGGCCTCAGAGCCGATTCCGGTGGATAAGGCGGCAGGCATTAATCCAATGGCAGCCATTAATGCTGTCATCAATACAGGTCTGAATCTGCTGGCAATTCCATCCCGCATCGCATGGGTAAATGTCCAGCCTTCGTGATGTTTCAGCTCGGCAATATTCGATTTGAATTTGGTAATCAAAATTACGCCATTTTGCACACAGATCCCGAAAAGGGCGATGAAACCGATTCCTGCAGAAATGTTGAAGTTTACACCTGCGGCTAAAAGCGCCAATATTCCACCAATCATGGCAAAAGGCACGTTGTTCAAAACCAATAAGGCATCGCGGATATTGCCAAATAACACAAAAAGAATAAAAAAGATAAGAAGCAGACTTACCGGAACAGCCTGCGATAGGCGGGAAATAGCCCTTTGCTGATTCTCAAAATCGCCAGCCCACTCCAGTTTGTATGCTTTAGGTAGTTTGATCGCTGCATTTACTTTTTGTTGTGCTTCTGCAATTACACTTCCCATGTCTCTTCCCCTGATGGAGAATTTAATGGCGCCATAACGCTTGTGTTTATCGCGGTAAATCATACTTGGACCGGTGATCTTCTTAATGCCCGAAATTTCTGCCAGTTGCACATTTGAACCAGACAGTGTCGGAATTCGCAGTTTGCCTATCGAGCTTTCATCATTTCTGAAATCTTCCGGATAGCGGATAATGAGATCAAATTTTCGTTCCCCTTCATAAATCTGAGTGGCTGCCTTTCCGCCAATGGCCATTTCTATCACGGCATTTGCATCTGCCGTACTCACGCCATAAAGCGCCATCTTCTTTTGGTCGAGGTTAATTTGTAACTCCGGCTGACCTAGATTACGCAAAATACCGAGGTCTTCAATACCATCCACAGTCTTCAAAATCTTTTCGATTTTTTCTTCTTCCTGTTCGATAAATTCGAAGTTTTCGCCGAACATTTTAACTACGATAGAACCTTTTACCCCGGAAACAGCTTCTTCAACATTATCTGAAATAGGTTGGGAAAAGTTTAAGCTTATGCCAGGGAAACCATTCAATTTTTCCTGCATCCGCTCAATGAGTTGCTCCTTGCTCTGTTTGCGTTTCCACTCTTTTTTCGGATAGATATCCACATGAAATTCCATGTTGTAAAATCCGGTGGCGTCCGTTCCATCATTTGGCCGGCCTGTTTGAGACATCACCTGTTTTACCTCTTCGAAGCTCAGAAAAATCTTCCTCATATCATTTGAAAGTTTCTTTGTTTCATCTAAAGAAATGCTGAGCGGCCCAGTAGCCCTGACGTAAATGGAACCTTCATCCAGACTAGGTAAAAACTCGGTTCCCAGGAATTTGAAACTGAAGGCACCTGCAGCAAGTACAATAATAGATAGGGTAAAGACTAATTTTTTATGGTTGAAACACTTGTCGTAAAACTTAAGCGTGGCTTTGGTAATCCATTCCAGGAAGACATTGTGTTTCTCTTTCACATTCTTTTTTAGCAATATGCTGGCCATGGCCGGTACCAGTGTGAAGGTCAGAATCAACGCGCCAAGTAAGGCAAAACTCAGCGTCCAGGCGAGGGGAGAGAACATTTTTCCTTCTACTTTTTCGAAGGTAAAAATCGGCAGCAGGCCGGTAATGATAATCAGCTTTGCAAAAAGAATGCCCTTCCCGTTTTCCAGGCTGGCTTTTTTAATAAAACCCAGTTTGCTCATTTTATTGAACCGTTCCATGCCGAATTTTTTCGCTTTCATATCCAGCGTTACAAAAATCCCTTCCACCATTACAACCGCACCATCGATAATAATTCCAAAATCAATGGAACCCATAGAAAGCAGGTTGGCAGGCATCCCTTTCAGCTTCAGGCAGATAAAAGCAAAGAGTAGGGCTAATGGAATGATGATGGATACAATGAGCGTAGTGCGCCAATCGGCCATAAACAAAAATACAATAAGGGTAACAAACAATATCCCTTCGAGCATGTTGCCCATCACCGTATGTACCGAATAATTGACCAGATCTTCGCGGTCGTAAAAGGCTTTAATTTTCACGTCATCCGGCAGGATATTGCTGTTAATGAGATCGATTTTTTCTTTCAGGCGGCTAATTACTTCGCTGGGATTCCCGCCCTTGCGCATCACTACAATTCCTTCCACCACATCAGGATCTCGGTCTCTGCCCACCTGACCAAGTCTTGGTAAAGCAGATTCGGCCACATCAGCAATGGTTTTCACATAGATCGGTGTTCCATTGATGTTATCCACCACTACGTTCCTAATTTCATCTATATTGTTTAATACGCCGATACCGCGTACCACATAGGCCTGGCCGCTTTGTACAATCACATCGCCACCAACATTGATATTACTTTTGGAAACCGCTTCAAAAAGCTCATTTGCAGTTACACCGTATTGAATTGATTTTTGCGGATCAACCGTGATCTGATAAGTTTTAACCTCTCCACCGAAACTTACTACATCCGCAATGCCCGAAACGGAAAGCAGTTCCCGCTGTATTACCCAGTCTTGCAGGGTTTTCAGTTCGCGAACAGTTTTGGTGTCGCTGGTTAACGTATAGCGAAAAATCTCGCCGGTAGGGCCGTATGGAGGTTGCACTTCCGGCTGGATGCCTTCCGGAAGATCAGCTTCATCCAGGTGATTATTAACTTGCACCCGGGCCTCTCCATAATCCACATCATCCTCAAAACTTACTTTCACGATCGATAGACCAAATAATGATGAAGAACGGATGCTGGTTCGTTTCTCGGTTGGATTCATTGCAATCTCCAGCGGGCGACTTACAAATTTCTCCACTTCTTCGGCACTTCTGCCTGGCCATTGCGTAATGATGGTGATGTTGGTGTTTGTTACATCAGGAAATGCATCAATGGTGGTATTTTTAAAACTTAAATAACCAGCGAGGATGAGGATAAAGGTGGCGAAAAAAATAAAATATTTATTCTTCAGCGCAAAGCCGATAATGCTTTTGATGAATGTATTCATAAAGGGGAATGCTAAAGGATGAAAGGAGGATTACTGGGTTTTCAGGTTTTCGAAAAGAAACACCTGTTTAGAAGCGATCACACGGTCGCCGGCAGTTAACCCCTTGCTGATGTACGTTTTACCAGCGGTCTTCCTGCCCAGTTGAACTTCCTGAATGCGAACTTTTTGCTCATTGTTAAGAAGCAATACATAGTTTTTATTATCGTCGAAAATAATGGCCCGCGAGTTTACAGCTGGAAGATCAACCCCCGAATGGGCAGAAACCTTCACCGTACCCAGCATCCCCGGTTTTAATAAAGCATTGCTGTTGGCAATTACCACACGGGCATTCATTACCTTACTTTCCTGATCGATGAGGTTATAAACTTTATCAATTTTACCTTTGAAAACCTGCTCAGGATAGGATAGGGTGGAGAGATTTACTTCATCGCCAACTTTGATGCGCGAGATATCGGATTCATAAATGTTAATCATCGCCCAAACGTTTGAAAGATCGGCAATGGTAAATAAACTTTTATCGTTATCGCTTCGCAACTGCATATTATCGGTTACATTTTTTTCAATGACAAAGCCACTAATGGGCGATTTAATTGAATAGAGGCCGGTGTTACTTCCGCCGTTGAGCTTTAATACTGCATTTGCCCTTTTCAATTCTGCCTTTTTGATGAGGAAATCATTTTTAGCTTCTTCCAGTTCTTTTGCGGATGATAAGCCGCTTTCAAAGAGGTGTTCTGCCTGTTTCAGGCTGCGGTCAGCATTTTTTAATTCGGCATTTGCCGAAATCACCTCCTTATCGAAACCTGCCATTTCAGCACTGGTAACCGAAGCAAGGGTTTGCCCGGCAGCTACCTGATCACCTAAACGTACCTTTACGTGGTTTACTAAGCCACTAACCATGGGAAAAAGTTCTGATTTCCGATCTTCATTGGCCGTAATCTTTGCCGAAAAAATAAGGTCTGACTTGTTATTTGATTGCTGCACCGTATCAATCAGTAACCGGTTTAGCAGGGAGTCTGTGATGGCAAATTTCTCTGGTGCAGTTTCAGTTTTATGGTCGCTGCAGCCTAAGCCTAAGCCAATGGAAGAAAAGAGAAAGGCTTTTATAATGTTTTTATGGATAATTTGCATGTGCTTATTTGAATAGGTTTGATCCGGTTACATAATTTAATTCTGCTCTTGAACTTAAGTGTTCCAACTGAACGTTGTTGATCTGCAAAACAGTTTCTTTATAGGATTCATAGAGGTCTAGAAATTCCATCAGGCTGATGTTCCGTTCTCTGAAGTTTTTAATCAGCCCTTCGATAAGCTGGGCGAAGCCAGTATTAAAATCCGGATCGATTTCGGTATATAATTTCTCGTTCCGAAGCGCGGTGCGGTAGCTGTTAAAAACTTCATTATTTAAAAGCAATTCCTGCCTGCTGATATTTGTGCTTGCTGCGTCGATTCCAATTTTCGCCTTTTTAATTTCACCCTGATTTCTATTGAAGAGCGGAATCGGGATTTTTAAACCTAAACCTGTATATTTTTCAGGGTAGTTTCCCTTTAAATCATAACTCAACGAGATTTCTACATCAGGAATTGCCATGGCCTTCTGCAGTTTTAGGTTCAATTCATTGTATTCTAAAGAAACTTTTGCAAGCTTTAAATCACTTCTGTTATTTTTTGCAGCGTCTAACAAGCTGGTGTAAGGAATGTCATTCAAAGCCACATTTTTATTTGTTTCGGGAAGAGTTAAGGTGAAGTTAGCATCTGGTTGCAGACCACAGAGCAGGCGTAAATCTCTGTAATCATCCTCCAGGTCGTTCAGCAAGTTAGTCTGCTCCGCTTTGAGGCCGATTAACAGTGACTTTATTCTGATCACATCTTTCAAAGCCACGTTGCCCATTTTTAATTGTTTTTCGTAAGCTGTGATGAGGCTTTGGGTCGATTTGAGCTGTTCCAGGTAAACCTGCACAGACTGTGCATGGAAATATGCTTTATAAAATGTGCTGCGAAGTTCAAATTTCAAAGTGCGCAGTAAATCGAAATACTCCATTTCTGCCATCTTTGCTCCGGATTGAGCGAGTTTGATGTTCTTATTTCGTTTACCTGCCAGTTTTATAAGCTGAGAAATGGATCCGGCAAATTGTCCATAGGCATAGGAAGTTTGCAAAAACTTTCCGGTTTCGTGGTTGTAGAATAAATTCTCGTATTCCAGCTCCGGGTTATCAAAAAGCTTAGCGGTAACCATTTCAGCTTTTGCCTGGTCTATTTGATAATTTGCAGCCAGGAGTTCAAAATTGTGTTTTAAAAACAATGCTTCTGCCTGAGGCAAACTTAACTTGATGGTATCAGTTTGCGCAACAGCTATTTGGTATAGAAAGCTCAGGAAGAGAAAAAGTAGCGTACCTATTCTTGTCATGCGGCAAATCTATCCCAGCCAAATTAAACGCGAATTAAACGCAAATTAAAAGCGGATTAAAGTTCGTAGCCGCGTGATAGCAAGTTGCTACAGTTTTAAAAGCGGTAAGCTGATCGTGAAATCACTTTCTTTTTCAGTAGCTATTTCAATCTTTCCACTAAACAGGTGGATGATTTTATTGGAAATATACAAACCCATTCCTTCACCTTTTTGCCCTGCTTCTGCAGATCGGGTGTAAAATGGTTTGAACACATCTTCGCGTTCGGATAGCGGAATGCCAGGCCCCTGATCAATAATTTTAATCAGCACGGAATCTGCTTCCACAGCTAAACGGCAAATCACTTTTTGATTGTTGGAAAATTTGAAAGCATTTGAAATAACGTTATCAATCGCAATTTGTAGCAGCACCGCATTGGCAGAAACCAGTGGAGCGGGTTGAGCGGTAGCTTGCTTAACAAGCTCTAAATCCAGATTTTTATGCTGCTTCCATTCTGCCTGAATTTTAAACAGGAGTTGATCCATCAGGATAGGCGAAAGTTGTGATTCAATTAATTCGAGATCCATCCTGGCCAGTGCAAGCAGACCGGTAATGATGTGTTCCATGTTTTCGGCATCGTCGGCAACTGACTGAATTACTTTTCGATAGGCATCGATATCTCTTTCTTTTGATAAAGCGAGTTCTGCGGTCATCATCATTCTGGTGAGTGGCGTTCTCAACTCATGAGAAGCATTGGCCACAAAAGTTTTCTGCAGAATGAAGGCTTGTTCCAGTTCAGTCATCAAATGGTTAAAGCTTTGGGCAATCAGGTTGATTTCATCTTTAGTCTGGTTTTCCTCCACCCGGAATTCCAGGTTTTTAGATCCGGCCTGCTTTACTTCTTCCATAAACCTTTTCAGCGGTTTCAGCATCTTTTCAGCCACCCATCTGCTTAATAATAAAACGATAATGGAGATGAATACAAAGGTGAAAAGCATGATTTTTAGCAGCTTTTCTAAACGATTATGCGTACCCTGATCGGTGGCAGAAGCTAGAATAACGAAGTCGCCCTGGTTATCTTCATAATAAATACCCACCACTTGCCTTTCGCCATCTTTATATTGCAGGTGTTTCTTTTTCCTGACGGTATTAATGGTTGCTCTAGTCCAGTATTGGGCAGAATCGCCTATAAATGTAGCCCTGTTTTTGTCGTCGTAAATCCGGATAACTTCTCCATTAAGTTTTTGGAGGTATTTATGTCTAACATTACTTAAGGCATCGCGACTGATTTCATCGGCCTCCAGATAAAGTTTTGCGGTAACCATTGTTCGATCGGTTAAGCGCTCGAAGAAATCGGCTTGTAAAAACTTCATGAACGTAAAATAGACTACGCATAATACCGCCAGCAGCATAGCCGTGCTGATAAAAGTGAAATATAAGGCGATGCGGTCTTTTATTTTCATTATCTCATAATGTAACCCATATTTATTTTCGTGTGGATCAGCTTGCGGTCGAAGTCTTTGTCGATTTTCTTCCTTAAAAAGTTGATGTAAACCTCTATTACGTTGGTTCCGGTTTCAAAGTTAATGTCCCAAACCTGTTCTGCAATAAATTGGCGGGAAAGTAAGCGGTTGGGGTGGCGGAGAAAAAGTTCGAGCAAATCGAACTCTTTGGCGCTTAGCTCGATTTTTTTGTTCGCCCGGATTACTTCCTTGCTATAGGTATCCAAACAAAGATCGGCAAAGCAAAGCTGATGTATTTCCGTATTTTTGAAATTGATTTGCCGCCTCAATAAAGCCGTAACCCGGGCAAGTAATTCTTTTAAATGGAAGGGTTTTACCAGGTAATCATCAGCTCCGGCATCTAAGCCAGTTACCTTGTCGTCTACCGTTCCCATTGCAGTGAGCATCAGCACCGGCGTATTAATGTTCTCGTTTCGAAGTTGCCTGCAAAGTTGAATGCCGTTTAAACCGGGCATCATAATATCAATAATAAGGAGATTATACTCCTTACTGAGGAAGGTTTCTAATGCGTCTGTTCCATTGTAAACGTTAGTGACTTCGTAACCGTTCTCCTCCAAAGCCGATTTCAGGAGGTCGGCAATTTTAACATCATCTTCTGCTATTCCTATTTTAAGCATGATACAAAAGTAAACTTCTCATCTTAAAAGCAGATTAAAATAGAGTAGCAGTTCAGATCAATAGACCAACGATGGACGTTCGTCCTTTAGATTTTTCAATTGCTAGCCACGAAAAATTCTTTACAGGCCCTTCCCCATCAGGGGAAAGGCGCCGCCAGGCAGGCAGGGGGCTATGGCTTTTTTCCAATATTCACCCTGATATTTACTTCAAAATCGCCATTAGTATAACCACTAATTGCGGAAGTGGCTGTATTATAATAAGCAATAAAATATAATGATGATTTATAATTCATGCCGAAGCCAATAGTGGCATTTTCCGTGTTATGGTACATCGCCATCACATACAATTTATCGTTAGCGAAATTTGCATTTATACCTGCATCCCAAAGGTTATCATAATTTTTAATCCCCCTGAAAACTCCTTTTGGCTCAATGCTAATGGCATCCATACCCGTTCCAAAATTGAATTTATAACCTACCGCAGAATAAAAGGTTGGTTTATTGGCAAAATTTAAATCATCATTTCTAAATACTGAACGCATATTTGGAATGGCACCTTCTACGGTAAGTCCGTTTGAGGTGTATGAAACGCCAAAATCACCATCTAAATAGTAACCACGATCGTTAAAGCGGGCAATGGATGGATCATTAATGTCGCTGTTGCGGATGCTGCTTAAATCCAGTTTATCCTGACTGGCACCAAAGGATACCCCAAAATTTAGCTGCTGATTATTATTGCTTAACGGTAAATGATAAGCAAAGGTTCCGACAGCTTTAGTGCGCTGCATGCCACCGGCTTTTTCATTGTAAACATTTACGCCCCAACCCACCTTATTTACCTGTTGATCTAAAGTTACACTCTGGGTAATGGGTGCACCTGGAATGTTAGACCATTGTTTACGAAAACTTCCATTGATGTTAAAACCTTCATTTATACCCGCCATAGATGGATTTACGAGGTACCTGTTTTGAAAGTATTGTGCATTTAAAGGTAGGATTTGTGCTTTAACCCCAGCTGAAAATAAAATGCCGGTTGCAAAAAGAAACGTTACGCGACTTATTTGCTTTATGTTTTTTGTAATTGCTTTCATGTCTGTAATTAGTCTCTGATGATGTTAATATATCCTTTAAAAGTTTTGATTCCCGTTCCTAAATCAATGATGTAGTAATAAGTGCCTTCAGCAAGCGGACTACCATTAACTGTTCCATCCCAATCGTTGATATATGCTTGTTTGGTGTATAATATCCGGCCGGCTTTATCAAAAATCTTTAAGGTATTGTTTGGATAGTAATCGATATTTTTAACGATAAACTTATCATTATAACCATCGCCGTTTGGCGTTACCACCGTACTGGCCTCTAAATTGTAATCGTCTGTAACAGTAACATAAACCGTCTGCGCTGATGTACAACCATTAGAATTAGTCACCGTTACTTTGTAATTACCACTTTGCTTCGGCCTGATGGTCGCATTGGAAGTGCTTTGCCCACCGCTGATATCTGCACCAGTCCAGCTGTATTGTGAGCCACCGGTTGCCGTTAAAATAATCGTTTCGCCCTTTGAAACAGATAGGCTTTTATTGCTGCTGATGGTAATTACCGGAAGCGGATTTACAGTAATAGTAGCATTACCGGTTTGTGTCTGTGTGGCAAAGGCATCGGTTACACTTACTAAAGTGTAAACAGAAGTGCCTACATTACCCGTTGGTACAGTTAATGTTGCGGTTGTTCCGTTTGCGGTTACTGTTCTGTTACTGCTTCCATTTACGGTATAGGTAAAAGTGTAAGGTGCTGTTCCGGCAGAACCGGTAAAGGTAATTACGGGCGAGGTGCTAAAGTTACAAACAGCAGTAGTACCTGAAATGGTGGCTGTTGGAAGGGGACGGACCGTTACTGTTGCCGCGCCCGCTTGTGGCTGACTACAATTTACATCGGCTACTGAAACCAGATTATAAACAAAAGCTCCTACCACAGCACTTGTCGCAGTGACTGTTGCGGTATTGCCTGAAGAGGTTACCGTTCGGGTTGCACCGCCATTAATGTTATAAGTGAAGGTATAAGGTGCCGTTCCGTTTGAACCAGTGAAAGTAAGCGTAGGTGAAGTTGAATTTTGTGAAACAGCTGCAGCCCCCGATAGCGTTGCTGTTGGCAGAGTCCTAACTGTTACCGTTGCGCGGCCTGTTTGGTTTTGGATTGCATTTACATCCGCAACACTTAACAAATTATAGTTAAATGTGCCTGCAGCATTTACCGGAGCGGATAAAGTTGCGGTTGTACCGGCATTATTTGTACTGATGGTTTGAATGGCGCCACCGTTAATGTTATACGTGAAGGTATAAGGTGCCGTGCCATTTCCACCTGTAAAAGAAATGACCGGAGCGTTTCCGTTTATACATAGCGCAGTTGTGCCCGAAATGGTGGCTACAGGAAGTGGGTTAACCTTTACCGTTGTGGAAACATTTTGCGTCTGTGTGCTATATGCATCCGTAATACTGGTTACCGTATAAATAAATGTGCCAACCCTATCTGTTGGTGCATATACTGTTACAGAATTGGTGTTTGATGTTGCAGTTAGCGCTGTACCACCATTAATGTTATAGGTAAAAGTAAAGGGAGCTGTTCCTGCTGATGCGGAAAAAGTAATCACAGGTGCAGTTGCATTTAAAGGCACTGAGACATTCGCACTGGCAACGGCCACTGGCATAGCGTAAATGCGCAGGTTTGCGGGTTTATAATTAATGGCGTAATTGGTATTTAACGCTAATGTTCCCTGTGTGATGGTATAATCGCCGGCTGCTTCACCTGGGTTCCGGATCAATGCTCCTGTAAAAGTGTCTGCACCAATTAACGATGGTGTGGAGGTGTAGGTAAGCGATGGATCTACAGTTGCTTCGACCTTGGTTTTAGCATCAGCTGTTACCGTAATAACTTTCGGTGCAATGGTTAAAATTTGCTGTCTGGCAGTTGCCGGATTGAAGAAGGTATCTCCAGCCTGGTTTGCCGTAATGGTAACTGTTCCTGCTTTTACAATATGCACATCGTTATTGCTGATGGTTGCAATGTTGGTATCGCTACTGGTATAAGTAATGTTGATATTGGTATTATCGCTGGTTGCGCCTATAGGGAAATCAGGATCGCCATAGGTAACTGTTTTTGTAGGGGCGAGCGTAATCGTTTGGTTGGCTTTCACCGTTGCATCATCCCTGCTATACCAGATTGGCGAGGTGATAATCCGGCTTCCATCAGCTTCTACTAAATCGGCATAATAATAACCTGTGGTTAAGTTTGCCAAGGCATTGTCTGTATAGGTTAAACTGGTAGTGGTACCAGCAGTTAATTCAACCGGGTTTACACCACTGCCCGGGATGCCATAAAAAATTTTAATGCTCGTTACCGGGCTTGTTGTAATCGCATTAAGTTCAATTAAGGGTGCACCTGCTGTTTTAAATACACTGCCAACGGGTTGCTTATTGATAGTGAAGACTACTTTTGCAGCCGAATCCTGTGAGGCATAGAAGCGCATTTTTTTAATGGCATCGAGTAAATCATTTTCCGTTAACGCAGGGGCGAGTACCACTAATCTTGCTTTAGTATGCCGTCCGAAGGTTAAGTTGTGGTTATCGTGGTCGATACTGGCCCCGAGGTGATAACCCCTGGCCAGCATTCTATTATAATAACTGAGATAACTCATTGAGCTTGCCGGATCTGAATAAGTAATATTAGTTGAAAACGCAGGGCCACTTTCTAAAGCAGTACCAACAATTGCACTATCTGCACTTAAATCATATGCAGTTGCAATGTTATTATAGTCGCTGGTATTAGGGTGCGCCAGGGTTGCAATTGCATTTAAACCATGCCTGTTGATTATCCTGAATAATCCGGTAGGACCAGTGTAAATGCTTTTAGGTACATAAATCTGGTTTTCACCAGGCTCCCAGCCAATCAGGGAATCAATCCCGTACACAATCACATGGCCGCCACCACTAATTACGCCCCATTCCATTCCATGCATGGCTACAAAAGTAGAGGTAGTTGCATTTTTAGCCGCATCAATTCCAGGTTGCCAGCTGGCTAAAGACATTCCGGCCTGGGTATGGTTATGTTCGGATATCCCCAGGAAATCAAGATTCATAGCGTTTTTGGCAAAGGCATAATCATCTTCCGGTTTTTTGGTTAAATCATCCTTATTTCCATCCGAATAGCTACTGTGGCTATGCAGGTTTCCGTAATAGAAATTTAATTTATTGACATCTAAAACACCGGTTTTGAGGTTTCCTAAAAGCGGTTGACCTGTGAGGTAAAGAGGGCCACCACTACAAGCGCTGTTGATGGAGTAAATGAAGAAATAGTAATTTGTGTTTTGAGATAAACCATTTCTGATAAAAGTTCCGCCGGCTCCTCGTTTCACCACAATTCCACCCCCCAGCAGATCGCCGATGTTATACGTGGTTTGATTTGTTGGTGCTGCGGTTAAAGCATTACTGGTGCTCATCACTACAAGGTATTCGTCTGCACCATTTGCAGGTGTAAATGCACCCTGGATAAAATTATAGTTAGATGAGGTGATGATAAAGTTGGTTGGCTGGGCAGCCGGAACTGCGCAGGGAAGCAAGGCTTTTGTGGCCTGGCTTGCGCTTAATATATTCGTGGTTAAATATTTCGGACCACCGGTGCATGAAATATTATTTAACGGGATGATGAAATAAGTGTAACTGGTAGCATCTGTTAATCCATTATCCGTAAAAGTATTGGTTACAATTCTATTCGCTATAATACCACCGCCAAAAGGGCTGCCAACATTGTAGACGGTACCGTCGGTTGGCAAAGCGCTTAAGGTATTATTCTGGCTTTTTATCACCAAGTACTCATTTGCATCGGTTGATTTGGTAAATGTTGCAGTGATACTGTTTGTTGTTACACTGTTAAAGGTTAATGCGGTTGCCGGTGTTGTTGGCGCAGCGCATACCGGAAGATTAGGTGAGAAATGAACGCCTAAACGGTTCGCGTCATCATCATCAATCGCATTTTGAACCAGAGCCATCGTAATCCTGGTCCAGTCTTCATCAGTATAACTTGGATTAGGAGCAGTAACGTTCAAACTTCTTACATAAGAAATATCTTTAGCGTTAACACCCTGGCCAAAAGCATCTATGATGTTATTATTGGCATCCAGTAGTGCCACCCCATCGTTTCCGTTAAAATTAATAACGGAATTGCTGTTCAGTACTGCACTTGCAGGCGTGAGGTAGGGAATTTCGCTATTGCTGTTTCCCGTATTGCCAAGCAAAACCGATCCGCGGGCTGGAATGGTGAAGTTTAAATTAACGATCTGCGAAGGTGCACCGGAGATGTTGATTGTTCCGCCATCGCCAGAAATATTGTATAAAGCCAGTTTGAGTTGTGGTGATGCCGTGTTGATCGCCTCATTGCTTAGATTCGTTAACTCAATCCATTTGTTTACAGATGTACCTTCATAATACTGACTGATAATAATCGGTGCACTGACCAGGGGAGGATTCGCGGTTGTTGCATCTACAGTTGCAACGGTGGTTTGCAAATTACCAGCAACATCTTGTGCTACTGCATAGAAAGTATAGGTTGTTCCGGCGGTTAAGCCGGTTACGGTAGCTGAAGCCTCTACATTTGCGGTATTTAAAAATGAACCGGATTTAAATGCAGCTGTTCCTGTTGCATTTAATCCTGTCTTTACCTGTGCAGGCGTTGGCGCTGTTGATCCCGAAGGAAGCAGAACATAGTAAGTTGTTCCAGCCTCGTTAATGTTATTAATTAAATCTACCGATGTTATTGTGGCGTTACTGGTTTTCGGATAACTGGCGGTAGTAACTGGCGGAGTAACATCTCCAGCTACACCTGTTCCCGTTAACCCGATATTAACCGAAGTTGCACCTGTACTGGATACCGTTACATTGCCTGATGATGCACCAACAATTGTAGGGTTATACCGAACATAAACAGTTGATGTTAAAGAAATTTCTGCAGGAGTAAAAGCTATAGTATTAGTAAAAGAGTTGTTGTCTTTTGATACAGAGAAAGGTAATGATGTACTGATATTGGTGTTTGCAGTAGTATTGGTGCCTTTTACCGTAAAACTTTGTGCAGCAGAACTGGTGGCGATAGTTTGGTTCCCGAAAGATAAACTTGCTGTTGATGCAGTTAAAGCAGGAGTTGCAACGCCTCCGCCTGAAGTGAAGGATAAATTAAAATTATCTATGCCAGTGGAAGGACGATTCCCGGCGCCCGTGGTTGCATTGATGGTTATAATCCTGATCCAAACCGTGTTTGCATTGTTATCTAAGGCTGTTCCGAAATCAACATTAACAGTGTTATTAGTGAAAGATGTATTCCCTGTAGTTAATATTCCGGAAGTGGTTGCTGCGTTAAAAGTAGTTGGTGCAGCACCGAAGCCATAATCTACCCGCCAGGTGGCTTGTCTTGGCGATCCGGCATCTAAAGATTGTAAGTTAAAGCTTAGTTTTAAGCCCGTTTTGCCAGTGGTGTTGGCCAGTTGAAAAACAAAAGCCGCGTTAGGATCTCCTATAGCTCCCGTTTGCCTTAAGCCCAAAGCACGATCAGTAGCTGAACTTTGCACTGTTGTATTTGCTGCTGATCCGGCAGTTGCCGAAGCCAGATTTTTAAATGCTCCGGTTACATTGTTCCATGCAGTAGCTGCAGTGGTAAATGCTGCTGGTGTTCCTAACGCAGTGGCTGTCGCACTTAATCTTACGGAGAAACCAGATGGAAGCGCGGTGCCGATTCCATCAAAATTTTCAAGATAGGGGGAAGTGGTAAGTGTTACCTGCGCGAATAATTTGCCCACGATCAGGAATAACAAAGATAGAAGTAGAAGTTTTTTCATACAGTTTTTTTATAGGGATGATAAAAAGCAGAATTTTTGCAGAAAAGCAGAAAGCGCGCGACAAGGAAATTTCCAGTCAGGATTTTAACCTGGGCGAGTAAAACTTACCGTTGAGTATATATTTAAGGATGATTGTTGGATAATTTCAACTTCCATAGCAAGATAATCCCATTTAGGCACATCACTTTAGCTTGAAGACTTGAAAATCGAATCGCACAGCGAAACAATTTAGCTGGAAAAGCAGCTTATTGAAGTAGATTTTGTTGCATATGGGATGTTTAGATGCGAAAATAGCGTTCTGATATTAATTTAATATAGAGGGGATGTTAAATTAGTTGTGTTTGGTATAAAAATGGTAGTTAACCATTTAAGATTTAAATTTAGTTATTTTAGGGAATATTAACAGTGATGTTGGTAAAATTAAAAAAGGTAAATTTTAAAAGATTATAAGTGATCTTCAATATTTCCTTTTCCTTCGCGGATTACTTCGAACTCTCCATTGGTACAATCAATAACAGTCGAAGCCTCGTTATCTCCGAAGCCTCCATCAATCACTAAATCAACCAGGTTTTCATATTTCTCATGAATTAATTCCGGATCGGTAGAATATTCAATTACATCGTCATCATCTTTGATGGAGGTAGACAAGATCGGGTTACCCAGTTCCTTCACAATGCATCGGGCTATATTGTTATCAGGTACACGAATCCCTACTGTTTTTTTATTCGAACTTAATAATTTTGGAACATTGTTATTCGCATCGAAGATAAACGTGAAAGGTCCGGGTAATGCTTTTTTTAATACCCTGAAAGTGGTATTGTCAATGGGTTTGATATAATCAGAAATGTGCTTTAAATCATGACAGATAAAAGAAAAATTTGCTTTTTCTGGCTTAATACCCCGGATACGGGCAATCTTTTCAATGGCTTTTGGATTGGTGATGTCGCAGCCTAATCCATAAATAGTATCGGTAGGATAGATGATTAATCCACCTTTTTTCAATACGTCTACCACTTGTTGAATGGCTTTTTCGTTCGGGTTCTCTGGATAGATTTTAATAAGCATAGCGTAAAAATAACAATTTAATAGTGTTGGTTGTTTAATATTCTTAATCTTTGCATTACAAAACATACGCTAATCTATTATTATGAGAAAAGCTTTCGTGGCAATTGCTGCATTTTTAATTGCCCTCACCATTATGCTGGGCTTATATCACCCGTTTCTATGGTGGACATTCCTCTTTACCGGACCATTTGTACTTCTGGGTGTTTACGATTTATATCAGCCAAAACACAGTATCGTACGGAACTATCCGGTTTTCGGGCGACTGCGTTATTTTATGGAAGAACTGCGGCCAAAAGTGTATCAGTATTTCGTAGAAAGTGATACCAATGGTACGCCATACAATCGGTTAAACCGCTCTTTAATTTACCAACGTGCAAAAACTGATAACGATACCATCCCTTTCGGAACGCAATTAAACGTATATGAAAACGGTTATGAATGGCTTAGTCATAGCATTGCAGCCATTTCTCACCATGAGTTAAATCTTGACCCGCGTGTATCAATTGGCGGACCGGATTGCAAAAAACCTTATTCCGCAAGTATTTATAACATTTCGGCAATGAGTTTCGGATCATTAAGTCAGAATGCAATTTTGGCTTTAAACGGTGGTGCTAAAATGGGCAACTTTGCTCATAACACCGGTGAAGGTGGAATCAGCGATTACCACCGTAAACCTGGAGGTGATTTAATCTGGCAAATTGGAACAGGTTATTTTGGCTGCAGAAATAACGATGGAACATTTAATTACGACGCTTATGGCGAACGTGCCCAGGCTGATCAGGTGAAGATGATTGAAATTAAACTTTCTCAGGGTGCTAAACCTGGTCATGGTGGAATGTTGCCGGCTAAAAAGGTAACGGCCGAGGTAGCGCGCATTCGTCTGGTACCGGAGGGGAAGGATGTACTCTCTCCACCTTCGCATTCTGCATTTAATACGCCAATAGGTTTATTAGAATTTGTGAAGCGGTTACGTGACTTATCAGGTGGAAAACCGGTAGGTTTTAAGTTGTGTATTGGACGTAAAAGCGAATTTTATGCCATTTGCAAAGCGATGATTGAGACTGGAATTTATCCGGATTTCATCACCGTTGATGGGGGAGAAGGCGGAACAGGTGCTGCACCACAAGAGTTTTCGAACTCGGTTGGAATGCCGTTGCGTGAGGGTGTTGCCTTCGTATACGATGTATTAAATGGTTTCGATCTTAAAAAACACATTAAAATAATTGCTTCTGGTAAAGTGGCTACTGGTTTTGATTTGGTTAAAAACATTGCCTTGGGCGCCGATTTATGTAATGCTGCCCGCGGAATGATGTTTGCCTTAGGGTGTATCCAGGCATTGGAATGCAATAGCAATACCTGTCCTACGGGTGTGGCTACACAAGATCAAAGTTTGATGAAAGGCTTAGTAGTAGAAGATAAAACGGTGCGTGTTAAAAACTTCCATAACCTTACTGTCGCCAGTGCGGTAGAATTGTTAGGTGCTGCGGGTTTACGGGAACCACATCAGCTCAGCCGGGCGTATATCAATCGACGGGTTAGCTCTAGCGTAATGCAATCTTATTTAGAAAGTTTCCCATACATTCCTGCCGGAAGTTTATTGCAAACACCATATCCCACTCGTTTTGAACTGGGAATGGCTTTGAGTTCGGCAGCGAGTTTCGCACCAACAGACTATAAAGTCTCTGCAATTGACTATCAGCACGCAAATCCATATAGCGATACCATGCATGATGATGGAATTTAATATCTGGTTTTGATACCAGCGCCCTGTAAGTTTTGAAATTTGCAGGGCTTTTTTATGGTAGAAATCTTTCGCTTTTTTATGAACGGTGATTAACACGGTCATCATTGTGAACTTAATTCAGAGCCTCTTAACAAATACTTCACTTATCCCGATGCACCGGCTTGCCGCCGAAGGGCTTTACTTTTTTGCTGATTCGACATTTGCCAATAGAATTTATTAGCCCCACGCCGTCATTTCGAGCGAAGCCGAGAAATCTTTTTAAGTTGAAGAATGGCTGCGTTCAAAGATCTCTCCATTGCGCTGCGCTCCAGTCGAGAAGACGATGATACGATGGTCATTTCAACTGCAGGGGAGAGACCTTGAACCATGAGCATTAGTTAAGCAGTAAACGTTTTCTCCTTCCATCATTTCCCAGGCCGGTAGCAGGGTGGCATAGCGGGGTGTCATTCAGAGCGAAGCGAAGAATCCCTGCGTTTTTCCCTACTGCCTTCAGTGAACACCGGACCTTTTTATGACGTCATTCCATGAACGGTTGGATTAAAGCGGCCATCATCCTGAACTTGATCAGGACCTAACTTCAATAGGTGCTAAACTAAATTCAGCGCAAGGATTCGATTAGTACATCCCCTCAAAAAATCCGTCATCTGCTGAAGCAATCTGCATCTAAGAATCTGCAAGGGAGATTGCTTCGCCTCCTCGCAATGACGAGATGTTGAGAGGGGCTTTCTCGCTGTGCTGGCTAGCCGCCGAAGGGCTTTTACTTTTTTGCTGATTCGACATTTGCCAATAGAATTCATTAGCCCCACGCCGTCATTTCGAGCGAAGCCGAGAAATCTTTTCAAGTTGAAGAATGGCTGTGTTCAAGGATCTTTCCATTGCGCTTCGCTCCAGTCGAGAAGACGATGATACGATGGTCATTTCAACTGCAGGGGAGATACCTTTGAACCATGAGCGTTATAGTTAAACAGTAAACGGCTTCTCCTTCATCAGTTCCGAGGCCGGTAGCAGGGTGGCAATAGTGGGGTGTCATTCAGAGCGCAGCGAAGAATCCCTGCGTTTTTGTCTAGTGCCTTCAGTGAACACCGAACCTTTTTATGACGTCATTCCATGAACGGTGGGGTTAAAGCGGCCATCATCTTGAACTTGATTCAGGACCTCACTTCAATAGGTGCTAAATTAAATTCAACTCAATGATTCGGTTAGTGCATCTCCTCAAAAAATCCGTCATTGCGAAGCTGATTTTTCATGTGCTGAAGCAATCTCCATCGAAGAAATCTGCAAAGGAGATTGCTTTGTCGTGCCTCCTCGCAATTGTAATGGTTTAGTAATTCGGTAATGAACTAGTTTATTTTTTGTTATTTATATTGACCATTTCCACAGGCTTTTTACCATTAATTCCTTGGTGTGGTCTTTCCCAGTTATAATATACAATATACTTTAAAAGTTCGTCTTGCAATTCCTCTAGGCTATCAAAGTCTGTATCTTCAATGAGATCCTCTTTTAAGGTTCTCCAGAAGCGTTCAACCTTTCCGTTTGTCTGTGGCCGATATGCCTTGGTGTAACGTCGTTTGATCCCGGTTTCCATCAGCATCCTCTCAAAGGGATGGTTCTTTTTGTTCTGACTGATGGAGGGACCGAACTCTGGCCCGTTGTCAGCAATCATCTCCTCAAAGAGTATCCCAAATTCCTGTTTGAGCATCTGCATGCAGCGCATACCAGCGAACATGGTGGTAAGAGCGGTAATGTCTTCCATTACCGCTGCCCAGGCCAAACGTGAATAATCATCGAGGACACACAGCAGATAAAGCTTTCTATTTTGTCCCCTGATTACACTTTTACTAAGATGGTGGCAATCAATATGTCCCAACTGGCCCATATACTCCTTTATGATCTTTCGTTTAACTTCTTTTTCGGTGGACCTCAAATGGTTCTGACCGTGACGCTTGAGGATATTGTATACCCCAGATGCCGAGGGCATAAATTTATCTGATTTTTGTTTAAGCTGACTGGCTATTTCAAATTTATTACAACCAAGTTTACGCAGATCAAGCACTTTTTGTTCATCCTGCAAGTCGGGACGTCTTGTACGGTACTTAGGACCACGCTTCGCTGGGAGCAGGTCTAGTTCATTGCCCGATTGCTTGAACCTGTTGTAATACTTTAAAAAACTCCGCGCATCAGTGTCGTGCGCAGAGTAGAAATCTTTTGCAAGTTTAAAATTGGGGTGAACACCAGCTTTTACCTGTTCATATTCTGTGATCAGGAATCGGTATTTATTCAGATAATTACGCTTTAAGGTAAGATCATTCGTGTTTATTCGCATAAATCATTATTAGCTAATACAAAGCTAATTCTGTTACCGAATTACTAAACCATTACAGCAATGACGAGATGTTTAAGAACAGTTATAACTACAGGTAGGCTTTACACGCTGCGCCGGCTTGCCTCGGCTGGCCGCCGAAGGGCTTTTACTTTTTTGCTTGATCAAAAAAGTAACAAAAAAATCAAGGCTTGAAACTGATGTCGGATAAAATCGTCAAAGCTTAATTTCGGCAGCACAAGCACCCGATGAAGGATCGGGCAATATGCGCTGCCTTGGGTTGTGGTGTTATGAAAGATTGGGGTCGAAGCTTTAACGTTTTCTCCTTCCATCATTTCCGAGGCCAGATAGCATTATGGCCATAGCAAGGTGTGCCCCTCATTGTCATTCAGAGCGCAGCGAAGAATCCCTGCGTTTTCTGCTACTGCCTTCAGTGAACACCGAACCTTTTTTATTACGTCATTCCATGAACTGTGGTTAAAGCGCTCGTTATCCTGAACTTGATTCAGAACCTATGCTTTGATGTTATTTTTTCAAATCAATAGTTGCGAAATCTGGAAATCGCATCCGCGAACAATAATGCAAAAAGCCGCCCGAATTTATTCGAACGGCTATATCTACGCTTTCAACTTTAAGCTTTCCGCTTTGAGCTTTTAACTTAAAACTCTGCATTTTTAGGGAAACGAGGGAAGGCAATTACATCACGAATGTTGGTCATCCCGGTTACAAACAATACTAAACGTTCAAAACCTAAACCGAAACCTGCATGCGGTGCAGTTCCGAAACGACGGGTATCCAGGTACCACCAAAGTTCATCCTGCGGAATGTTTAATTCTTCCATTCTTCTGGTTAAACGATCTAAACGTTCTTCACGTTGTGAGCCGCCAATCATTTCACCAATGCCCGGGAATAAAATATCCATTGCGGCAACCGTTTGCCTGCCTTCGGCATCTGGCTCATTCTGACGCATGTAAAAAGATTTGATATCTGCAGGGTAATCTGTTAAAATTACTGGTTTTTTAAAGTGTTTTTCTACCAGGAAACGTTCGTGTTCGCTTTGTAAATCGGCTCCCCACTCATCGATTAAATATTTAAATTGTTTTTTCTGGTTAGGCTTAGACGACCTTAAAATTTTAATCGCTTCGGTATAAGTTAAGCGCTCAAAGTCGTTTGCCAGGCAGAAATCCAGTTTCTCTAACAAAGTAAATTCACTCCGCTCATTCTGCGGTTTTTGTTTATCCTCTTCGGCTAAACGGCCGTTTAAGAATTCCAATTCATCTTTGCAATTGTCTAAAGCATATTTAATCACATACTTCATCATGTCTTCTGCCAGTTGCATATTGTCCTCTAAATCTGCGAAAGCAAATTCAGGTTCTACCATCCAGAATTCAGCAAGGTGGCGGGTAGTATTCGAGTTTTCAGCCCTGAAAGTAGGACCAAAGGTATAAATCTTACCAAAAGCCATTGCTGCCAGTTCACCTTCTAATTGTCCCGAAACTGTTAAGTTCGTTGCACGGGCGAAGAAATCCTGAGAGAAATCTACTTTTCCATCCTCTGTACGAGGGGTATTGTCAAAATCTAACGTAGTTACTTTGAACATTTCACCTGCACCTTCTGCATCGCTTGCGGTAATTACAGGAGTATGCATGTAAACAAAACCACGTTCGTTATAAAACTGGTGGATGGCGAAAGCCAATGCATGGCGCACCTTGAATACCGCGTTGAAAGTGTTGGTGCGGAACCTCAGGTGAGCAATTTCCCTTAAAAATTCTAAACTATGTTTCTTTGGTTGTAACGGAAATTTTTCCGGATCGCTATCCCCTAAAATTTCCACAGCGGTTGCTTTAACTTCTACCGATTGGCCTTTCCCTAATGATTCTATCAAACTTCCGGTTGCGGAAATGGCAGCACCTGTGGTGATTCTTTTCAACAGCTCATCTGGTAAATTATTAAAATCGATCACTACCTGGATATTGCTCATGCAACTTCCATCATTTAAAGCGATAAACTGATTATTACGGAAAGTTCTTACCCATCCCATAACCGTTACTTCTGTGCCAAATGCAGTCGATTTTAATAAATCTTTAATTTGCTGTCTCTTAATCATATTGTTATTTGTAAAAGGCGCAAATTTAGGAAAAAAATGTATCACTTAACCATTAGCAGTTTGTAGTTTTTAGTTTTTTGAAAACTACAAGTTAGTGTGCAATTTGTAACCAGTAGCAAACGCGAACTGAAAGCTGTGAAATGAAAACTTAGTTCTGATCATTTGCAACTGAAAACTCCCAACTGAAAATGCCCAACTTACTACTGCTGTTGCTGCTGCTGCATCGCCTCCATATATTGCTGGTAACTATTTTGTTTTCTCACATGAGTTGTCGCCATGCCCGAAGGTTTTGAATAGTTCACTTCCTTTGGCAGGAAATAATTTTCGTTATCATTGAAATCATCATCGTTATAGCCTACAGAAACATTTACCTCCATAATATGTTCAAAGCCACCTTTGTAAACCCCTTTTACAGGAGAACAATTGGTGAAATTTCTGCCCACGGCCAGGCGAACATGGTTTTCATTGGCAATGCAATTATTTGTAGGATCCAAACCCAGCCAGCCATATTCCGGTAGAAAAGCTTCAGCCCAGGCATGGGTTGCGCCTTCACCCCGCATGCCATCGCGGTTCGGACAGATGTAACCACTTACATAACGGGCCGGGATTCCCGTAAGCCGAAGCATTGCGGTTAAAACGTGTGCAAAATCCTGACAAACGCCGGCTTTTAGTTTCAGGATTTCATCAATTGTGGTATCAACTGCAGTAATTCCTTTGATATATTCATATTCATTAAAAACATGTGCACAGTATTTAATGGACGTTTGATATGGTGTATCTTCAATCGTCTTGATCTGTAGCGCCGTATCCTTTAATTGCACAATGCCCTCAAATGATTCCTGTCTCAGGTAATCAATGTAAGGTACTTCAAATTTTAAGGCAGCCAGACCATTCCATTGTTCACTGCTGAACATATCATCTTGTGGTAATGGTTTTGGGAAGGTTTCCACGCAAACCTTCGAAAATATCTTCAATTGGTTATGTGGTTCATTTTGGGTAAACGTGCCCACTTCGTTGCCATAGTAATCTATAAATATCTCAATTTCCGGGCTTCCGGAAATATTCAGATCATGCTTAACTACTTTTTGAAAATCATCCTTAATGGGGAAAAGAATGATTTGATTGGCGCTGTCCCGAACAGGCGATTCATATTTGTAATTGGTGATGTGTTTTATTTTGAAAATTGGCATCTTAGGTTGGATTTGTTGTTTGCGGCAATGGGTGCTTTACGAGTTTGCGAAATAATATTCGTTCAGTAAGTTGCCAATTCCAAAAAGTTCTGTTTTAATATCTGTCAAATAGTGATGCAGCTGATCATCGGCCATGGTGTTTACCGAGCTATAGGTGATCATACTTTTAAGCCTCCCTATTTTAAACGATAAATTGTTGTAATCTTCGATATTGCTTTCGCTCTTGAGTCTGCTGAAATAACGCTCAATGTTATGCATGGAATATAACGCAGAGCGGGGAAAGTCGTTATTAAGCATCACTAATTCGATAATGTTTTTGGCATCAAAGCCTTGACGGTAAGTTTTAAGGTAAAGTTCATAACCGCCAAGCGAAAGCAACAAATGTTTCCAATAGGCAATATCAGTCAGTAAATCCGGATTGGTACTGATAGAACTGAACTTAATATCCAGAATATCTATAGATTGAATGCTTCTTTCCAGATGCTTGCCAATTTTCATAAAACTTCTGCTCTCGCCGCGTTCCATTGCACTATCTGCAGTGCCATGATAGAGCATTACCTGTTTGATGAGGATATCTAAAGCATTGATCGGATCATCTTCCTGTACATACCACAAAAGTTTTTCGTCTTTCACGGTGTGATAGTATTCATTTAAACATTGCCACAGGTCTTTGGGGATGTGTTCCTGCACACTTCGGGCGTTCTCTCTGGCCAGTGTTACAATATTTAAAATAGAATTCGGATTCTCTTTATTTAGAAGGAGATATTCAATCACCGCTCTGCTGTCATGCTGAATGTTGAGTAACTCATTCTCATCATCAGAAGAAAAAATCCTGATTACCGGTTTCCAGGTAAACTCCTTGATAGTATCTTGAGAAGAGGCGTAATTAATTTTCAACATGCGCAACATCCCGTCGCTGCGCTCCACGTATCTGCTCAGCCAATATAAGCTTGATGCTACTCTACTTAACATATATGTATTCTAATAAGTTAAAACCCAGGTGTCTTTGCTGCCGCCGCCCTGTGAGCTGTTCACCACCAGCGAACCTTCTTTAAGGGCCACGCGTGTTAATCCGCCGGGAACAATCGAAATTCCATCCGGTCCGTTTAAGGCAAACGGACGAAGATCTATTCTTCGGGGCGCCAATTTTCCATTAATGAAGCATGGTGCGGATGATAAGCTGATGGTTGGCTGGGCGATAAAATTTCTCGGATCTTTCAGAATCTCCATCTTATATTCATCCGTTTCCTGTTCTGTTGCAGCATGGCCCATTAACATGCCATAACCGCCACTTCCATTCGTTTTCTTAACCACCATGGTGTTGATGTTCGAGAAAACATAATCGAGCTCATCAGGATTACTTAATTGATAAGTGGGAACATTTTTCAAAAGCGGCTCTTCATTCAGGTAATACCTGATCATATCGGGAACGTAAGTGTAAACTGCTTTATCATCAGCAACACCATTACCAACAGCGTTTACAATGACAACGTTTCCTTTGCGGTAAGCGCCCATTAAACCAGCCACGCCCAAAACACTGTGAGGGTTAAAAACCAGAGGATCCAGGTAATCATCATCAACACGGCGATAAATCACATCCACCTGCTGAAGACCAGTAGTGGTTTTCATAAATACCTTTTGATTTTTAACAACCAAATCTCTTCCTTCTACCAGTTCTAATCCCATTAACCTAGCTAATGTGGTGTGTTCATAATAAGCTGAATTGTACATCCCCGGACTGAGTAAAACAATCGTGGGGTTAGATACGGCTCGTGGAGAGAGGGCCATCAAATTTTTATAAAGTATTGTGGGGTACTCGGTTACGCTTCGTACGCCACATTGTGGTATAAGATCAGGAAAGAGTCTTTTGGTCATTTCCCTGTTTTCTAGCATATAACTCACACCTGAAGGTGTCCGTAAATTATCTTCCAATACGTAAAAAGTACCATCGTGATCGCGAATCAGATCAATGCCTGCAATATGGATATAGATATCGTGCAATACATTCACATTATGCATTTCCCGTAAAAAGTGTGGACAAGAATAAATTACATTGATAGGTACGATCTGATCTTTAAGGATAAATTGATTGCTGTACACGTCTTTTAGAAAAAGATTCAAAGCTTTTAAGCGCTGTTTTATTCCCTTTTCAATAAAAGCCCATTCGGTGGAGGTGATAATTCTTGGAATCATATCAAATGGGAAGATCTTCTCAATCCCTTCACCATTATCATAAACAGTAAAGGTGATGCCCTGGCTCATGAAAAGTTTTTTAGCCAGTTCTTCTTTTTTGTTTAAATTATCAAGTGATTCTTTTGAGAAGTTATTAATGAAGTTTTGATAGTGATTTCGATGAAGATCGCCATTTAAAAACATTTCATCGTAAGTATTTGGATGATTTATGTAATTTTTTAAGAAATTTTCGATCATTTTCTGTTAAATATTTCTTTAAAGTACATTTTTTGATTGAATATTTTGTAATTTTTAGATTAATAGTATGATTTTTATCATTTTAAGTCTATTAAATTAACATATAATTAAATTTTATTAAAATTAATATCGTGTTTATGATTGAAAGGATGATTATTTTGTAATAAGGCTTGTTTTTTAAGATAAAAATTGTACTTTTGTAATGCTCGTTAATTATTATTATATATTTGGTTTAAAAAAAGCGCTGGCAACGGCGCTTTTTTTACAGATTTTTAAGAGGCTTATTCATAATCAACATAAACTAAACAACCTAAACTAAAAGAAGCTTCCCTGGCGCAACCTCGGAAGTTTTCTTTTTTTAGATGCTTTTCATAAATTAAATTGAAAACTTTAAACTTTTTTGACTTGAGTAAGGATAAACATTGATTATTTCCTAAGTCAGGAAGGAAGCTGTATTGAAAATAAAACGCCATTAGCTGCCTGTAGATCATTAGGCGAATGGTGAGTTTAAAGAAAGGTGGATTCGAAATCTAGTCCACTTAAAGTTCGGTAAAACAAAAAAGCCATCTTGATTTTCATCAGGATAGCTTTCAATATATGTTTTGTTAGTGATTAACTAGTCTTCAGAATAGCTGATGTCGTTAACGTGCTTGTCAATTTCCCATCTTCCTGTTCCTTCTTCGCCAATTACTTCGAACAACTCTAATGCACGACGTGCTTTGTATTCTTCTTCACGTTGTTCTTTTAAGAACCAGTTCAAGAATTCCATCGTAACGAAGTCTTGTTCTTTTAAACATCTCGAAGCTAAATTTTTAAAGCTTTGTGTAATTGCAATTTCTGCTTCCAAAGCATCTTCAAATACTTCTCTGAAACTTAAGAAGTCTGATTTAATACCTGTCACTTCCGGAGAAATCGCATTTCCACCCATATCTAACACGTATTTGAATAATTTTAATTGATGCACTCTTTCTTCTTCCGATTGTTTAGTGAAATAATCTGCAGAGAAGTCGTAACCGTTTTGGTTACACCAGGATGCCATTGATAAATATAGTGATGAGGAGTGTGCCTCTTTTTTAATCTGCTGATTTAAAAGTGTTTCAATATCCTGAGATATTAAACATTTAATACGCATTAAATCTTTCATAGTTTCTGTGCTTTAATAACAATACAAATGTAACATCAATTTGTTCGCTTTTGTAAATTATTTGCTATATGAAATTAGTCTAAATTGTTGATCAATAAGTATTTATAATGAGTTTAAATAAGAAGAGCTAGAGGTGAGAATTGATACGTGGGGAATAGATAGGAAGTGGGAAATAGGTAATGGAAAATAGATAGGAGTGAAGAGTTCGGGAATTAAAACGGTAAAGAAAAGTTTGAAATAGAAAAGACTGATCAGTTAGTCTGTTATGTTGCGCTTAAGTTCTTGATTACCAAAAGACGAATTAACTAAAGAACCAAAAAACTAAAAACTAAAAAACCAGCCTGTGCAGGCAATCGTTAACCATATGGTTTAACTTAAACATGGTAAAAGTTCCCTGTAATAAATCTTTTAGTGAAATAATTTCTAAAGCACTTAATAAGTAGATATGCTCGCAACCATTAAAGGTAACCAATTCGAAATCGGCTCGCTGTGTATTTAAAAGTAAAGCTTCGACGTCTATTTCTTCAACAACTTTCTTTAACTTCTGAAGTGATAAGCAATTGTAGCGGGCGAATTTACCGCCAAAATCTACATATAAGCAGTTTAATTTATCTGATTGATAAACAGCACCTCCATTGTTTGAGAACACGTTAATTAATTCATTGATATCGATACACGCTTTTTCCATCAGGAACAAAAATTGGTATTATTTAGATTAAATACAAATAAAATTTGAAATAAATAATTTAATGGCGAAGAGATGAGAATTGAGTAGGCGGTGATGTCACTCATTGATCACAAACACCATATGATGATATTCACCGTCCATAAAGGTTTTCTCATTTTTAATTTCAAATCCAATATGCTGATACAGCTTCAAAGCTTTCGGATTATTAAGTTCAACCAGAAGACCAGCTTTAGTGTGATTCATTTCTTTCGCCCACTTTATCGCTTCAAAAATTGATAACTTTCCAATGCCTTTACCTTGTGCTTCGGGCTTAACGCTTACAGTATCAATGTAGAATTCTCCACTCTCTGTTTCTTGCTCTGAATCACTTAAGTCTGAATTGCTGTTAATACTTAAGTATTTTAGGAAAGGTTCACGAAGCACTGCGAGCTTAGCACCATCGTAAGCATTTATACTTCCCAATATGGTTTCGCCTTCTGCAAAAACGAGCGTATTTTCAAAACTATACTGATTTCCGGGTAATTTGAAAAAGCGTTGAAAAAGGTTATTGATTGTCTCAGGATTATCCGAACCAGCAAATTTTACGGCCAATTTTCCCATGGCTTGCAAGATCAACGGAACAACTTGCACAGCATCGCCCGGTGTTGCTTTTCTAATCATTTATAAGTCGCTTAGGTTAAATGTTTCCGCAACACGAATCCCTTTTTCGGTTCGTTGCAAGGTGCAGCATTCGTTACCAGGGTCGTGTTCCAGATATAAGATGTAACCTTTGTCGACTGCTTCTTCTAAAAATACTTGCTTTTCTGTTAAGGTTTTTAATGGAAACATATCATAGGCCATCACATAGGGGAGCGGCAAATGACCAACAGAAGGCAAGAGATCTGCCATATAGACGAGCGTTTTACCTTTGTAATAGATTTTTGGAAGCATCATGGCATCAGTATGCCCATAAGCAAAGCTGATATTGATGTCCTTTTGCCACGCTACATTCTCCACTTCATCTATAAATTTAAGCTGGCCGCTTTCCTTAATAGGCAATATGTTCTCCTTTAAAAATGAAGCCTTCTCCCTGGCATTGGGTTCTACAGCCCATTGCCAATGCCTTTCGTTGCTCCAGTAGGTTGCGTTTTTAAACGTTGGCATCAACTTATCCTGTTCTCTGATCACCGCCCCACCCACGTGGTCAAAATGCAAGTGCGTTAAGAAAACATCCGTGACATCTGTTAAGCTAAAGCCCAGGCTGTTCAATGATTTTTCCATCGAATCATCGCCATGAAGATAATAATGATGAAAGAATTTTTCATTCTGCTTATTTCCGATGCCGGTATCAATGAGGGTTAATTGATTTTCATTTTCAACAAGCAGACAGCGCATTGCCCAGGTACATAAATTATTTGCATCAGCTGGATTTGTTTTCTGCCAGATGGCTTTAGGCACAACGCCAAACATTGCGCCACCGTCTAATTTAAAAAGGCCTGTATTTATGGTATGGAGTTTCATTTTTTTCTAGTATCAGGTATTGATTATCAGGTATTTGAGTATCAGGTATTCAGAATCAGGATATCAGCTGACTATCATGGTTTAAAAATACCAAAACCCTCTAGCACTAACTAAAGGGTTTTGGTATTTTGACTAAAGACTAAAGACTCTGGACTTATAAATGGATCACTTCTCCGTAAGCATCAGCGGCAGCTTCCATAATGGCCTCGCTCATGGTTGGGTGGGGGTGAACCGATTTAATCATTTCATGTCCGGTTGTTTCCAGTTTACGTGCAACAACAATTTCGGCGATCATTTCAGTAACATTTGCACCGATCATGTGTGCGCCTAATAATTCGCCGTATTTAGCATCGAAGATTAATTTAACAAAACCATCTTTTGCACCAGCGGCACTCGCCTTACCTGAGGCAGAGAACGGGAACTTACCGATCTTCAATTCGTAACCAGCTGCTTTTGCTGCTTTTTCGGTATAACCTACAGAAGCAATTTCAGGTGTGCAATAGGTACATCCCGGAATATTATTATAGTCTAAAGGTTCAGCATGCTGACCTGCAATTTTTTCTACACAAATAATACCTTCTGCAGAAGCTACGTGAGCAAGCGCTTGTCCGCTAACTACATCGCCAATAGCATAGTAACCTTTTACCGAAGTATTGTAAAATTCATCGGTAACAATTTTGCCTTTTTCAGTTTTGATGCCTGTTTCTTCCAGGCCGATGTTTTCAATGTTCGCCACAATACCAGCTGCCGAAAGAACAATGTCAGCCTCAATGGTTTGCATACCTGAAGCCGTTTTAACTGAAACTTTACACCCAGCACCAGCAGTATCAACCGATTCAACACTTGCTGAAGTCATCACGTCGATACCCACTTTTTTCAAGCTGCGAAGCAATTGCTTAGAAACATCTTCATCTTCAACCGGAACAACGTTATCCATAAACTCAACGATGGTTACTTTCGTTCCCATTGTTGCATAGAAATAAGCAAATTCAACACCAATTGCGCCAGAACCAACTACAACCATGCTTTTCGGTTGTTCAGGAAGAACCATTGCCTGGCGATAACCGATAATTTTTTTGCCATCTTGTTTCAGGTTTGGAAGTTCTCTTGAACGTGCGCCTGTAGCAATGATGATATTTTTAGCAGTCAATTCTTTTTGAGAACCATCCGCACCTTTAACTTCTAATTTATTACCTGGCTTTACTTTACCGGTGCCCATGATCACATCGATCTTGTTTTTCTTCATCAGAAACTGAACACCTTTACTCATGCCGTCTGCAACACCGCGACTGCGTTTTACCACTGCTGCAAAATCTGCAGTAGCCCCGGCAGTAGTGATGCCGTATTCTGCTGCATGGTTGATATATTCAAATACCTGAGCACTTTTTAAAAGGGCTTTTGTAGGGATACAACCCCAGTTTAAACAAATACCGCCAAGTGATTCGCGTTCTACAATAGCAACTTTAAGTCCTAATTGAGAAGCTCTGATCGCAGCTACATAGCCACCTGGGCCGCTGCCTAAAACAATAACATCGTAATTCATCTGTTTCTTTTTGTTTTTTTAATCTGTCAGATGGAGCTTACCATAATTAAAGACTTCGTTTCCGATTTGATCGAACTGTGATTTAATTATGGACGGTTCTTATCTATATATAAAGAGATTTGCTTTTAATTGTTCGTTAAACATCTGTAATCCTCTGGTGAAGGAGTCTCTGTTCAGTACAGATTAATCTCGTCTCAAAATTATTAAGACATTACAGGGGGCTGAGTGTTCTAAATTTCTCAGCAACTGCCAAAACTAAAAAAAAAATGTTAATTGATACGGTGATTATTTCTATAGTAGTGTAAAATCTATAAAAATTACAAATTGGAGTTGCAACTTTAGTTTAATTAGAATCATATTATTGGCACTTGACTCCAATCCTTCCTTTTAATTTGTTTTGGTTTCTGATTTGGTAGTAGATGTTTTAACCAATTTGCTTATGCCGGTTTCCCATTAATTTTGTGTTAAGATTTTAAATTTCACCTTTTCTTAAGAAGAATTTAGGAATCGAATAGGAGGAAGTGAGAAAAATTGGTAAGATTTCAGTCTTATGATACATTTACTGCCTTAATTTCAATTTTTACGGGAGATCTTTGAGGAATATTTATTTCTTTTGCCAATCCTTTGATAAAGTGAAAGTTATCATGTTAAAAACAAAGGTAAATTGTTGAAAAGTTTTAAGATTGTTAATATAAATTTAACATTGGATGTTAAAATGTGTTAAATTTTAATCCCTACCTTTGTGGCAATAAAATTCCCTTCTAATTATTATTCAACAACAAACAACATTTAGAAAACAAAGTATGAAAAAAACTTTACTATTTAAGATTGTAGTAATCGTTCTTGCTTTTGTAGGTTTTATATCTGTAGCAAATGCGCAGGTAACTACATCATCAATGACTGGTACTATTAAAGATGCAAAAGGTGAGTTGCCTGGAGCGAGTATCAAAGCTATTCACACTCCAACAGGATCAGTTTACACCACTGTTACCAACGCTGCCGGTCGCTTTACAATAGGTAACATGCGTGTTGGTGGGCCTTACACTATCGAAATTAGTTATATCGGTTTCCAACCAAGAAAGATTGAAGACGCTTATTTGAAGCTTGGAGAAACTTTTGTAGTAGAAGCCCAATTAGCTGACAATGCCGCTACATTAAATGAAGTTGTAGTTGTAGGTCAAAATAATCCTATAATGAACAGTAAACGTAATGGAGCATCTACTACTGTTTCGAGAGCTCAAATCGAAAATCTCCCTAGCATTTCGAGAAGCGTAAATGACTTAACTAGATTGACTCCGCAAGCAAATGGTACATCCATTGGTGGCGGAAGTTATCGTTCAAACAATTTTACTGTAGATGGTGCTAACTTTAATAATCAATTTGGAATTGGTCAGAATATTCCTGCAGGAGGGTCTCCAATTTCAATTGATGCATTGGAAGAAATTTCAGTGAACGTAACACCTTTCGACGTTCGTCAAAGCGGTTTTACTGGTGCTTCTATAAATGCAGTAACGCGTTCAGGTAAAAACACTTTTTTCGGTAATGCATTTTATAATTTCCGTTCGGAGAAACAGCAAGGTGTTCGAGTGGCAGACAATCTTATTACCAATCTACAGCAATTGGACGAGAAACAGTATGGTTTTAGCTTAGGTGGCCCAATTATTAAAAACAAATTATTTTTCTTCGTTAATATGGAGAGAAGAAAAACTGTTGAACCTGGTCCAACTAAAATTGCTTCTGCAAATGGTGTAGAAAATGCTACATTAAACATTGCTAGGCCGAGTACTTCTTTTATGGATGAAGTTCGTCAAACACTATTATCTCGATATGGTTATGAAACCGGGCCGTATCAAGGTTATTCTAATGAAAGCAACAACGATAAGTTGTTTGCTCGTTTAGACTGGAATATCAGTGATAAACATAAATTTAACGTTCGTTATTCGCAAGTTGAGAGCAAAAGCCCTTCGAGTTTGAGCACTTCCACATCAGGGTCAGGCTTCACTGCTAATGACAACCGTCAAAGTATTTATGCTATGAGTTTTCAAAATTCAAATTATTTCCAGGAAGCTAATCTATATGCTGGAACTGCTGAGCTAAACTCTAATTTAGGCAAATTTAATAACTCATTAAGATTTTCATTTGCCCATCAAAATGATCCTAGATCTTCTCCCGGAAGTGAATTTCCACTTGTTGATATTCTAGATAAAGGATTAGCCTCACCAAGAACAGGACCAAATTCTACATTGGTATCTTTTGGATATGAACCATTCACTTTTGGAAACCTTAGAGATGTAACTACTTATACCTTCAATGATGACTTAACGTTTGCATCTGGCAAACACAATTTCACAGTTGGTGTGCAAGCTGAAATGAGCAAAACGAAAAATGGTTTCCAACGTTTTGGTACAGGTTATTATGTATTCAATAACTGGAATGATTTCTTATCAGGTGCAAAGCCCGCTAATTTTGCGCTAACATATCCGCTAACAGCCGACGGCTCACAAGCATTCCCTAGTTTCAAGTTTTTCCAGTTATCTGCTTACGGGCAAGATGATATTGCTGTAAGTGATAAATTGAAGGTTACTGTTGGTTTGAGATTAGAATTGCCAACATATCCTGATGTATCTGAAATTAAAACTCATCCTCTTGTGGCAGCCGCTACATTTAATGGTGGTGAAAAGATTAATACAGGTCTACTTCCTAAAACGAGATTGATGTTCTCTCCTCGAATCGGATTTAATTACGACATTTTGGGTGACAGAAGTTTACAACTTCGTGGAGGTTCTGGTTTATTTACAGGACGTATTCCTTTTGTTTGGCTAGTAGCTCAATCAGGAGATGCTGGCATGTTGCAATTTACGCAGTCGATCACAAATCCATCTGATCCAAACATGCCTAATTTTAACCCAAATTATAAAGCATTATACCCAACTACTTTGCCAGCTGCTGGGACCTCGATCCCTGGAAATGTATCAGCAATGTCTCCAGATTTGAAATTTCCACAACAATGGAAATCTAGTTTAGGTTTAGATGCAAAATTACCATTCGGATTTATCGGTACAGTTGAGCTAATCTATGGTAAGGATATCAATGCTGTTGTTGCAAAAAATGTGAATTTAGTTGATCCACAACCTTTAAATGTCGCTGGATACCCAGATAACAGATTTATTTTTCCTGCAGGTGTAAGCAGATACGTTAATAAGTTAACTAGTGCAGGTCTAATCAGCCCAACTGGAACAAGTAACTTCGACGCTACTGTAATGTCTAACAAAAAAGGTGGTGATTATTTCTCATCAAGTTTTCAATTGGCAAAACCTTTTGCAAAGAATTGGGAAATGACTGCAGCATACACTTATAGTTATGCTAAAAACTTCGGTGATCAAAGTGGTGATCAAATCATCAACTTATGGAGCATACCTTATCAAGGAAATGGAAACTCAAATAATCAAGAGTTATCTTACACTTCTAATATAGTTCCTCATAGTGTTGTTGCTTCAATCAGTCATAAAGCTGAATGGATTAAAGGTTTACAAACAGGTATGACTTTATTCTATCAAGGTAGTTCTCAAGGAAGGTTCTCTTATTACTATTCAAATGATTTTAATAGAGATAATCAAGTAAACGACTTGATGTATATTCCAAGAGATCCATCAGAGATAACATTTGTATCAAACACAACAGGTGGCGTTACATATACTCCTGCTCAACAATCTGCAGCATTCTTCAGCTTAGTTGAAAATGATAAGTATTTGAACTCTAAAAAAGGGCAGATAGCAGAGAGAAACGGTGCTATTGCACCCTGGAGAAACCAGTTTGATTTCCGATTCTCTCAAGAGATTTATGCAGGAAAAGTAGCCGGACATAGAAATGCTTTGAGTCTTTATTTTGATATATTTAATGTTGGTAACTTGATTAACTCTAAATGGGGTATCTACACTATTAATAATAATGCTCCATTGGCGCTTGCTAATGCAGCGGCGCTCGTACCAGGTGGAACTGTGAAACCAACATATAGACTAAATACTATTAATAACCAGTTAATTTCTGAATCAAATCGTGTTAACACTAGTATCACATCTACATATTACATGCAATTCGGGGTTCGTTATAACTTCAACTAACACTTAATTTACATTCAATATGAAAGCCTCCGATGAAAATCGGAGGCTTTTTTCGTTCACCCGAAACTATTTCTCTGCAAAAATGATTTAATTATAGTTAACCTATTTAGAATCAATAATTAAATTATAATGAGTACTTCAAAACAAACGCACGACCATGCCACTATTAAAGCCTGGGTAGAAAAACATGATGGTGTACCATCAGTAGTGGAAGACACGGCAGATGGCAAAGGAGGGGGATTTTAAGAATTCACTTTCCTAAAAACAGCGACAGTAGTTCTGATTTAAAAGAAACAGATTGGGATACTTTCTTCAAAGCTTTTGACCAGCATAAGTTAGATTTCATTTATCAGGAAAAGAAAGCAAATGGCGAAGAAAGCACCTTCCATAAGTTTGTGGAACGGGAATAAACACAAAAAGCTTCCAATTGGAAGCTTTTTGTGTTTAAAATGGCTTTGGTATTTATTGATAAATTACACCATTCTTAAACAACTCATTTAATACGCCTGCTAAACGAATTCCACCCATTTCTATTCTCTTATTCACAATGCCAATGTGCGATTGATAATAGGCTTCATCTAACTTATTGTTTTGCTCTACCTCTTTATAAAGTTTAGAACTGATTTTATAACTTTCAAACAACCAATCTATAGGGTTGGCCCTTTGCCATTTTCTTATTTTTGATTTGCTTACATCATCTTGTTTCGAAAGTTGTGAAATACTTAATCCCTGGTGGTCTAACAAATGACTATCCCAAAGGGAATGCAGGTTGGTTCCCTTTCCATCAAACTGCACCTGGATGGTATTTCCGCCTTTGTCTTCCGCTCTACTCACGTGCATCGGCTGATGGGCATCTCCAACCAGATGAACGATAAATTTAAGCGCTACAATTTTTTGAGCTTTCGTTGCGGCCGAATCTTTGATAATCGATTCATTCAAAGCCAATGCTGTTAAGAGATTTTCGTTTTTAATCCTTCGGATAGAATCTTTGAACTCACCTCGGCTTAAACCCAAAGGAAGATTTACAAAATGCCAGCCGGCGGTATTTTTATACTCAGGCTGATTGCGAACTTCATCTGCCCAGGAGGCAACATCGACGAGACTTTCATTACCTAAAAGCGTTTTGATGGCGGTTTTAGTCTCCGGTGTTAAATGATTTTCTGCAATGGTAGCCGCTGTTTTGTGTCCGAAAAACCCCCAGGAACCGAAGAGAAAAGCAATACCGATCAGTGCAAATGCAAGAATTATTTTTTTCATGCTGCGAAGATATTAATCTCGCCTCGATTGTATTTGATCCCGTATAAATATTACAATTGATAAAGTTCGCTTTAAACAAAAAAGGCTTTGAAATCTAATTCAAAGCCCTATAATAATTTTAAATCAAATTTAATTATAAACAAAAGTTCCTTTTTCGCTTTCAATAGTGACCTGTTTCTGATCACCTTTTTCTACGCGCCCAATAATCTTTGCATCAATATTAAAGCTTTTCGAAATCGCAATAATACTTTCTGCGATTTCCTGAGGAACATAAAGCTCCATTCTATGGCCCATATTGAAAACTTTGTACATCTCTTTCCATTCAGTTCCTGATTCTTCCTGAATTAATTTAAATAGGGGCGGGACAGGAAACAAATTATCTTTAATGACATGAATATCATCATTGATGAAGTGCAACACTTTCGTTTGGGCACCACCACTACAGTGCACAATTCCGTTGATCTGATCGCGGTAGCTTGCTAATATTTTCTTGATCACCGGTGCATACGTTCGCGTAGGAGACAAGACTAGTTTTCCTGCTGTGATCTTACCGAAACCTTCAACCTCGATCTCATCTGTTAGTTTCTTCTGACCAGAAAAAACCAGATCGAAAGGTACTGCAGGATCGAAACTTTCAGGGTATTGATTCGCCACTGATTTCTCAAAAACATCATGACGGGCTGAAGTAAGTCCGTTTGAACCCATTCCGCCATTGTATTCTGTTTCGTATGTGGCTTGTCCGTAAGAAGCCAAAGCCACAATTACATCACCAGGTTTAATGTTGTCATTGCTGATCACGTCTTCACGCTTCATTCTACAGGTAACGGTAGAATCAACAATGATGGTACGAACTAAATCGCCCACATCAGCAGTTTCTCCACCAGTTGAGTAAATAGAAATTCCCTGTTCGCGGAGGTCAGCGAGAATTTCTTCGGTGCCATTGATTACAGCAGCAATTACTTCACCAGGAATCAAATTTTTATTCCGACCGATGGTTGAAGATAGCAGAATGTTATCCGTAGCACCAACACAGATTAAATCGTCCAGGTTCATGATAATAGCATCTTGTGCAATGCCTTTCCAGATGGATATATCGCCGGTTTCTTTCCAGTATACATAAGCCAGGGAGGATTTTGTACCAGCACCATCAGCATGCATGATATTACAGTATTCTTCATCGCCGCTTAAGATATCAGGAATAATTTTGCAAAATGCTTTAGGGAAAATTCCTTTGTCGATATTTTTGATGGCATTATGCACATCTTCTTTTGAGGCCGAAACGCCACGTTGATTATACCTGTTATCACTCATGTTGCCGCAAAGATAAGGGAAAAAGTCGGGAGTGAGAAGGCTGATGTTAGAAGTTTTGAAGGGAAATAGGAAGTAGGGGAAAGAGGTAATGGGGAATGGGGAATATGAAAATGGAAAATGGGAAAGGGAGAATAGGAAATGGAAATGGAATCGAATAGTTGGGCGCTCAAACTGGCGGACCATGAAATCAAATACTTAATAACATTTTTAATAATAGTTCTTTTACGCCATTTTAATACAATTTATCAATGGTCATCTTGATCTTAAAAACCTTAAATCCCAAAAATCATGATCCAAAAAAAGGGCGTAAAGTTAAACCTTACGCCCTATACCTTAAACCTTACGGCTTGAAATCTATTTCATGAATAATAATTCTCTGAATTTTGGTAGAGGCCAAACGCTATCGTCAACGATTTGCTCTAATTTATCTGCATGATAACGGATGATGTCGAAGTAAGATTTAACTTTCTCATCATATGCAATTGCTTTTTCGCGGGTATCTTCGATCTTGTTAGTCACTTTACGTTCTTCCAGCATCGCATCGATATTAGATTTAACGATATCTAAGTGCTCAGATAATTTCTTCACAATCTCAAGAGAAGATTTGCTTTCGATACCAAGTTCTTTCAAGCCTTTTACATTCTCAATTAAAGAATTCTGATAAGCGATTGCAGCAGGAATGATAGCCGTATTTGCAACTTCGCCCATTACACGTGCCTCGATTTGTAATTTCTTGTAGAAATTCTCTAACATGATTTCATGACGGGCATGAATTTCACGTTTGCTATAGATGTTCGTTGTAGCGAATAAATCTGCAGATTTCTCCGTTAAATAAGCATCTAAAGCTTTAGGTGTAGTTTTGATGTTTGATAAACCGCGTGCTGCAGCTTCATCTTCCCACTCCTGGCTATAACCGTTACCTTCGAAACGAATTGATTTAGATTCTTTAATGTATTTTTTAATAACCGTTAATAACGCGATATCTTTTTTATCACCTTTCTTAATTAACTTATCAACTTCTACTTTAAATTTAACCAATTGCTCAGCCATAATCGCGTTTAAGATTGTCATTGGCGCCGAAGAGTTAGCTGAAGAACCAACTGCTCTTAACTCAAATTTGTTACCTGTAAAAGCGAAAGGAGAGGTACGGTTACGGTCTGTATTATCCAATAAAATTTGTGGAATTTTAGGGATACCCAACCAAAGTGCGTTATCTTCTTTGATTTTTTTGCTGATGCGTGAGTGCTCAATTTCATCTAACACATCGTTCAGCTGAGAACCAAGGAAGATGGAAATGATTGCAGGTGGCGCTTCGTTAGCACCTAAACGGTGATCGTTGCTTACCGATGCAATACTTGCACGTAATAAATCTGCATGTTCGCTAACTGCTTTGATGGTGTTCACAAAGAAAGCAAGGAACATTAAGTTGTTTTTAGGCGTTTTACCTGGCGCTAATAAATTTTTACCGGTATCTGTAATTAACGACCAGTTATTGTGTTTACCCGAACCATTGATGCCGGCATATGGTTTCTCATGCAATAAAACACGGAAGTGGTGACGACGGGCAACTTTTTCCATCAGATCCATCAATAACTGATTGTGATCGATGGCTAAGTTGATTTCTTCATAGATCGGAGCACACTCAAACTGAGATGGAGCTACCTCGTTATGACGGGTTTTTAATGGAATACCTAATTTTAAAGCTTCATTTTCGAAATCAACCATGTAAGTGAAAACACGCTCTGGAATTGATCCGAAATAATGATCTTCTAACTGCTGGCCTTTAGCAGACATGTGTCCGAATAAAGCACGGCCTGTTAATAATAAATCAGGACGGGCGTTAAATAACGACTCATCCACTAAGAAATATTCCTGTTCGATACCTAAAGATGCATTCACTTTCGTGATGCTTTTATCGAAGTATTGGCAAACATCTACAGCGGCTTTATCAAGTGCTGCTAGTGCTTTTAATAATGGTGCTTTATAATCTAAGGCTTCACCTGTGTAGGATACAAAAACGGTTGGTATACAAAGTGTTTTTCCAGCTTTGCTTTCCATAATGAATGCAGGAGAAGAAGGATCCCAGGCCGTATAACCACGAGCTTCGAAAGTATTACGAATACCTCCGTTAGGGAAACTAGATGCATCTGGCTCTTGTTGAACCAATGCGCTTCCAGCAAATTTCTCGATTGCACCATCGCCACTTGGCTCAAAAAATGAATCGTGTTTTTCTGCTGTTGTACCTGTTAAAGGCTGGAACCAGTGCGTGTAATGCGTTGCACCAGCGCTCATTGCCCATGCTTTCATTGCTGTAGCAATCTGGTTAGCGTCGTCAGAATTAATTAGCTCGCCTTGGTTGATAGAGGAGATTAATTTTTCATACACGT